>Ga0222645_100716_pt1 | contig 17229 bp, 14 predicted proteins | sample AntAcemetagen292_FD_179881 | JGI IMG/M metagenome (GOLD analysis project Ga0222645, IMG submission 179881) | Saline water microbial communities from Ace Lake, Antarctica - #292 | ecosystem: Environmental > Aquatic > Non-marine Saline and Alkaline > Saline | place: Antarctica: Ace Lake | collected...
AATCTAGATTTGGAACGTGATGTAGTATGTTTTGAAACTGCTTGGAAGCCATGTTGCATCTACCGTTATTAGGTTTCAGTACATTAAATATAGTTCACCAACACCAAACTGCAACACAGCCAATAAAAGCTAACGTTTCCATGCTATCAAACTACAAAGCAGTAGCAACTGATACAATTGATGCTCCAAAGTATGTCATTAAAGAGTCAAATAATGCTGCCTGTACTTGCTACAACCAACATAAGTACAACTGACATAAGTGCAACTGGCACCACAACTTATGTAATTACTTGTGCAATTATTCCATGAAGTATTCTATAAAGTACGCTAAAAATTATCAATGTGGTAAAGGTTGTTCACGAATTGACGTTTCGGCATAGCGCTGCTGCCTCTTGAATAAGTAAAATAGTGGCAAATAAGTTCTCGTCTTTTTTTAAACGGGTCAAGTGAGCATGAAAATATGTTTTTTCACTATTCTAACTATTCTAACTATTCTAACTATTCTTAGCTAACTGTTTTCACCTTATAGATAGTTAACTCATATGCTATCGATAAAAGATAATTTCACCGTAGTAATCTATCAGAATTTTGGTGTATCTTATGTGCAGCATACAATGCCAAAGCAAATGTCAATCTCTTGTAGCCCAACCCTGCTCAAGAAAATGCTTTTAAAACTAATAACCAGAGAAGTAGATATGCAAGACAGAGAAACCAGTCCAACCCCAAGCATCGACGACACCACGCATAAACTAGAGTTGCGATACCTGACCCTTGATGATTATGCTGATGTAAAGGAATTAATGGACGTAGTTTATGTTCAAGTAGGAGGAGCATGGCCACTAAAAAATTACCAAGCACAGCTTAATACTTTCCCAGAAGGTCAGATTTGTATTGAGGACAAAGGCAAGGTGGTTGCTGCTGCGATTTCGGTGATTGTTGATTATGAAAAGTTTGGTGATAAACATACTTATGATGAGATTACTGGTGATGCTTATTTAGGTACCCATGATCCAAAAGGTGATGTGTTATACGGTGTGGATATTTTTGTATCGCCTGAATACAGAGGCCTTAGACTAGGTCGTCGTTTATACGAAGCGAGAAAAGAACTGTGTAAAAACCTTAACTTAAAATCGATTATGGCTGGTGGGCGAATACCCAATTATGCTAAACACGCCGCTACCATGACGCCTTATGAATATATCGAGGCGGTGAAGTCCAAAGATTTATTCGATCCTATCTTAACGTTTCAGATTTCAAACGGTTTTGAGGTGAAGCAAATACTCAAGGCTTATCTACCAGAAGATAAAGCATCGATGGGTTATGCCACTTTACTACAATGGCATAATATTTATTACAATGCAGAATCTCCTAAGCTCTTTGGTGGGCACCGAAACACTGCGCGAGTAGGTTGTATACAATGGCAAATGCGTTATTTTCACGATGTTGCAGAACTATTGCAACAAGCTGAATACTTTATTGATGCGCTTTCTGATTACAAGTGTGATGTGGCACTTTTTCCCGAGTTCTTTAATGCGCCGCTTATGGGTATCAAACCAGCTGAAACATCCATTGATGCAATATGGAATTTAGCGACGTACAGCGATGAAATTTTAACTGAAATGTCGCGACTGGCGGTGTCGTATAATATCAATGTGATAGTGGGTTCAATGCCTGTTGTTAAGGACGATGAATTATATAACATAAGTTATTTATGTCATCGTGATGGACAAATAGATTGCCAATATAAGCTACACCCAACCCCTCATGAGAAGAAGGATTGGATCATGCAAGGCGGTGATAAAATTCAAGCTTTCGATACCGACTTTGGAAAAATAGGTATCTTGATTTGTTACGATGTTGAATTCCCAGAGTTAGGTAGGATCTTGGCTGAGCAGGAAATCCAAATTCTATTTGTTCCTTTTTGGACAGACACTAAAAATGGATACCTCAGAGTGCGAATCTGTGCTCAGGCAAGGGCAATCGAAAACGAATGTTACGTGGCTATTGCGGGCAGTGTCGGTAACTTGCCTAAAGTAGATAATGTGGATATTCAGTATGGACAATCAGCTGTCTTTTCCCCCTCTGATTTTGCTTTTCCACACGATGCAATAGTATCAGAAACTACTCCTAATACAGAAATGACGTTAATTGTAGATTTGGATTTGGACAGATTGACGCAACTTCGAAATGAAGGCTCAGTCAGAAACTATCTTGATAGAAGACGTGACTTGTATAAAGTTAAGTGGACTGGGCAATAAGTAAACACTTACAATTTTAAGTTTGCTATTAAATATGCCGCATTTATGCGGCTTTTTTTATACTACTTTTACTCACCAATATCTTCATTCCAAAGCTGTGGTTTAGTGCTGATAAAGTCTTTCATTAAATTAATACATTGCTGATTTTGTAACACTTCGACAGTAATACCTTTAGACTTAAGTAACGCTTCCTCACCCATAAACGTGTGATTTTCAGCTATGACTACGCGGTTTATACCGTATAGAATAATCGCCCCTGAACACATGGCACAGGGAGATAGAGTAGTATAAATAGTCGCTTCTTTATAGGTTTGTGCAGACTGTCGACCCGCATTCTCAAACGCATCCATTTCACCATGTAAAATTGGGCTACCGTTTTGTACCCTACGGTTGTGTCCACGACCAATAATTTTGTTGTTATGCACGATAACTGAGCCGATAGGGATACCCCCTTCAGCTAATCCTTTTTGTGCTTCTTCGATTGCAGCCTGCATAAATCTGTCCATCTGTATCCCTTGAGTATCCTGAGTTCTAATTTTTAAATTATTTTTTTAAATTGTCTTTTCAATTATATTTTCGGTTTTTTGATATCTTAATACACTCAATATCTTAGCTGAACATCAATCCGTCGTTAATCAGCCTAGTTTTATTAATTTGAAAACTTGATATTACGCTCCAAGACTACTGTATGCCTTAGTAGTGTTGTTAACGCTAAACCTGCTGGCATTGTTAGCACAACTGGAGCCTGCCTACAGAGCGGCCGTTTTAATAACTATTTTTACGACCTTTTTTTACAACTACTTTTTACGACCACTTTTTAATAACAATTTTTCAATAATTACTTTTTTATCATGCTTTACTGATAACGACTTTTTATAGTGGGCGATGTAAGCAACGCGCATTAAAAACTTACACGGAGCTCATAAATAGTGATGGCAGAATTTGAGCTAGATTTAGAGTTTGATTTATATTTAACATTAACCACAACATTTTTTAAACTTTTTGCCACTGCCACAATTGCAAGGTTCGTTGCGACTCAACGTACGGATAACGGTCTGAGTCGTCGGTTTATTCAAGATTGCCTCTAACTCAATAATATTTTCTTGCTGATTGGTATCAATTTCAATATGTGCAATAAGCGAATTCTGCTCTAAGATTTTTTCGACTTCTATTTTTCGCTGTTCTGAGTTAACAAGCAATGTTAGCGGAGAATTTGCGCTACCTAATTTTACTTGTCTGTTGGTGTTATAACCAAAATGTTGATATTTTTCTCGCACTTCGATGCGACCTTTGAAAAAAAGTTTAGACATGACCTGACCCTAATATAGTTAGTCGCAGATCATAGCAGGATAAGGGTAATACACTAACTTAAAGCTGTTATTTCGCGCGCCTTCTTTTTTGTAGGGCTTTGCTCTATAGTTGATTAAGCCATCTTCAAATAGCATACTGCTCTTTTTCATACCTAACTAATTAAGACACTCACTGATTAAGACACTTTGTTAAAACTCTATGTTAAAACACTATGTTAAAAGTTATTTTCTTGATGACACTCCTTTTTAGTGGGTGCAGCTTCGCAAATCAGTCATTCAACGTTTTTGTAAAACGTGAGTTTAATGCAACTGATTTTATGGTTGGGTTTGGAGCAACAGCTTCAATGGCCTCAACAAATAGCTTACTTAAAGGTGAGTTTATCTCATCGTTTAACTATGTTGAGGTTTTTGATAAGGAGGGCACAGTGCATAATTTTGCATCTTTGGACACAGGAGTAAGGTTAGGACTTTATGGTCAATTTTTTATTTACATCGAAGCAGGCTTCGATGCATTTGAAATGATATTGAAAGATACCCGAGACGAAGATAATTTTTATGATTTACAACAAAACAATCAAGTAGATGGCTATGCTGGTTTAGGCGTTGGTATCGACGTAAGCAACATACGGATAGAAGGGTTTGTTAAAGCTCGACAGATTGATGGAGATACCTGGGATAACAATAAAAAAATATTTTATGGATTACAGCTTTCTTTATTTTTTTAATTTCAGATATTTAAAATATCTACGATTTTTCCAGCACCTATTGTTTTCACTATCATTATTTGTATGAATTTTAAGCATCAATATGCATGTTAAATCTAAATTGCCCGTTTCTAGTAATACGAGGTGTTTGTACTACCGAGCAATATAAACGCCCTTACAGCATCAATTTCTAGTAAGTATACTTTGATAAATCCTACTATTTTTAATTTTTTGTAATTGGATATTAAATTTGCCAAGCTGCTCTGGCGTTACACTTATGTTGCTGAACACCACATAAGCACTTCCAGTTTGTATGGTTATACCATGGGCAATAATATACCTAGATAATGCTTTTCGCCTAAGCAATGATGCACCCACAAAACTATCTTCAAGGTATCCACCTATATTTTCGTCCAGCAGTCTAGCAACATCGATTTCACCTATGATAGCGTTGACAAAATACTTAGATGTTTTAGGATTATCTAACAACATCGATACACCTGAACCGTAAACATAACCTTCAACTATGCCTATTCGACTGTTATTTTCTGAAAAATTAGAAATAGTTTCATAGCTCGCCCGCACCTTATCTTTTTTACGAATATAAAGAGAAAATTCCTCTACTCGATATGCATTACTAAACAGCGCAAATTTCTCTCTGGCCGCTGTTGCCAAGCAGCATGTCTACCTCACCCTGTCTTAAAGCCACCAATAAATCTACCCAAGTATCTTGTTGATAAGTTAGCTGGCATCCCATGTTTTTAACCACCTCGGCAACTAATTCAATATCTAGGCCAGCGATACGCCCGCCAACATCTACATATTGATAAGGTTCCCACGCATCGAACCCAAGAATAAATTTACAGTGGTCATTAGATATCTGTTTTTCTGTGGTGTCAGTTGTTGTAGCAACAACGGGTATTGATTTTTATTGCTATTGTTTTTATTCATTGGATGGTTGAGGCTTACATGTGTTGATGATCAAAGATAAAAACAGTAGTAAAAATATATAATTAATTTTCATAGTTTTTGCTCCTTAAAATTCTTACCAAGTGTAATTTATTATTTATATTTTGCGAGTTGCCCAGCCTCCTTCTGTGCAGCACTTGATTTATATCGTAGGTTATTATTAATCGCTTGACCTTAGATGCTACTCTAAGCCTTATAATGCAGTTGTCATAAATAGGGGGGAATGAGCATGAAAATAAGTGATTTAGCTGTGCGTTCTGGTATCAGCGCGTATACATTGCGTTACTATGAAAAAACAGGATTGTTTAGTGCTTCACAGCGCAGTGAAAGTAATTACCGTGTTTATTCACAAGATGATTTAACTACAGCTAAGTTTATTAAACGTAGCAAAGAATGTGGCTTTAGTTTGGCTGAAACTGCAGCACTGCTAGCGATAAAGCATGACAAAAATCAACATGTTTGTGCTGAAGCTAAACTTATTACAAGCACAAAAATAATTGACATTAGTCAACAAATTACACAACTAAAACAGATGCAAAAAACACTACAACAGTTAGAACGTTATTGCTGTGGTGGTCAAGAAAGTGCAGAATTTTGTTCAATTATTGCTAACTTAGAACAGGTGTAAAATATGGATCTCTTCTCAAACTTTGTATTACTTTTTACCGAGTCAGCACCCTTTTTATTACTAGGTATGTTGATCGCTGGCATGATCAATCACTGGATCCCACGTAAATGGGTAGAAAAAACATTAGGTGGCAAAAGCTCAATATTAACAGCAGCACTGATTGGTGCACCGCTGCCGCTGTGTTCATGCTCTGTTATTCCAGTTGCAATCGGCATAAGACGAAGTGGCGCAAGCAAAGCAAGTACCGCTAGTTTTTTGGTTGCGACACCTGAAACGGGTGTTGACTCAATTGGCATCACATACGCGTTAATGGGGCCAATAATGGCAGTCGCTCGGCCTATTGCAGCAGTCGTTTCTGCTATAGTTGCAGGGTTATTAGTACTGTGGTTTGGTCGACAAGATAATACCCTTCAGGACAATCTATCTCAAGATAACGCACCTCAAAACAATGTATCTGGATCAGGATTTCAGAATAAAACCACAAGCAGTTGCTGTCATAAAAATACTATTGAAATGTCAAGCTTTTTTGAAAAGACAAAAGCGGTTTTTATATTTGGTTATGGCCAATTGTTACGAGATTTTATGTTGTGGTTCCTAGTTGGAATTTTCTTTGCTGCTATTGTTACCACCCTAGTGCCTGTAGGATTTTTAACTCAATATGCTCAAGGTATATGGGCCATGCTAGTTGTTGTTTTGATATCAATTCCTATGTATGTGTGCGCTACAGCGTCGACGCCGATTGCTGTCGGTTTGTTGTTGTCGGGTATCACGCCAGGTGCGGCGTTGGTTTTTATGTTGACTGGGCCTGCGACCAACATAGCCACTTTAATGGTGATTAAAAACGAATTAGGTAAACGTGAGCTGGGTCTCTATTTACTGGCTATCATAAGTAGTGCAGTAATATCTGGACTGATTTTAGATGTACTTTTTAAGCAATTTAACTGGCAAATGCAATTATCCCATGGTGAACATTCGGATATGGTAGGTATCTTGTATCAAGGGTGTGCCTTAGTGTTAGCTGGACTGATTGCGTATCAACTACAAAAAATGTTGCTCCCTAAGTTTCTCAAATCTAAATCTGCATAAATTGTAGTTTGTTGTGACAACTTATTGGAATGAAGATGTCCCTACTTGTATTTATTTATGTCAGCAGGTGACACAGCGCTATCTGGGTGACAACATTAAAGAAGATAAAGTGTTGTCTTCAGTTAGAAACGTTATCGCAAAATATCAGTTTAGTATCGTCAACATTTTAGAGCTTACCTTATGTTATAAGATGAGCAGCATATTGGAAAACAGCGAAGCAAAGGATTGTTTGTCAAGCCTAGAGCCTCTCAAAGCATATTAAGAAGAAGAGCAAAGCTATTTTCTATTTACAAAGTAACCACTAATTTTATAGAACGTTCACGCTTAAAGCTTTTTGTTAAAGAGTCGCCGCGTACCATCAAAGAGAATCCATAATGGCAGCCATGATTTCGATTTCAGGATTACATAAATCTTATAAAAATAAGCAAGTATTGAGTGACGTTAATTTAACCTTGGAGGCGGGGCAAATTTTAGGCTTAGTAGGGCCAAACGGTGCGGGCAAAACGACTTGTTTACAGGCACTGCTAGGGCTAACTAGTTATGAAGGTGAAATTGACGTTTTAGGTTACAACCCCAGCAAAAATAGAGCAAAAATGCTAGTTGATGTGGCTTACATTGCCGATGTCGCTGTTTTACCTAAGTGGATAAAAGTCGAACAAGTATTAAGCTACATGCAAGGGGTTCATCCCAACTTCGACCGACAAAAAGCCGAAGCATTTTTAGCCAAAACCAATATACCCACAACATCTAAAGTGAAAACCTTATCTAAAGGCATGGTGACGCAACTACACTTGGCTTTAATTTTAGCTGTTAATGCAAAAATATTGATTTTAGATGAACCCACACTGGGCTTAGACATTCTGACACGTCGTCAATTTTACACACATTTGTTGGAAGATTTTCATAACGCAGATAAATGCATCATAATTACCACTCATCAAATTGAAGAAATAGAACATATACTCACCGACGCCGCATTTATTCGTGACGGTAAGATTGCATTAGCCCACAGTGTTGAAGATATTCGTAAGCGTTTTACATTGCTAGCAGTTGATAACGAACACCTCGAACAAGCTAAAACTTATTATCCACTTTCTACCAATAATATGATGGGCATTACTAGCATGTTATTCGATAATGTTGACTCCGCCATACTGGAGACATTAGGTAAAGTGAGCTCCCCCACGCTAGCCGATATTTTTGTTGGAGTGATGACACAGGAGAACCACGTATGAACAGTTCACAAATTATCACTAGCGTCAGAAAAGAAATTTGGGAGTTTAAAAAAACCTTATTCTGGGTACCTCTTATCATTGCAGTTTTTATCATTGTTGCGCCTTTGCTCAAGTTAATATTGTTAGAAAAGCACGAAGTAGCCATATTACTTGATAGCATAACAAATGTTGACAATTTGGCGCATATAGAAGGTTTTACGCGCTTTTTCCTTGCCACTGTTACGGGTGTTTTTGTGCCCTTTATTATGGCGTCACTGATCATACAACTTTATTACTTCATAACTTGTTTGTTTGACGAAAGACGAGACTTATCAATCTACTTTTGGCGTTCATTACCGGTATCTGATGTATTAAGCGTAGGTGCGAAACTAGTCACAGGCGCGTTAGTTTTACCAGCAATATTTATGCTTGCAGCAACTTTTGTAGTATGTGTATTTTTATTGTTAGCTCTGATCGCTTGCACAGTATTGTCGTTAGGATATGACGTGTCATTGTGGGGATTTTGGGGAAGCGCTGATATCATCAGCAACTTAACTTCTATTTGGCTAAACTTAATACCTTATGCACTATGGATGTTTCCTGTTTTTGCGTGGTTGATGTTAGCGTCAATGTTTGCCAACAAAGCCCCTTTTTTATGGGCGATATTACCCATCGCCGGTATATTGTTACTTGAATCTTTTGTTGCCAGTTATTTAGGTTTGGATAGACATATTTTCTTCAATGCATTACGCGAATACTTTGCATTTGGTCAGGGCCTATTTCCCAGTAACGTTTCTGATACTGAGCCGCAGCAGTTTGTATTATTTTCAGCCTTGCTCTCAAAAATTAGTCTACCTGCTACTTTGGTTGGAATAGGGTTTATGTATATTACCTACTGGTTAAGGGTAAACAGAAGCCATGCATAATTAATGTCAAACCTAGGCAACTAACACGACCAGTATTCTATATTTAGATACTGCTCGTGACTCAAATGTTGAAGAGGGGTTAACCCACACTCAAATATACTGTCTATGGCTATACTTTAGCCTAAAGCATTCTAAGCCAACCTAGTTAGGTTCATTTCCAGCCTTCCATTTGATATTGCAGCCCATAGAAGGTGTCTGAGTGGCATCAAGATCGTGACCATCAAGTAGTGTGTCCATTGCGTGTATCAAGTCGCTACCAGTCGCTTGGTGTTGTGATGAATCGTAATTACCAGAAGAGATACGTAGTGGTCGAGAAGCATCAAACTGACCACGGTAAAACAGTTTTTGTTCAGCATTAAATAGATAGATATCAGGAGTGCATGCTGCCGAATATGCTCTAGCTACCTCTTGTTTTTCATCCAGTAGGTATGAAAAAGGGTATCCACGGACCCGTCTTTCCTCAACCATATGTGGCATATCGTCATCAGGATATTGCTCGATATCGTTGCTATTGATAGCGACAAAAGCAATCCCCTTTTTTTGATATTGGAGCGCAACTTTAGCTAACTGTGGCGCGATATGGATAACATAAGGGCAATGGTTGCAAATAAAAGCCACTACTAAGCCTTTATTACCTTTGAAGTCGGCTAGATTAATAATATTACCCTGTGTATCAGGTAAACTGAAGTCTGCTGCTGTGTGGCCTAAAGCCAACATATTGGAAGTTGTCATTGCCATATTGTGTTTCCTCAAGTTAGGACTTTATAACGTTAGTCTAAGAGTTTACCTGCTCTTATCGTTACAAGGTATACTTTCACTCTGATTAGGTTTTGAAAATTTAATATGCAACAAGAACTAAAAATTGAAGATATAGTCATAGGCACGGGCAAAATCGCTGAACGTGGCGCGTTGATCACCGCACATTATACTGGCTGGCTTGAGGATGGTACAGAGTTTGACTCGTCTTATAAAAAGAATGCGCCTTTTCAAACAGTACTTAGTAATAAACGTGTGATCCAAGGCTGGATTTTAGGATTGAAAGACATGCAAGTGGGTGGTAAACGCCGTTTGCGAGTACCAGCACATTTAGCTTACGCAGAACGTCAAATTGGCACTATGATCCCACCTCACTCTAATCTGATTTTCGAAATTGAATTGTTGGAAGTATTAACTAGAGATTAAGTATCAACTCGATTACAGCTTGGTATTAACCGGCGGAAGTTACACAGAAAAAGCAGCTATACCAAACAAGAAAAGTTAATTTAAATATTTTCTATTTGAGTTTTTTGTCAGTATCATTTTATATAAAACGGCTCGTCTCAGGCAACGAGACTTAATTGGTAATTATGTAATCTATGATTACACCATAATAGGTAAATGAGTGCTGTTGGATAGGAAGCTACTAGCCAATGAATATCTCAGCAGCAGGACAGCTATTAATCAATATCGGCTAATTAATTTTGAGTTTAATATAGTAAAGGGCAACTTGAGTATCATGTAGTTAGGAACCAGTTTCGACTCTAATTCCTAACTACTAACTACTAACTACTAACTACTTTAATCCATAAATGAAGCTGATTATTCCCAAGTTTTGTAGTTTACGTATCTCACTTAACTGTAATTGTATTAGCGTCTAAAGTGACTGCAGTTTGGGCTAGTAGTCTACCGTTTACTGTTGCGCCAGTCCTAACCTGAATCGCTTTTTGAGCTAGAACGGTACCTGCTAAGTGAGCTGTTGTATCGATTTCCACGCCCGAACCACCACCAACCTGCCAGATAATATTTTCAGCTTTAGCGCCATTTTCTAATATTACCTCGGTTGCACTTGCCTGAATAAGATCGCCTGATATTTGAAAAATCCAGACAGCATTTGAGTCACCACCAGCGTCAAGCGCTACATCAGTATTGATCCAAACATTGGTACTCCATTTATACACGCCAGGCGTTAGTGACATGCCACTGATGTCCCCTGCACCAAGTTCTGTAGTGCCAGCAGGTCTGCCAGCGGCATCGGTATAGGCTGTTTCCATATCGCTAATAGCTGTGGTCATTTTAGTGGGAGTTGGCGGAGTTAAGTCAGCTGCGTATATTTTTCCAGTTAATAAGTGTGATGTTGCAAATTCGGTAGTGCTATCTAAAGTCACACTAAATCCGGTAACAGAAGTTAAGGCAATGGGAGAAACACCGATGTCACCCATGATTTCGGTGGTACCAGTGGTGGATATTCCTGCTTTTGCTAGGATCACAAAGTCTGCCGCAGATCCAATATTTACCGCCAGATTAGCATTTGAATTAGTATCATCATTATCAATTTGGGGTGCGTTTGCGAACACATTTTGCTGTTCGCAAGATTCAGCTCCAATTATATTATTTGCGCCTAAAGTGATGGCTCCGTTAGTTGCAAAAAGACCACCACAAGCCCCACTAATACCAGTTAGTTGAGTGCCTGCACCTGTGGTGATGTAGGTACCCGCATAGATAGTGCCTATAAGATTTGAGTTCGCACCGATTGCTGTAAATCCACCAGCATTAAACACAATAGTACTGTCGGGATTTACATTACTGTCTAATTTTATTGTTAGGTTTGCACCAAAATTAATGAAGGTGTCAACATTGATAAGCCACTCATCGGCATTACCCGTGCCCTTAAGTGTAATAGTTATGCCTGCAGCCGTCGTCAAAGAAGTTATATTATAGACGCCTGGTTCCAGCTCTGTGTTTGAAGCAATGGTACTGGTGAGTGTCGAGTTCGCTATTCGTGCAGCCATATTTTCTTGGATATGAGTTAATTCGACTTCTTTATTATCTATAGGGTCCTTTGGGTCGTTAGCAAACGGCTCAATGCTTCCTTCTATAGTACCTGTAGGTTTCGGATCACTACTTGCTGGTATTGTGATGATGGTTCCAGCAGTAACATTGCCGATTACCACTGCGCGTTCGCCTAGCGCAACTGCACCGGTGGCTGCTTGAGCATCCCTAGCTATTTTTGCATCCGCGCCAAGGATTAAAGCGGTCCCAGCCTTTGCACTACCACCGACCGTTGCAGATGCACCGAGCTCTGCAGATGCAGCGCCCCCTGAAGTAAGATTGCCACCGATCGCTGATTTTACGCCAACAAGTATGGCGGCGCCGGCTGTAAGGTGGCCACCTACCATCACATTACCTTCAATAGTTGTCGCCCCAAGTGTTGCAGCGTCTCCTGTTGTAAGATTACCGCCAACTGTAGCATCCGCTCCGATTGTTCCAGCATCACGCGCCATAAAATTGCCACCGACTTTTGCAGCCGCTCCGAGTGTGACAGCACCTCCCGCTATAATATTGCCAGCAATTTCTGAATTTGCGCCGAGTGTTGCGGCAGCCACCGCTTGAAGATTACCATGGACTATTGAGTCTGCGCCCATAGTCACCGCAGCACCAGAATAGACCGTTTGCTGTGGCGGCACTTGTCGCTGTTGTGCTAGTGAATGTGCAGCGAACACAGTAGTTAATAGGATAGAAAAAATAAATTTTTTAGAATACTTCATAATATTTGCTCCTTTTTTGGGTACTTTTATTAAAATTTTAAATGTGCTTAGATATTTGTTTTGGTCTTATACAATGTAATTTATAAAGTCTAGTTTGGTTCCTTTTTAAAAAAATTGGACTTTAGTCTCGATTTAAAATTTTTTATGAAAAAAAATTTAATAAAGCACATAAAAAATGACATTAGTTAGTCAAATAAACAACGAGGTTAGATTAAAAACTAGGTAATATTTATGGGTTTTACCATTGACAAGAGACTATATATTGTACAACTGTAATAGTATATTTACTTACATAAATACATTATTAAAAACATACTAAGGAAAGATGTATTAACTGTAGTCGCTAATAATTGTGACAATATGCTCTATTTTTGTAGGCGACAGCGCACTACCACATAAATTAGAAGGTTCGATTACATTAAGAAACAAGTGAATATTATCTTGCATAAAGTCAACCGGAAGTCAGATCTTTTAATAAAAGCGCCCTATTAACGGGATAAATTACTTACGATGATCAGTTTATTAACGGTAAAAACCTGACGGTCTACCTGACACCACATAAGTTATGTAGTTGATAAAGTTAATTCTAAAATACCGTTACAAGACATCAATCAAAAGCAACTAGAATCTAGAATCTAGAATCTAGAATCTAGAATCTAGAATCTTGTATTGACCCCGCAACCCTAGTTATTTGAACTTCTCCACAAAATACTTTAAGTTTGTGGAGTTAGCTTGTGCGTAGTCCTAATTGTATCTCGCCTTTTGATTGAATCTTACCCATAATCTGCGTAAACTACGCCGCGGAGTTGGCCAGACAATCGCCGTTCAGTTTTCATTCGTGAATTTCTGGAGGGAGGAAAGTCCGGGCTCCATAGGGCAGGGTGCCAGGTAACGCCTGGGCGGCGCGAGCCGACGACAAGTGCAGCAGAGAGAAGACCGCCTGTTTGTTATTCGTAGCAGATCGGTAAGGGTGAAAGGGTGCGGTAAGAGCGCACCGCGTTGCTGGCAACAGTATACGGCAAGGTAAACTCCACCCGGAGCAAGACCAAATAGGATCTCGTATGGCGTGGCCCACGTTGAGATCGGGTGTGTTGCTGGAGCCAGTGAGCGATTGCTGGCCTAGATGAATGATTGTCGCTGTTTGTTTTCGAACAAGCTTCACAGAACCCGGCTTATCGGCTAGCTCCAACTTTTCTAATAAACCTCTATTTTTCAGTAATTTAGAGGTTTATTAGGAAAGGCTTTTAAGTCAGAGTGTCACAATGGCACACAAAATGGCACACATCAAAGTACCTCACACAATAACTAGAGGTGGTTTTTACTACCTTAACCTTCGTAAAAACAAACTCATATTACGCTTATCTCTCAGAACAACTTCAAGCTATACAGCTCTAACTATTATCAATACTATTATCCAATCAGGTAGCGATAAGGAGGAGTTGTTGAACATGAGTCATAAAGAGATAGTAGACATGATAGAGCGCGTTAGAGACAGTTTAAAAGTTAATAGCATTGCACTGCTCGATATAGAAAGTCGGGAAGCTGAAAAAGCTAATGAAGCATTTAAGCTTTACCATTCAAATGCAACTTATAAACATAGCATGTTCGATAGCGCCACTGTTTATGGGGTTTCTGAATACACGCAAAGCTTTGAGCCTAAATCGATCAAAACGCTAATTAATTTCAAACTGGATAGACTCTATGACCTAGAACAGACTCCTCAACTATATGCTAAGTCTAGTTGCAGAAGTTTAGCCAGCAACATCATAGATAATGACGACTCCGTTGTTGACCAACATGATTTAAGTTTTAAGCTTGCTGTTACAGAAGAAAAATTAGAACTGCTGTATGAGCAAGCGTTTGAACTCAGAAAGCTGATTGAGAAAGGCGCAAGAATAGAAGCCAAAGAACTTTTAGATTCAATAGTGGGAATTCCAAAAGTACAAAACCAGAACATTATCCCAGAAGAAAATTTAAAACCTCTATCTCTATATATGGATGAGTTCTTGCTAGCTGGCAAGGAGGGTAAATTAAGCCCAGTTAACGGCATCAAACGATTACCTTGGAATCTAAAGATATACGAAGATAACGTTAGGATAGCTACCGTAATTTCTTTACATTTGGGAGACGTACCTCTGAACAAAGTTGATGGAAGAGAGTTAGACAACCTGTTTAGAGATGTGATTGAAAACATGCCTTTAAGCCATAAATCTCCATTCAACAAAATGAATTGGCAAGAAAGATATACTGAGGCTGTAGCAGGCAATGTTGACGACGATGTACGCATTTCCGGTTCATCAATAGGTTCTTATAAGAAAATTCTTCAGTCATTCTTTCGTTATGTTCTGGATATGCACTATCTAGATCTCAACCCAATGGATAAGATGCGCCGTACAGTATCTACAGCTAAAAAGCCTAGAGGTGCATTCAGTAATAAAGAGACTCAAGAAATAGTTAACTTTTGTAAAAAGCAGGCTGACACCAATAAAAAGTGGCCTGTAATTTTGATGGCTTTCATGGGAATGAGGAATGGAGAAGTTATGCAGCTTCGTAAAGAAGATGTGCGTCAATGCGATGAAACAGGCATTAGTTACATTCTCATAACGGATAAAGCTGGGTCTATTAAAAACCTAAGCTCTATCAGAAAAGTCCCTATCCATAGAAAAATTATAGAGCTAGGCTTTTTAAAATTTGTGGATAAAGCAAGGACAAAATTATTTAATGAGAGTAGTAAATATCTGACAAGATTCTATGCAAATACTCTTAAAGTTGCTCTAAATCTCCCCGAAGAAACGGAAACAAATAAACCACTGAGTTTATATAGCTTGAGACATTTTGTTGCGACAGAGCTTACCAGCAATGGAGTAAATGAAACTACAACACAACAGATTATCGGACATCAGAAAAAAACCGATACCCTAACCAAGTTTTATCTGGATACGATTAAGCTAGAAAGCTTACAAAAAGCTATAAATGAAGTGAACCTAATCTAGTAATTTAACCTTGTCTACATCTAGATTATGTACCGCATATATATGACATTTAAATTTATATGTAAAGTGTAGCGTAAGCTATATACAGTATGGCGGGAAGTTAGATGAAAAAACTAAAATTTATTATTAGTCCTAGGAAAGTATAAAGGTTATGTCTTATGATATAATTTAAAGAACATAAATAAGGAATAAGTCTGCTATGTCTGAAAGTTCTGAAAACAAATCCAAAAGGAATTTCATTAACTACCTTACTAATTATGTGTGGGTTAAACAATACTCAATATTCTTTACAAGACATGGTGATAGCTTAGACATACATCGTATTATGAATCCTGTGAGGTTATCTTTAAAGCGAAGCTATCCAAATATTGCGATGCTCTACAGAAACTGCATATATAATACACCAGCAGAACTTTTAGAAGATATTGAATCAGGTACTAGACCTACACCATACTTAACTATTTTCACTTCTGAGACCTTAAAACATAAAGCATTTGTTGAGGCAGTAGATAAAAGTATTTCTGTAGAATATCGATGGAAAGATAGACCAGTAAAAGACTATAAGCTTGATACTTACATAAAGACTGTTAAGTTAGAAAAGCCTCATAATTTCAAGAAACATTTAGGGATTGAGAACTCTAATAGGTTTGGTATAATTAATAAAGTAAATATGGTTAATAAACATGACTTGCCTAGATTTAAAAAAGCACCTTAATGTTAAGCACAGTCCTCTGTATAAGCATGGCTCACATGACCTATAAAATACAACAGACAAGATAAATTAGGCTCTAGAGAGAGTCCACAGACACAATCAAAATATAATTTTTACGCTAGGTGTATTATGCAAGGCTATTAATAGCTAATAGTGCATCGTAAAGCAGTGTTTAGCAGGCTTAAATACACTCTTAAAGAGCTTTAAATGAAAAAGTAATACCATTGGTAGAGTTGCATAATTAAATCGCTTAATATGAGGATTTAGGCTTACTCTTCAAGTCACCTTAAATCTGACTGCATAAACATCATAACTCGAAACTTGACTGTGATACCCGTAAGATTCAATTCTTCAAGGAAGATATTATGTCTTCAAGGAAGATATTATGAGTACTCTCATAGGCGAGACAACCACTTACGCTCTGGAGGATGCCTGTCCTCTCGATAGAATCCAATAGCAGTCAAATAATAGTTTTCTGAATAGGTCTTAATCTCAAGTAGGTAGTTTCTCAATAGGGAATACTATAAAAGTATGAGATTACTAATCAATGAACATGTCTATAAAGATATTAGAATTACACTAATATCTTTAATGTGTCATTGCCACTGAGATAACAACAACAGTGTTACTGCTACAGTAAGATACCTTAGATGACTCATGCCGACATAAATGAGGCCTTAAAGTGTCAACCTCACGATGCAGCAATACCTACAGTGACCCTAGGGATAAAATAGCCATTGATAATAAAGAGACACGATTTTGAAGGTTACTTTGATTTATTGTTGTTTAGAAAACCTTCTAGTTTATCAACAAGTGTTGGCTTTTTAGGCTTATAAAAATCGTTAAAAATTAGAGCTAAGTAGGTTGAATAAAGAAAGACTAGATCTATAGCAATTACGCCAATT
>Ga0222645_100720_pt1 | contig 17090 bp, 15 predicted proteins | sample AntAcemetagen292_FD_179881 | JGI IMG/M metagenome (GOLD analysis project Ga0222645, IMG submission 179881) | Saline water microbial communities from Ace Lake, Antarctica - #292 | ecosystem: Environmental > Aquatic > Non-marine Saline and Alkaline > Saline | place: Antarctica: Ace Lake | collected...
GCCAACCTGCGCGCCCAGCGTTCCGCGGTATTGTGCAATTGCCGCAGCCAGATCAGGCACCGCAATAGCAACGTGGTTTAAACGACCGATCATATTTGTGCCCTTTTTTATTCAAATTATCTTATGCGGCGCAAAATGCGACCTGTCCACGGCCTGCGTTAACCGAACATTCACCTTGCGCTGTTTTGTTACACCACATGACAGATAACTTTACAAAGGATGGACCGGATGGACACCGTGGATGATTTCATGATGACACGACCACCGACAGCGCGGCGGCCCCTGCTTGGGCTGACAGTACTTGTGGTGGAAGACAGTCGTTTTGCCTGCGAAGCTGTCAGACTTTTGTGTCTTCGGTCTGGCGCACGGATCCGCCGAGCCGACAGCCTGGAACACGCGCGTCGCCATTTGGGCGTCTACCGGCCATCGGTTTTGATCGTGGATATCGGCTTGCCGGACGGATCCGGGTTGGACTTGATCCGATCCAGTGCGGCCGCGACCCCGCGCATTGATGTTATCTTGGGAACAAGCGGTGATACGGATATGGAAACACCTGTAAATGATGCCGGCGCTGACGGGTTTATCGGCAAACCCATCGCAAGCCTAAGTGCGTTTCAAGCCGCAATTCTGGCGCATCTGCCACTTGACCGGCACCCCCCCGGTCCAAGACTGGTAACCGACGAAATTGTGAACCCGGATATCATCGCGTATCACGATGACCTTAGTCATGTGGTGTCAGTGATAGACGGGGATTCAGGGGCCGAAACACTCGGATATATTACCCAGTTTCTGGGCGGCGTCGCCCGTTCGGTAGCGGACAATGATCTGGACCATGCCGTCACTGCGTTGGCGCAAAAACATGCCCTTGGCAGTTCGACCCCCGCCGATCTAACGGCACTGGGCGCGATGGTGCAATCACGTCTGGCAACGGTTGGTCCCCTTTAGGCAACGATATGCGGGGGCGACCCCATGTCCAGCCCGGGAAAAACGGACGATTCGATTGCGCGACGATCAAGACCCAGCAAATCGTGCATTACCCACGCAGGATAAGCCCGCACATCACGCGTTGGCATAAGGTCCCGCCGGTTATACAGATTTGCCTCGGCCAATCCGGGCCAATCGCCAAGAATTTGACCACCTCGCAGCGCGCCACCTGCATAAATCATCGCACCACCTGTCCCGTGGTCGGTGCCTTTGGTACCATTTTCTGCGGCAGTGCGGCCAAATTCCGTCAGACATAAAACCGCTGTTTTATGCCACACAGGCCCAAGGCGCGTGCGCAATGTTAAAATTGTATCACTCAACCGTTCCAGCGCGCGGCGTAACACCAGCGGCTGGTTAAGATGGGTATCCCAGCCGTTCAGCGAAAAACTTGCGATACGGGTTTCACCCCGCAAACGCGCCGCTGCAAATTCAGCAATCTGCACATGCTCGGCTGTGGCATTCACCGCAGCCATCATCGGATCAGTCATCATCATATCGCTCTGCGCTGCATCGATATCCGCCGACATTGTTACGCTTTTTGCAATCTGGATCGCTTGCGCGGATGCATTTTCAAACAACGGGTCGTTTGCGTGAATTAACGCCAATAGCCGTTCAGCTTGCGGTGACAAAGACAGGCTTGCATCGGGGGACCACCGCGCAGATGGCTGATCTCCTGTCATAATCAACTGTTGATCGCGGCCAATCGCATACGCGGTTTCTCCAGTGATACCGGGCACTGTTTGCAACATGCGGTTTAACCAGCCGTCATGCGCTGCACCGGCAGTGCCCACGCTGCCAGCCTCCAGAATATCTTGTCCGTCAAAATGGCTGCGTTTATCGCGGTACGGCGTCGACACCGCATGAACGGCCCCCATTTGCCCTGCCTGCCATAGCGGCAATAGCGGGGACAACGCCGGATGGATGCCAAAAAAACCCGTAAGGTCAACGGTCCCAGCTCGCAAATTCGGGCGCAATCCAGCATAATCCGGGTCGCCGGTTGGCCGAAACACATCGAGCCCGTCCATCGCACCGCGCAGTACAATCACCACCAACCGCGCATCCCATGGCGCGGATGCAAGTGCGATAGGCGTGATCAGCGGACTGGCCGCTGCGGAACACCCCAATGCGGCCACACGTGTCAAAAACTGACGTCGCTGCATCAAATCAACTCCTTTGAAACGCAGGGGACAACAGCACAAGGCCAAGCCCCTCGTCGCGCACTTCTGCCGCACCAGCCGCAAATATAACGTCGGCGGTTGCAAGCGATCCAAGGGCGGTGCTGACAAAATCACGCGGATCGGGTATTCGCGCCATCATAAGTTGACGTGGTGCCTGCATTGCCCACGTCATGCGCCCTGCCATGCCTTGCGCATTTATCCAGCTGCTAGTGACGTCGGACCACCCGTCAGGGCCCAAGGGGCGTTCCCACGGCTGCCCCATCACGCGAAGCGGTTTGACGATCGTGTTGCGCACCAATGGCGCAGTCATTGCTGTAACATCAGCCCCGGTCATGCCCAGCGCCCGCATGGTCGACGTGATAAACTGCTGCGGCGGTTTCACTTTTCGCAGCGGAAATTCCCACGCGGTCACATGGTCCAGCATGGCGCGGTAAACCGAAGGAAGAAACCCGTCTGTGGCCGTAAATACAGCCGTCATTTCGACCACCATGTTTGCGGGGGGATCATCGGCAATAAACGCTTGCGCAATTTTAAACGCGATGTGGCGGGCCGTTTGTGGATGTGCGGCCAGATCATCTATCGCCGATAGTACATTTTCCAATCGGTCGGCGGTGCCGTATGTGACCCCCAAAACCGTCTCTGATCCCGGTTCTGCCATTCGTTTATGATAATAAAACCCTTGGTTAACGCTATACGTTAAACCGGTTAATAATTCGGCCAATTCACGCACATCGGTTTGGGTATAAGCCCCGTTTGCACCCAACGTGTGCAGCTCGAGCAGTTCACGCGCCAGATTTTCGTTGATCCCACGCTTGCGCCGCTGCCCCACCACACTGTTGGGGCCCGTCGACCGGACCTGTTGCAGATACATCAACATCATCGGATGCGTCACCACAGCGCGTAACATATCGCGAAAATAACCGTTTACATTCGGCATGATCGCCTCTTGGGTATACGGCGTAACCAGGTGCCCCTGTGCACCATTGCGCAACGTCACCGTGAAATGATCGGCCCAAAATGCGCCAAGCCGCGCCCTGAAGCCAACCGGGCCCGCCACATGGCGTGCAAATACCGCCCGCAATGCATCAAAATGCACCAGATTTGCCGCAATACGGATGTCTTTGAACGCCTGCGCAGCTACATCCTGATCTGGCGTGCCACGTGCAACTGTCCGCGCACGCGCCGCGCGTTGAAACGCAAGCATCGTCGGGGTGGTGTTGGTAAATGTGGGAACGGCAAACGCGAAGTCCCGATCAACATCAGCCATAAGCACGCCCGTATTTGCAGGCGCATCAAACAGTGGCGACAGCCCGCTGCCAAACCGCACCGCCGCAAGGGTCGGGTCAAACGCCATAATAAATACAGATCAAACAAAACATGCCCCCAACTTATGTCAGGGGCATGTCACTTGCACAAAGAATTATGTGCCTCGCGCCAATTTTTACTTATTTTGTTTCTGTTGGCAGCACGCGCAGGTGCAATTCGCGCAGCTGTTCGTTTTGCGGCAGATTTGGCGCGCCCATCATCAGGTCTTCTGCGCGTTGGTTCATCGGGAACATCATCACGTCACGCAGGTTGTCGGCATCTGCCAACAGCATCACAATCCGGTCGACGCCAGCAGCACATCCCCCGTGGGGCGGGGCGCCGTACTGGAACGCATTTACCATGCCACCAAAGCGTTTTTCGACCTCGTCCGCACCATACCCTGCAATTTCAAACGCCTTGAACATGATTTCAGGACGGTGGTTTCGAATAGCACCAGACACCAGTTCGTATCCGTTACACGCCAGATCATACTGATACCCAAGCACATCTTCAGGGTTGCCATCCAATGCGGCCATCCCACCTTGGGGCATTGAAAACGGGTTGTGTTCAAAATCAATTTTACCGGTTTCCGCATCACGCTCGTAGATCGGGAAATCCACGATCCATGCAAATGCAAACCGGTTCAGATCAGTCAGGCCAAGTTCTTTCCCGATCACATCACGGGCTTTGCCTGCAACGCTTTCGAACGCTTTTGGCTTACCACCAAGGAAAAACGCCGCATCGCCAAGGCCAAGGCCAAGTTGAACGCGGATCGCCTCTGTGCGCTCGGGACCAATGTTTTTGGCCAAAGGCCCGGCCGCTTCCATGCCGCCTGCGACATCGCCAGCTTTCAGCTTGGCTTGTGCTTCTTTTACGGTGATGCCCAGTTCTTGCGCCACACTATCCGCCGATTTTTCACGCCAGAAAATGTAGCCCATGCCGGGCAAGCCTTCTTTTTGGGCAAACACATTCATGCGGTCGCAGAATTTGCGGCCACCGCCGGTCGGTGCCGGAATGGCACGCACTTCAGTGCCTTCGGTTTCCAGCAATTTCGCAAAAATCGCAAAGCCGGAGCCTGCAAAATGTTCGGACACGTCTTGCATCTTGATCGGGTTACGCAAATCCGGTTTGTCGGACCCGTACCATTTGGCCGCGTCACGGTAACTGATTTGTTCCCATGTCTGGTCAACTTTACGGCCTTTGCCGAATTCCTCGAAAATACCGCCAATCACCGGCTGGATCGTGTCAAACACGTCTTGTTGTTCGACAAACGACATTTCCAGATCAAGCTGGTAAAAATCGGTTGGCGACCGGTCTGCACGCGGATCTTCGTCGCGGAAACACGGCGCGATCTGAAAATACTTATCGTATCCCGAAACCATAATCAGCTGTTTGAACTGTTGTGGGGCCTGTGGCAGCGCGTAAAATTTACCCGGATGCAACCGCGACGGAATCAAAAAGTCACGCGCACCTTCGGGGGATGACGATGTGATAATCGGCGTCTGGTATTCACGGAACCCTTTGTTCCACATCCGCTTGCGCATGGATGACACGACATCGGACCGCAGTTTCATGTTGTCTTGCATTTTGTCGCGGCGCAAATCAAGGAACCGGTATTTCAGACGGGTTTCTTCGGGGTATTCCTGATCACCGAATACTTGCAACGGCAATTCTTTTGCCGCGCCCAACACCTCGATGTCGCGAATAAAGACTTCGACTTCACCTGTGGGCAACTTGGGGTTCACCAAATCGGGGTCGCGCGCCTTAACCTCGCCGTCGATCCGGATACACCATTCGGACCGTACCTTTTCAACGCCGGCAAATGCTGCCGAATCCGGGTCGCACAGCACTTGGGTAATGCCGTAATGGTCGCGCAAATCGATGAACAATATGCCACCGTGGTCACGGACGCGGTTCACCCAGCCGGACAAACGTACAGTTTCGCCAACATTGGCAGCAGTCAGTTCAGCACAAGAATGAGAGCGGTATGCGTGCATTTTAAGGTCCTTAAAGGGTAAAACGGTCGCCCCCGATACACCTTGTCAGGCGGGTGAAGTCAAGCAAACAGACACCGATCTTTCACCAATGCGCAATTATGTCTGCCCGAGGTATCGATTTCGGGCGAAAAATCACCGCTCCCGCTTGCGCCCCGCTGCACCATCCTTATAACGCAGGACAATTTGCACATAACCGGTTAGGAGGCATAGCCATGCCAAAACGTGATGATATCAAGTCGATCATGATTATCGGTGCAGGCCCCATTATTATCGGACAGGCCTGTGAATTCGACTATTCTGGCGCACAGGCGTGCAAGGCGCTGCGCGAAGAAGGCTACCGCGTCATACTCGTCAACTCCAACCCTGCGACCATTATGACCGACCCCGGATTGGCAGACGCCACATATATCGAACCGATCACACCCGAAGTTGTTGCAAAAATTATCGAAATTGAACGCCCCGATGCCTTGCTGCCCACAATGGGTGGCCAGACCGGTTTGAACACGTCGTTGGCGTTGGCAGATATGGGCGTGCTGGAAAAATTCGGCGTCGAAATGATTGGCGCAAAGCGTGAAGCCATTGAAATGGCCGAAGACCGCAAATTGTTTCGCGATGCCATGGACCGGCTTGGCATTGAAAACCCCAAAGCCACCATCATCACCGCGCCCAAACTCGACAGCGGAAAATTTGACTATAAGGCCGGCGTGCAGCTGGCTGTTGATGCCATTGAATATGTTGGCCTGCCTGCGATCATTCGCCCTGCATTCACGCTTGGCGGAACAGGCGGCGGCGTGGCGTATAACCGCGAACAGTTCGAATTTTTCTGCCGCACAGGCATGGAAGCCTCGCCAATGGCGCAAATTCTGGTCGACGAATCGCTGCTTGGCTGGAAAGAATTCGAAATGGAAGTCGTGCGCGACAAAGCCGACAACGCCATTATCGTTTGCGCCATTGAAAACGTAGACCCGATGGGTGTGCATACCGGCGATAGCATCACCGTGGCCCCTGCCCTGACCCTCACCGACAAAGAATACCAGATTATGCGCACGCAAAGCATCAATGTGCTGCGCGAAATCGGCGTGGAAACCGGCGGATCAAACGTGCAGTGGGCGATCAACCCCGAAGACGGCCGCATGGTCGTGATTGAAATGAACCCGCGCGTGTCGCGGTCATCCGCATTGGCGTCCAAGGCCACAGGATTTCCAATTGCCAAAATCGCGGCAAAACTGGCAGTTGGCTACACACTGGATGAACTCGACAACGATATCACAGGCGTGACACCTGCGTCATTCGAGCCGTCAATAGACTACGTTGTTACCAAAATTCCGCGCTTTGCCTTTGAAAAATTCGCAGGCTCCGAACCGCACCTGACCACCGCGATGAAGTCTGTCGGCGAAGCGATGGCCATTGGACGCACGTTCCACGAATCCATGCAAAAAGCACTGGCATCCATGGAAACCGGCCTGACAGGGTTTGACGAAATTACTATTCCGGGCGCGCCGGCCATCCCTGCAATCACAAAAGAACTGGCCAAACAAACGCCGGACCGTATTCGCGTGATCGCCCAAGCCATGCGCCACGGTTTGTCAGACGACGACATCTTTGCTGTTACCAAATTTGACCCGTGGTTTCTTGCGCGGATCCGCGAGATCATGGACGCCGAAGCTGTGGTTGCCAAAAATGGCCTGCCCGTGACAGAACACGGGCTGCGCAAACTCAAGATGATGGGCTTTACCGATGCCCGTTTGGCCAAACTGACAGGCCGCGACGAAGACAACGTGCGCCGTGCGCGCATCAACCTTGGGGTTGTGGCATCGTTCAAACGGATCGACACCTGCGCTGCGGAATTTGAAGCACAAACGCCCTATATGTATTCCACCTACGAAACGCCTGTCATGGGTGATGTCGAGTGCGAGGCACGCCCGTCGGACCGTAAAAAAGTGGTCATTCTGGGCGGTGGGCCAAACCGGATCGGTCAGGGAATCGAATTTGATTACTGCTGCTGTCACGCCTGTTATGCCCTGACAGATCAGGGCTACGAGACGATTATGATCAACTGTAACCCCGAAACCGTGTCCACCGATTACGACACATCGGACCGGTTGTATTTTGAGCCGCTGACATTTGAACACGTTATGGAAATTATGCGCGTCGAGCAAGAAAACGGCACACTTCACGGTGTGATCGTGCAGTTCGGCGGGCAGACACCGCTGAAACTTGCCAATGCCCTGCAAGAGGCCGGTATTCCGATCCTTGGCACCTCGCCCGACGCGATTGATCTGGCCGAAGACCGCGAACGGTTTGCGGATCTTGTCACCCGGCTGGGCCTGAAGCAACCCGTCAACGGCATTGCATCAACCGACCAACAAGCCTTTGATATTGCCGCTGATATCGGATTTCCTCTGGTGATCCGCCCGTCCTATGTGCTGGGTGGCCGCGCCATGGAAATCGTGCGCGATCAGGCGCAACTGGAACGCTATATCTCCGAGGCGGTGGTCGTATCAGGCGACAGCCCTGTATTGCTTGACAGTTATTTGTCCGGCGCGGTCGAAGTGGACGTGGATTGCCTGTCTGACGGCACCAACACCCATGTTGCTGGCATTATGCAACATATCGAAGAAGCAGGCGTGCATTCGGGCGACAGTGCGTGTTCCTTGCCGCCCTATTCGATGTCCGACGCAATGATTGCCGAAATTCGCAAACAGACACAGGCGCTGGCCTTGGCCCTGAAAGTGGTCGGTTTGATGAATATCCAGTTCGCGGTCAAAGACGAAGAAGTTTATTTGATCGAGGTCAATCCGCGTGCGTCGCGCACTGTGCCGTTTGTGGCCAAAGCAACCGACAGTGCAATCGCGTCCATTGCCGCCCGCCTGATGGCTGGCGAACCCTTGACCAATTTCCCGCTCCGCCCGCCGTATGCGCCCGCCAAAGACCCGATGGATGTTATGCCGCTTGGTGATCCGTTCACATTGGCCGACCCCAACACCCCGTGGTTTAGCGTGAAAGAAGCCGTTTTACCGTTCAACCGTTTCCCCGGCGTCGACACAATCCTTGGGCCAGAAATGCGGTCCACAGGTGAAGTTATGGGCTGGGCGCGGTCGTTCCCGCGCGCGTTTTACAAGGCACAATTGGGTGCGGGCACTATTTTGCCCACATCGGGGCTTGTGTTTTTGTCGATCCGCGATGCCGATAAAACACCCGCCATGTTAGAAGCCGCGCAATCGTTAACAGACCTTGGGTTCGATTTGATCGCAACCAAAGGCACAGCCAAGTTTTTGTCAGACGCCGGTATGACAGTAGAACACGCCAACAAAGGGTATGAGGGCGGGCTGACAATTGTGGATCGTCTGAAAGACGGGCACATCGCGCTGGTGTTCAACACCACCGAAGGCGCCGCCGCAGTCGAGGATTCGCGCGCCATGCGGGCCGTGACCCTGAATGACAAAATCCCCTACTACACCACGGCCGCCGCCGCACAAGCGGCCGTTTGGGCCATGGTCGACAGGATCGGCACCGAATTGAAAGTCCGGTCATTGCAGGGATAAACCGCGCGCGTCCTGCCTGACCGCGGGGGGCGTTACGTTTCGTTAATCTGGACGCCACGCGTGATTTTGCCCTAAGGTCACGCCACGCACACAGGGGATTATTATGCACAACGTCGCCATCACGGGCACCGGTGTTTTTACGCCAAAGCACCGCATCACCAATGACGAACTTGTGGTGGCATTCAACGCCCATGCAGACCTGTTCAATGCGCAACATGCGGATGCGATTGTGGCAGGCACCGTTGATGCAAAACCCCACTCGTCTGCGGATTTCATTTTTGCCGCCAGCGGAATAGAACAACGCTATGTACTGGACCGCGACGGTATACTGGACCCTGCGCGTATGTACCCGCACTTGCCTGCCCGCCCCGATGATGCACCGGGGTATATGGCCGAAATTGGTGTGGACGCTGCACAAAAAGCGTTGGCAGCGGCGGGTTTGCACGCCAGCGATATTGATCTGGTTATCTGTGCGGCATCGAACATGGAACGCGCCTACCCTGCGGTTGGCGTTGAAATCCAACAGCTTTTGGGCGCAGGCGGATTCGCGTTCGACATGAATGTCGCCTGTTCTTCGGCTACATTCGGCATTCAGACCGCCACCGATATGATCCGCGCGGGATCAATTCGCCGTGCCATTGTTGTGAACCCCGAAATCTGCTCGGCCCATCTGGAATGGCGTGATCGGGACTGTCATTTTATCTTTGGCGATGTGGCCACTGCAACCGTTCTAGAACGCGACGAAGATCTGACCGCGCCCCATTTTAAGGTTAAATCAACCCGCTGTGCCACTCAGTTTTCCAACAACATCCGTAACAACAACGGGTTTTTGCGCCGGACCCACAACCAGATGGATGATCGCCGCGATATGCAGTTCATGCAAAACGGTCGCCGCGTGTTCAAAGAAGTCCTGCCACTTGTCAGTCAGCACATCGCGGACCACATGGCAGACGCAGGTATTCAAGCCAGCGACCTAAAACGCCTTTGGCTCCACCAGGCCAACAAAACGATGAACGACTATATCGGGAAAAAAGTGTTGGGCCGTGTGCCGGACGCGGGCGAACAGCCCAACATTTTGCAAGATTATGCCAATACATCAAGTGCTGGCAGTATCATTGCATTTTCGCAAAATTCCAATGATCTGGCCGTGGGCGACACGGGGTTGATTTGTTCATTTGGTGCAGGATATTCAGTGGGCTCTGTGATTGTTGAACGGGGGTAGGATGCGTTTTAACGCATCTTACCTGGTTACACGGTCATGTACGGCGGCACGGCTTTCCACCCGTTCTGAATACCGGTCTGTCAACTGCGCGCGCGCGCGCGTAATCACGGTAAACCGCGCCAATTCTTCCATCACATCCACGATCCGGTTATAAAGCGGTCCTGCGTTCATCCGCCCGTTTTGAAATTCCTGCCATGCCTTAGGCACAGATGATTGGTTGGGAATAGTGACCATGCGCATCCAGCGGCCCAAGATACGCATTTGGTTGACCGCATTGAACGATTGCGATCCCCCACAAACCTGCATCACCGCCAACGTCTTGCCTTGGGTCGGGCGCACGCCGCCAATGGGCGACAACGGAATCCAGTCCACCTGGGTTTTCAAAATGCCCGTCATGGCCCCGTGACGTTCAGGGCTGGACCAGACCATGCCTTCGGACCATATGACCAAATCGCGCAGTTCGGCCACCTTGGGGTGGGCCTCGCTTGCATCATCGGGCAACGGCAGCCCCGACGGATCAAACATCCGCGTTTCGCACCCCAATGCCCGCAAAATCCGCGCCGCTTCCATCGCAGCAAGCCGCGAATAGCTGACATCTCGCAAGGACCCGTACAGCAACAAGATACGCGGCGGATGCCCGTCGTCCCCCAAGCCGCGCAACGCATCCCAATCCAACGGAAGCAACGCACCGTCCACAATATTTGGCAGGTCAGATAGGTCCATAATTACAGCGGTTTTCCTTCATCAAGGTGCAGCTTCATATCGATCAGCACCTTTTGCAGCGCTGTTGTTTCACGCAACAATCGCTTGGCTTCATTTGCCGAAATAACGCCATCCTCAATGGACAGGTTGTATTCCCCCATCAACATCGCAAACCGTTGACTAAGCTTGATCACATCAGCGTTGATCCCGCCTTCGGCATTGTTGCGGTCTTGATCATACGACAGCGTAATTCCGCGCATTTCAGCCAATGCCGATGTAATGTGCGGATATGTTGACGCCGCCTCAAGCGCGGCAACCGCATCAACTGGCATAAACCGGTCTGAATGCTCGTCAGCGTCGGAATAATACCGCCCCAACGTGGCCTTTGACTTGCCAGTCAATTCACACGCAGCTTCGATGCCTACGTCTTTCACCAATGCTTCGGTGTGCTTTTTCAAATAACTACCGTAACCGGCCATACCATTCTCCTCAAACCCTCGTGCCATATCACGGGGAAAACATGTCTCGCTTTCCCATTAGTGCGAATTGACTAACATGTCATGATAGAAATTCGACTGGTCTTTGAGCTTTTACAAGTATGGTGCCGACTTGCACCGAAGCGCTCTGAAAATTGCGCTCGGTGTTTTACGTGTTTCTCAAAGACCTTCGCCCCCCGCATTTGCCATCCGGCACCGGTAATGCGGGGGGCAGCCTTGCAAAGGTTGTCATCTGCCGGATACTACACTGCTATGGCAAAACTATATTTCAATTATTCGACAATGAACGCCGGTAAATCCACGGTGCTTTTACAGGCTTCGCACAACTATATCGAACGCGGGATGCAAACCTATCTGATGGTTGCGCAGGTCGATAACCGGGCTGGCAAAGGCCGCATCGGCAGCCGCATCGGGATTGGCGCGGATGCAGACACTTTTGGCCCACAAGACGACATATTTGACAAAATCCAGACACGGTTGAACGCGGCGCCTTGCGCTTGCATTTTTATCGACGAGGCACAGTTCCTGTCGGATGCACAGGTCTGGCAACTTGCGCGCGCGGTTGATGATCTGGGAGTGCCGATTATGTGCTTCGGGCTGCGGGTTGATTTTCTGGGCCAGCTGTTTCCCGGATCGGCGACACTGCTGGCGATTGCGGATGAAATGCGCGAAGTGCGTACGATTTGTTATTGCGGGAAAAAGGCCACGATGGTTGTGCGCAGGGACGCAGAGGGCAATGTTTTAACCGATGGTGCGCAAATCGCCGTTGGTGGCAATGAAACCTATCTGTCACTGTGCCGCCGTCATTGGTGCAAAGCCATGGGCCGCTAAGGGCTTTTGATATCTAACCGACGTGCTGTGGCAACGGCATATCCGCAGCCCAGGCGATTATGTTTTCCAAGGCCATTTGCCCCATCGCTTCGCGGATTTCCAGCGCCGCGGTGCCAAGATGCGGCAACAACACAACATTTTCCATGTCGCGCAATGACTGGGACACCACGGGTTCTTGCGCATAAACATCCAAACCTGCAGCGGCGATCCGTCCGTCTGACAAAGCCGCGACAAGAGCGGCCTCATCAACCACATCACCGCGTGCCACATTGATAAACACGGCCTTGGGATCCATCTGCGCCAATGCGTCCGCATCAATTAACTGATGGGTGCCCGTCCCCCCCGGCACTGTGACAACAACAATGTCTGCCTGGCTCATTAATGCGCCAAGATCATCAACCTGCCGTGCGGGTACGTCCACCTCTTTATGCGATCTGTTGAAATATATCACGGGCATATCAAAGCCATAGTGACACCGCCGCGCCACCGCCTGTCCAATACGGCCCATCCCGATAATACCCACACGCTTGCCTGTGACATGGGTGCCCAACATATGTGTCGGCTGCCAGCCTTGCCATTTACCAGCACGGACCAGCCGCTCTCCTTCACCCGCGCGGCGACACGCCATCAAAATCAGGGTCATGGCAATATCAGCCGTCGCATCGGTCACAACGTCGGGCGTGTTCGTCACGGCGACACCGGCAGCATGTGCAGCGGCAACATCTATGTGGTTATAGCCGACACCAAAATTTGCCAGCACACCACAGCGCACATCGCCTGCAAATGCCTGCGCCGTAAACTGGTCACCCAAAGTCGGTAAAATCGCATCATAGTTTGCCAAGGCGCTCGCCGCTTCATCGGGGGTCAAACCTTGGGTCGCGGTGCGCAGCGTCACGTCAAATCTGGCGCGGGCATTTTCGACAATGCTTGCAGGGATATCGCGTGTAATCAGCAGGGTTTTCAATGCATCCGCCCTCCTTGGGGCACAGGTTTGTCGGGGGTCACCAGAACAATGGCCCCGTCTTTGTCAGGTACGCCCAAAATCAATACTTCGGACATGAATTTACCAATCTGGCGGGGCGGAAAATTAACCACGGCCATCACTTGGCGGCCCAGCAGTGTTTCGGGGGTATAATGAACCGTCACTTGTGCAGAGGTTTTTTTAACCCCAAGGTCATCACCGAAATCGATCCAGAGCTTGATCGCAGGCTTGCGCGCTTCCGGATATGGATCAGCGCGTATCACGGTACCAACACGGACATCGACCGCCATGAAGTCATCGATCCCGATATCAATCACGCGCAAGCTCCCGCGACCGGTCTGCTGCCGCTTTGACGGCACGCGTCAAAAGGGGCGCAAACCCTGTTTTATCATCCATCAGAACCGCAAGTGCGGCCTGCGTGGTGCCATTGGGTGAAGTGACGTTAACGCGCAACGCGCCGGGGTCTTCATCCGCCGCTTGCGCCAATGCACCCGCCCCCGCGACTGTGGCTTTGGCCAGTTGCAAAGACATGGCGGCCGACAATCCTTGGGCCTCGCCCGCAGCGGCCAACGCTTCTATCATGTGAAACACATAGGCTGGTCCAGACCCCGACACGCCGGTGACCGCGTCAATCTGATCTTCGGTATCCAGATGCACCACCTGCCCCACAGCCGACAACAATGCGTCTGCCAGTGCAACATGTGCGTCATTGGTGTGTGTATTGCCAATAATCGCCGTAATGCCACGGCCAATGGCAGCGGGCGTGTTGGGCATGGCGCGCACGATGGGCGTTTGTGCACCCAGCACCGTTTCAAAACGTGCAATCGGTGTGCCTGCGGCAACGGATACAAACAATGTTGTGCCATTGCCCAGCGCCTGCATGGCGGGCAACGCATCGCCCATCATCTGCGGTTTGACGGCCACAAGAACCACTGCAGGGTCGGCGGGCAGCGTGCCGTTAATGGATACGCCAGATGCCTGCAGCCAATCTGACGGGTATGGATCAATCACGAAGACAGATGTTGCGGGTAACCCGCCATCCAACCACCCCGCCAACATGGCCGATCCCATTTTGCCGCAGCCCAGCAATACCAATCCGCGTACAGCAACGTCTTGCATGTTCATTTTGCAGTCTCCCAATCTTCGCACCCACGTTATGCACGCAGACGACCAGACACAACATGTCTGCAAACCTGTTGTTCAGATGTGTGATCTGTGCGGCGTATTATGCGCGCCCGTAAGCCCCGGCAATGGCGACCTGAACCGCGTCTGCGGGGGTGCGGTCAGCCCATGTGACCAACTGGATCGCGGGATAATATTGCTCGCAACTGGCGACCGCCGCGTTGATCATCGTGTCGACCTGCTCTGTTCCGGCGACCTGTTCACCTGCCAGCACAAGGCCGTAACGGTAAACCATCATCTTTTGCTCTTCCCACCATGTAAATGATCCGGCCCAGCACCGGTCATTGATGGTGTTCAATGTTTCGTACAATGCGCCCATCCGGTGTGCCGGTGGCTCCATTTCAAAGGTACAAATCAAACGCAGGGTTTCGTCATACGCGGACCATGCAAGGGTAATGGCATAGGTGCGCCACTGGCCTTCAACCACCATTGCGATCTGGTCGTCATGGATCCGGTCGAATTCCCACGCATGATGGGCTGCGATGTTTTCCACCACATCAATCGGGTGGCTGTCATCACTGTCGAAATAGTCTTGCGCTAGTGCCATCTGCTCGGCCTCATTTTGTTGGCCCTAATCAATCTAGAGCTAGGCACGATATCAAGAAACTGTAGCGTTCTTGTTTCGCCCCTACTGTATATAGTGCGCTTTACATCCACCGCGTGTAAAGCCATTTCTTGGGGATAAGTCCGCGTTTACAGAAAATTCATGTGGATAAGTCAGGGATTGCGATTCGTATCGCACCGTAAGAAGCTGTCACAAACCAAGGAGACGTCCCCATGAATACCGCCCTGTTGCGTGCCCTGTGCGAAACCCCCGGCGTGCCCGGCTTTGAACACCGCGTGCGCGATCTGATCATATCGGAAATCGACGGGTTGTTTGACGACGTCCGCGTCGACCCGATGGGGTCGTTGTTGTGCAAACGCAGCGCAGATCGCGCAGACGCACCCAAAGTGATGTTGCTGTGTCATATGGACGAAATCGGTTTTCTGGTTAGTCACATTACCAAAGACGGGTTCTTGTACTTACAGGCGGTCGGCGGATTTGACCCACGCAACCTGTTTTCACGGCGCGTGCGGGTTTGCACCGATGATGGTGATTTTCTGGGTGTCATGAACCCCAGCGGCAAGCCGCTTCATATTTCGTCCCCCGAAGACCGCAAGAAAATTCCGGCTGTTGGTGATTTCTTTGTGGATCTTGGCATGGGGAAAAAGGCGCATGACCATATCAAGGTCGGTGATTTTGTCGTCATGGAGGAACCGTTTCTGGAAATCGGCGATAAGTTTGTATCTAAGGCGCTGGATAACCGCGTCGCATGCTGGCTGGGGATCGAGGCGATCCGCGACCTGGCAAACAACGGGCGCGGCGCGGAAATCCATGTTGTCTTCACCACCCAAGAAGAGGTGGGGCTGCGCGGCGCACGCACATCCGCATTCGCAATCCAACCCGATATTGGCATCGGCATCGACACAACACTGGCGTGCGACACTCCGGGCATCCCTGAAAAAGACGCAACAACGGTGCAGGGACGCGGGTTCGGTTTGCACGTGCGCGACAGTTCGTTCATCGCGGATCGTGATTTGGTCAAAGACATCGAAACCATCGCAATTGCCAACAACATCCCCTATCAACGCACAATGCTGGCGGCAGGCGGCCAAGACGGCGCGGCAGCACAACAAGCCGCCGCAGGCGCGCGTGCGGTGGGCATCGTGGTTGGCACACGCTACATTCACACCGTTACGGAAATGGTCGAAAAGTCTGATCTGGCGGCCGCAAAAGACATTCTGGTAGCCTATCTGACGTCATTTGAATGACGACAGCCGACAAAGTAGCGGGCGCTGATTGACATACCTTGATCATCAACGCCCGCGTGTTGCCAAACCATGTGCTGTCTACCGGTGCCTACGCGCCTGTGTGATAAATAAATGCGCCAAAGTGAATATCAACGAAAACGCAATAAGGCCAAGGTACCGTTCATAGATCCCGTCTGTGTTGGTCGGCATAAGGAAAAACACGGGCGCCGACGCTGTCCACACGATAAAAATTCCGATGAGAATAGTCCGGTAAGGTTTGCCTGCGCGGCGCGCGCCCCGCGACATTGCCAACGGAATGACAGTCATCAGAAAGCCCAAAACATACACAAGATAAACATGGATCACGACGCCTTCGCTGTCATTGTCACCATATTCGTTTCGCGCGCCAATCAGAAAGACAATCAACCCAAGAAGCGCAAGGCCGACAATCCCAAGGCTCCACGCCCAACCACCCAAGTGGAAATGCGCCGCCAAAAGAGCCGTCGCGATCACCGAAGCTGCAAAAGCGTAAATTCCGATATCAACGATAAATTCGTAACGGCCTGCACCAAGATCACTGATTGTATCCGCAATCCAGTCGTGGTCAGGCACAACAACATCTGCAACAAGGATCGACATTGCGAAAATGACGCATCCTGCAACTGCATACCAACCAAGCCAGATCATCAACTTTGGATCAGTCGCAATTTCAAGTGGTGTTGGTTGATTGGTCATCCGCTATCGCCTCGTGTTGTTCAAAACCCAACGCGTTTGGTGATATTTCGTTCCATAAACCAGGCCAGTCATCACCAGATTTTCCATCTGGATGTATAGTCAGGTGCAGTACGGATGATGCCTCTTGCAAAAGATGATC
>Ga0222645_100726_pt1 | contig 17044 bp, 14 predicted proteins | sample AntAcemetagen292_FD_179881 | JGI IMG/M metagenome (GOLD analysis project Ga0222645, IMG submission 179881) | Saline water microbial communities from Ace Lake, Antarctica - #292 | ecosystem: Environmental > Aquatic > Non-marine Saline and Alkaline > Saline | place: Antarctica: Ace Lake | collected...
AAGAAGCAGGACAGGGACGGTGAAAAAAACGCACACGAGAAAGAACGCAAGCAAACCGAAAGCGACGCCGAGAGCGACTGGCTGGACGACCTCCCAAACGAGGAAGGCGCGTGGCGGCAAAGCGAGTACGTGTTCGACCAGCTGTGCACTAACCCGAAGTTCCTGAACGCGCTGCTGAAGTACATGTGACGGGCAGGTTTTGTACTGCGCGCTTAGTGTGACCCGTAGACGTATCCATCGGGTTATTAGGACCCGAGACGATGTATCCATAGATGAAACGGCTTTTGCCAAACTATTAGTCCGCTAAAAACCAAAACCCTCACTCCTCCATCCGTTTCGCTTTTTTCCGCCGCGCGAACCCCGCGCGCCACGTTCGTTTCACCAGCCCGGGTTTTCTTTTAAGTGACTCCTGAGATTGGTCGCCATCCGGAGGGCCCGATATTCCCGTGATGTGCGCCCGCATCAAGTCGTTGATACCGAAAGGGTCGGGCTCTAACAGAAAACCCCCGTGTTGCCACTGCGGCTGAATTAGAGTTTTGCACTTGGGAAACCTGAGATTATAAAAATAAATGTCAGTCTTGTGTGGGCAATCAGTCGGTGGAATGTGGTGATTGGGAAGTACTTACGTCTGTTTGAACCGTTTGTGAATCGCGTCGCTTCCCACGATCTCGTCCAAACCGGACAACACAACCATATCGCGTTCCGTAAGCGCCTTCCGCTCCCAGGCTTCGTGCGGAAAAAGCAACCGCTTCATGAGCTGCTGCGTGGACGCGTCGCCCTTGACGAACCAGCTCGCCAACACTAGGTTCGTGAAACTCATGGGCTCGTTTGGATCGACCGACCGCGCGCGCCAGTGTTGGCGCATCTCGCACCAAGTCCCCAAATGGTCGTCGAAGCCGTACCGCAGGTAGCTGCCGAAAGATGGCAGGAAACACACGGGGTCGATGTACACGCAACGTCGCACCGAGCCCGGAAACCGCGCGCGGAAATGCGTTAAACAGACGGTGCCGTAGGAGTGCGCGATAACGTCGCATTTTGTGTTTTTAGTTGCGGCTGCGATGGAAGGCGCGCTGGCGTCAATTTTTTCGTCGCGCAAATCCCGACCCAACGTCTCCATCGCCGCCGTTTGGGTCACGCGTTCCAAAAAGTTCGCAATCTCGGATGGCGACGGGTACTGGTGCCCCCGTGCGTCCCAGCTGTACGATATATTCGGCCACTCCGGCACAACCACCGGCCGGTCAGTGGGTAAGGAACACACGTACTCGGCGTACGGCGCGACGCCGATGCCCAACCCGTGCAGAAAAACAACCGGGTCGTACCGGGTGGAGGGTTTCTGGGTTCTGGTTTCGCGCGGGTTTGAACCAACAAACCCTTTTGTGGTAGTCTGTTGGTTACCCACGTATGTAGGCGTCTTACCCACCGGTTTTAGCGCCTTGGGCGGCCGCACCCAGCACACCATGTTCGTCGCCCCGTCTTTCTTCTTTTCAAACCCGTTTCGTTTCAACCGCGTTTCGGCGCTGAATCGAAAGGCGGCTATTAACAACTGAAACGCAATCGGCTTGTAGTACGGGTTCATTTCGAACTTGTTGGTCCGGATGAAATCTACGGGAGCACTGTTTCGTAACTCGGTGTGGGTCTCAACGCCTCCCTGCGACCCCCCTATCCCGTCCACGAGGAACCCGCGGACCGCCGAATCGGAGTGCCCGACTTCTTTCGAGTTCGCGGCTTGGTTTCTTTGCGGGATTTTGTGTGTCACGGCGCTCAGGGCTTTGCGAAGCGTTCGAGTCACAGGCGCGTTGCGAAGCGTTCGTGCTACGGGTGATACGTCCGCGTTTGCGTCGTCGTTGCGGGTACCGTTCGTAACTGAATCGTGGTCCACTTTGAACTCCAACCCGTGCGTTTTTTCCAATCGACGCAAAAGCGCGTTCGCGGTTTTCGTAACCTCCGCGGGGTACACGTGGTTTGGAAACTGATCGCGCTCGCGCGCGGTGAGGTAGAACTGTAACATGTGCAACGCGTTCGTTCGGGGGATGGTGGCGATCGGCGACGCGTTGAACGCGTCTTCGAACAAACGTTTGGGGTTGGGCTCGTGCGCCAGCTCACGCGCGAACCAACTGAAGTGCCCGTCGTAGTCAAATCCCTCCTCCATCGTACGCCGTGGGGCGTGGTGCATCTCGTACACCTTGTACTGATGCGCCCCGAACGAACAACCCTCGGCGCCCGCGTAGGCGCCGAACACGTTACGCGCGCGCGACGCGAGCGTGCGCCATTTCATCTTGCCCGACGGGGCGAGCGCGCGCCGCACGACTGCACAACCGCAGACGTGCGCTGAGTCGGATTTGGCAAAAGCGAAGGGCGATATTTTTTCAGGAGCGCTCTTTCCAGAAAAGCCGCGCGTCGCGTTAGACGCTAACATGCCCAACGATGCCTTTAGATGCCTTTAAATATTAACACCCTATACGTGCCTGTGACGACACTCATTCCGACCCCCCGCTTTTCGGCCCGCCCGCGTCCCCGTCGCCGTCCGGGTTCCCGAACACCCCGGTTCCCAAACGCGTGGCGAACACGCACAAGAGGAACAGCGCCGCGTTTTCAACCAGCGGCGACAGGTCTCGCGATTGGTAAAACAAAGCGTCAGTCGCGTGTATCGCGATGGCCTGGTCAACAGTCACCAGCGTTAGAGGTAAAACAGTGTGTTGACGGATTTGGGAAAGGCCAACACGTACCTTCGGGCTGCCGCACGTACAGCGGGTAGAACCCGAACCCCAAAACCCAGGGCACCCAGATGAACCCAAACACGACGAGCCAGGGCGATGCCGTGTCACTGTCTTGCGTCGCGCTCCGCGACGCCGCGCCGAACAAAAAGCCGCCGGTCACAACCGCGACTAGGCTGAATTCCCGTTGCTGCTGCGATAGCCCTGGGACAAACTTGCACCCGTCGTCGGTTGCCAAACATGTTGTGATGATTTGCGTGGCTTGATACACGCTCTGCGCCATGCCCTCTTCGTCCACGAAGTACTTGTTCCCGAACCGCCCTCGTATTTCCTGGACCACGGACTTGGGCACCAGCTCGTTGAACAGAACCTGGTCGTTGTACAACTCCAGGACGTTTCCTTTCAGCTCATCTGCAGTGATGACGACCAGTTGTCGGTCGGTCGTGCCGAAGTACCTGGCCCGATAAAAAAGAAAGTGTCAGTCTCGTATGGGCAATCGCAGAGGCGGAATGTGGTACATGGGAAATACTCACCGGTACAAGTCGTTCAACGGAGGCGTCGCGACGCCGGATCCGCCCGGGCCGAAACTCGTCACGACTCTTACCCGCCAGCCTGTTTTTCTTTCCACGTCTTGTATGGCGCTGACGAGCTTGCTTTTGTCCTCGGGGAACTTTGCGAACACGTTGCCGTAGTCCAGAATAACCTCGCCTTTGGTTGTCGGGACGCGCGACGGGTCGGACGGCAACACCTGCAGTTGTGTTTTCGACGCCTCGGCTTCTTCGTTTTCGTCGTTTTCGAAAGAAACAGGGTCTACAGATATGCTCTCCCAAACCTCCGAAGAAGGTGTTGGTACGGTTTCCACACCGAACCACGCTTCGTTCGCGAACGCGGGTGAGGTGCACGCTATTGTCGCCGCGGCGAGTGAAGACGCGAGTTTAAACTGGAGCGGCGGCGAAGTGCGTTTGGGCACATCATCATCGGCACCACCAGATCGATCGACCGCCTGTTTCGGAGCCACACTTCCGCGTGCCACCACATCTACGCATGTCACTCGAGCACAACGTCGTTCTTGTCGGTGTGAATTGCGCGTACTAATCCTTCGTGATGCGGTCCAAACGAAACCCCGCGGTGCCGCGAGTTGGGAAGCACCGACGGGGACGCTCATCGTTGTGCCAGGTGTCATGGTCAAAACCGCGCGAGAATTTTCGAGAAAAAGAAAGTCCTCCTTCTTCGGAAGAGGGCTCAACACGTCACTCCGCCTCGAACGCCGATGCTCGCGCCGAGTCTCGGTCGGTGCGCGGTTTCCACAACGATTCCCTTCACTGCACGAGGTGTGTTGTCCTCGCGCGGCGCGCGTTTCCGATCGGTGCTCCCCAGGGTCTCGCAGTCCCCCAGCAGGCGCGCGTTTTCGGTGACCACTTCGGTCGGCGGCGAAACAGAAGATCGCAAAAACAATTTGCGACCGATCAAGCGCGCAACTGAACTCGGCAGGACAAGCCGTATGGAACGCGTCCGCGTATGGGCTGGCATGCCTAGTGACGACGCGGTGGAGCGCCTGAGCGTGATATGCGCGCACTGCAACGCCAAGCTCACACCAGGGCAGATGGACTACGATTGTGATACGACGAAACTCCATCCCACGTTGCGTGAAAAGTTCAAGCCGCTTACCCGAGACGCCGCGACGAACGCGTTTTTGTTACGATCCTCGAAACGGCCGTACCTACTGAACTTGGGCCAGGCGTACGCGTGTACCGTGTTGCGGAAGTGGGTTAGCTTGACTGATGCGAACGCGATGCTCGGTAGGGGGAAAATGTTTGTCCTGAGCGTTGATCACGTGCGCGATTTGTTGGCCATGGATGATGGTGGCCCTGAAAAGCCAAAAAATCTTCCCCAAAAAACCAAAAAGCTTCTCCTCGATGTCGGCGCCGGCGAGGGTGAGGTGACTGAGACGTTCCGGAAGGGTGGCGAATTCGACGTCGTCGTCGCAACGGAGGCCTCAGCGCCTATGGTGAAAAGGCTTAGGCAAAAAAAAATCGACGTCGTGATTGAAAGCACGGACGTCACGACCGTGACGGACGCGACAATCGCCGCCGGGGTGGTCTGCGCGGAGGAATTTCGCGGGTTCGACTGCGTGTGCCTTCTGAACGTGCTTGACCGGTGCGATACGCCGTTTATGCTTCTGAACGAGCTGCGAGCGCTTTTGAACGATGACGGAGGCGTTTTAGTATTAGCCGTAGTAGTGCCGTTCCGTCCGTTCGTAGAGGACGGACAGAACCACCGCGTGCCGAAACAGAAACTGGGCCTCGACCCGAACGGGAACTGGGAAACCGGGGTGAACGCTATTTGGGAAACGGTGTTGAAACCATGCGGGTTTGCGTTGGAGAGAGTCGCAAGAGTCCCGTACATCTCAGAAGGGGACCAGAAACACGGGGCATACATCTTAGACGACGCCGTGTTCGTGCTGAGCAAGGCGAAGGAGACGACGAGCGGGTGATACGTGGGTGTTTTTTAATTTCATGCAAAATTTTATCGTCGATTTTTATTTTGCCACACGACGCCTTTTGTGAGACGTTTCGTTGACATCCTCGTCACTTCCCGTGTGACGCGACGTCCCGACCGGTCGGGACGGCAGTCGCGGTACTGCCGTCGTCCCGCAGCCCCCACCCGCGGCTTGCGGTTCCGTGGAAAGGGAACCGTTTCTGTTACCAGGAGGACACCAGGCGTGGGTTTGGCCGCCGGGGGGACCAATCGGACACGAGAATGATGGATCTCTTGGCCTCACGCCCTCGGACGACTCGCGAGATATCAGATGCGGTCAAGTCCCGTTCGAAACCGGTGAACCACTTGATTGATTTGGAGGTGTACTTCAAAACCGCGGACTTCGTGGGGTTACAGGCGAGCGTGTACCGGCAGGAGGAGAACTGGCAGGAGCTGTTCCGGGTGTTGATGGCGTACTGCAGCTTGGTGGTGGAGACGATCGCGCGGCACCGGGATTGGACCAAGGATTCTTCGGGTGCACACAAAAAGAAAGCGGCGACTTGTTTGGCGTACGAAGCCGAAGCCGCGGCATGCATGGACGAGATGGAGCTGTTGAAGCCGAAGGTAAACGCGGAGGCGGAGGCGTGGCGTGAGAAAACCCCGCCGCAGGCGCCGGCCACGAAACCGCCCGGGATTGAAAACCCGGCGGGAACTCCCGCGAAACCGGGAGACGCGGAAGTGAATATTTCGAATATTTCACCGCTAGAGACGTTCACGGACGGGGACTGGGATTTGCTCAGCGCGACCCCAGCGCAGCTGGACATGGCTGCTCAGAGGCGTGCGTCCGCGACGGCTGCTGGTATGACATCGTCCAGCACAAAAACGACCCCTCCTAGGTACACCCCGAACGCCGAGTACGTCGGGGCGAACGTCGCGTCGGCAGAGACGACGTCGCGACACGCGCTGGTCGCCAGCGGAGTTTCGAACATCACCGGTCAGTCCGCGCGTCAGCCCGGGAGCTATGCACCGGGAGGCACGTATCCATCCGTAGACTCCATGCGAACTGCGGTTCCCAGAATTACTCGAGACGCAAGCGCGCGTCCGCCGCCGCCGCCCGGACCGGCTCCCGCCAAACCGAGCGCTCCGCCGTTGCCTCCGCCCGCGCCTCCGCCGCCGCCTCCCCCCGCGCCTTACGTGACCCCCAGTGCGATTGTCACCTCAGCCGCGTCCAGGGACTTCACCCCCCAGCGAATGCAGAACGTCCCCGCGCCCGATTTCGCCAAAGAGGATCACAACCGGCTGGACACGCGCCTTGCGCTTTACGGGTTGAAGGAGAAGAAAGTGCGGGGCGACGGAAACTGCCAGTTCCGGGCGCTGGCGGACCAGCTGTTTTCGGACCAGGAACGACACGCCGAAATAAGAGGCGCGGTGGTGGACCAGCTGCAGCGTGACGCTGATGCGTACAGCGTGTTCGTGGGCGAGGACTACGGGTCATACGTCCGGGACATGTCGCGGCAAACCACCTGGGGCGACCACATCACGCTGCAAGCCGCGGCTGACTTGTACGGCGTCTCCATGTGCGTCATCTCGTCGTACAAGGACAACTTCGTCATCGAGATCCAGCCCAAACTGAAACGAAGCGAGCGAGTGCTGTGGATTTCGTTCTGGGCGGAGGTGCACTACAACTCCATCTACCATATCAACGCGAAAATCTAGAGTTTGGATGAGACAGTAAAGAGCGACTCGGAAGACACTAGTCTTAGACTTTAGACACCAGCTGCGCAAAACGTACTGGTGACAGAGCGTGTTTGTTCCAATCTCTAAAAACCAACTTTCTCAGTTATACTCTGACGCCTATAGTTGTTTCGTGAACAAAGCGTGGCCCACCTCGCCTATTCCGAAACTCGCCAGCGGGTTGTCGTCGCCGCTTCGTCCAACCTCCGTGTACCCCGCGTTTACAAACATCGCCTTGCCTTCTTCGTTGTCTGTTTTGGCGTGCAGGTACATCTGCTTCGCGCCTCGCGCGACCATCGCGGCTTCGCACGCGCGCAACAGCGACTTTCCAATCCCCCGCCCACGCTGGTTCGGCGCGACGCACACGTCGCTTACGTACGGGCTTTCCCCCGGGGCGGTTGGCTCGTAGCTGGAGTACCCGCCCACCCGCTTGCCGTTGGGCAGCGCCACCTCTGCCACGCCGACCAGGTTTCCCCCAACCTTCGCGCACAGCAAAAGCCGATCGTCCGACTCTCTCACCCCGAACGCGAGCCCGCCGTACACGCGCTCCGCTTGTTCCGCTTTCAACCTGTCCTTCGCGAAGTAGTCTTGCGGTTTTGTTTTAAAGAAAAGCGCCATGATCAGCTTCGTCGCGTCCACGCAGTCCTCCTCGGTCATCGCGGCAATGACGCAGTTCCCACTACCTTTCAGTTTCACGTCACGCGGACGCACCGCGCTGGCGGGCCTCCCGGTTTGGTCCCCCGCGGTCGCCACGGCGAGTGCGCGCTTCGCCGCTTCGTCCTTCGGGTTCTCGATGGTTACCGTGCCTTTGCCCAAGTCCACGCGGAAGCTGGGGCGATTGGGGGCCGCCTGGAACGAGGGAAACGAGGGACACGAGGTCAGCAAAGGATGGAGGAAACGCGAAACGAGATATCCACGAATCGATACACGAAACAACACGACGAGACCGCCGCGAGGCACGTACCCTCGCAATCACGACGCGTCGGTTTTGGATCCCCGCGACGCCGGACGGCGCGGGGGCGGTGGGGCGAAGCACAGACATCGTCGCGCAGGCCATCGCGCAACGCGGTGTGGGGACCCGGGACCGACACGGAAGCCTCCTGTGCCAGAATCGAAACAAAAAGAAAAAAGATCTTCAAAATCTGCAAGTTTTCGAGAGGCGTGAAATATTATTTAAGCTTCTTCGCTTGTACGCGCACGCTCTCCCCAAATCCCGTCACCTCGCCACCGGCATCTCATTGACGTCCGACAGCCCCCCTTTCCCCACGAACGCGGTGGTTTTGGTTTTCGTGGCAGGCGTGACGAAGTACTCCTCCGGGGTCATGTTCTCCGCGCCGCCCGCGGGGTGCTTTCCTTTCGGGTGAAACGGCGCCTTGCGATAAATAAAAGAAAGCGTCAGTCTCGAGTCTTGAGTATGGGTGTACTGTATATCGCGATGGATGGACAAACAGTCACCAGCTTCGGTAAAACAGTGCACTTGTGATGTACGTAGTATCTCCTTTTAATGACGGCCGTGTATTCACAGAGGGGCTTGAAACAGTCGGAGAGATTTGGGAAAGGCCCAACACGTACCTTCGTCCCGTCCATGTACCTGTCCATCCAATCCGGGTTCTTCTTCCAAAACGCGCCTTGCGCCTGTGCCACGTCCCACATCAGCCCCAGGTGTTTCGGCAGGGGCGCCAGGGTTGCCGCGCAAATCGCGCCGGACGCCGCGACGGCGGGCACGCCCACGCCGGGGAACACGCTATCGCCGCACCGCACCAGCTTCGGAATGGGCGTTAAAACGCCGGGTTGCGGGACTGATACGATAAAAAAAGAAAGTGTCAGTCGGTCATAACGCGTATTACGTAAACAGTCAGAGGTATAGCCGTCCCTTCGTCAGGACGAGTATGGGCAATCGCGAAGGCGGGACGTGTTGGGTGGGAAAGCCCCGCACCTTCGGGTAACGGCAACACCCCGAACAGCTTCCCGCCCGCTTTCAGCGCCGGGCCGTACGTCCCGCGGTGTCTTCGCAGGAACCGCGCGTGCGTCAGCGGGCTCGCGTAGATCTCCACCTCCACCCTTGCCCTGATGTCGGGAATAATGCGCTCGATGGTTTCCCACAAAATCGCCGCGCGCTCGCGCTTGTACGCCTCGTACTCCTTACTGTTTCGGTCCTTGCCTTCCCACAAGTCAAACGGCTCGCTCCCCGCGGTGTACACGTGGATGATGTGCTTCCCTTTCGGCGCCACGGCTTTGTCAAGCACCGTGGGGATGAATATCGTCACCACGTTCTGCGGGTCCCCCAAAGGCCGCGCCCAGTCCCGGACGCACAGGTGCGAAGGGTCCAAGTCGGGCAACCCGGTGGCGTCTATGCCAAGAAACAGGTGCATGATGGACCCGAGCGCCGGGATCTCAGCCATGTCATCCGCCCAATCCGCGGCGTGCGGCAGGCCTTGGCTGGTCAGCTCGTCCCTGTTCGGCAACAAGGGAATGGTGTCCCACACCGTGGCGTTTGACACCACGGCTATTTTCGCCCGGGCCACCCTGCCGCCCTTTAACCGCACCCCTGTCGCTTCGCCGTTCTCAACCACGATCTCCTCGACGTGTTTTTTCAACTCCAGACTGCCGCCGAACTGTGGTTGTGAACGAAAAGGGTCAGTCTTGAGTCTTACTGTATTGGGCGATATATGGACAAACAGTCACCAGCGTTAGAGGTAAAACAGTGCGTTTGTGCTGTACGTAGTGCACTTCCTTTTAATGACAGCCGTGGACGTCACGAACGGGGCTTGAAACAGTGCCAGGATTTGGTGCAATCCCCTACGGCCGTACCTTTTCAAGCGCGCCGACTAACTTGTCCACCACGGCTTGCGTCCCCCCCATGGGCGCGCACAGACTGGCGCCCGGTCGGTGGAACCCGGGAATGGAGTAAATCATGGTGGCGCCCATCGTGCCCTCCGCCGGAAACCCGGAGAAGAACGCGAGCATGTCGATCCACTGTTTCAAAAACGGCTCGCTGACGTACTGGTTACTCAGCTTGTGGAATGAATCCAGGATGTAGGGAATGTCCAGCATGACTTTCGGGTGCGTGAGGTAAAACGGAATCGCAATCACGGTGGAGACTAACAACCCGGCATCTTGCCGCAGCGCGGTTAGCGGACACGCGTCCAGCGCGTCGTAAAGAGGCTCCAGGCGGTTCTTCAAGGCTTTCCATTCCCGGATCGCGAGCTCGGGATCGGTGCTTTTTTCTCTCAGCAAATCGCAAAACCCGCCGGGCGCTTCGTCGTCGCCGACTTGGAACCGCCAGTGCCCTGGAGATAAAAGCCGAAAGTGTCAGTCGGGGTATGGGCGGTCAGGGAGGCGGAACGTGGTGGGTGGGAAAGGCCCTTACCCTCTTCGGTCCACATGGAGATGCCGTCGTAGGTCTCCACGGGCATTTCCTCACCAAGCGCGTCGAATACCATGCGCAACGGGTTCCCCGTGGGTCTGTCCAAACCCTCCCAGATGGACGGGCCGACTTCGAACTGCCAGAGACCGCCGGTTTTGTCGCGGTGGTCGAACATGTGACAACAACCGCCCGCCAGGTAGTGCGACTCGAAAACCTTTACTTTGTACCCGTACTTAGACAGTAAAGACGCAGCGCTGAGGCCGCCAATACCGCTGCCGATGACGATAATGTCGTACTCCTCATCCGTGTCAGCGGACGTGGTGCGGCGTGCGGTTTTTTCGCGTCCATCCGTGGACGCCGCGTGTAGTTTGGTGTGTGTGGATTGATTGCGGCGATACGCGGTCGGTGTACCAGCCGCGTGTCGCGAATGAACACCACTGAACCCGGATCTGGATGCGCCGCCACCAGACAAGGCCATTTGGCGAGCTGAGGTGGAGGCGCGCGGCATTACAGCGGGTACCATCGCACCGTGGGCGACCGCTGCGGACGACATGATGGGCGCGAATCAGAATCGGGCGGGCACCCGAACCACGACAACCGTTCCGAGACCCACCGCGCGTGTTCGGTCACACGTGATGTGAAGGCGAGGGGAGTGCACGCGTACCCGGGGACGCGTGGAACACGAAGTATCCTCAAAAGGACAGTCACGTCGTCGCGGAGTAGGGGCCTAGCACCGCGACGTGAAGTGCGCGCTCGTCCGCGCGCCGTGCCGATGTCAGACAAGTGTGCAACGACACCTGGAAGCATAGATCCGATTCGGAGATCATTGATGGCAACGTGATTGGCCCTTCCTTGACGAAAATGAAGGGTGTCTGCTCGGTCAAATCGACCGGTAACATTGATCAAACAATGTGGATTCGAAACAGGGATTCACACGAGTTGAAACCAGTTTTTTTGATCGGTTTGGCTTGTCATTTTGGCTCGGGAGTCATGACTACTTTTTTCTGTTGCTTGGCAAGCTCACTGAGCGTTGCTCGACGACGGTCTCCATTGGGTGCGACGCGCGGCGGTTACGGGTATCCGCACGCGCGCTCGAGGCGGTGCGATGCGCCTCCAGGTTCGGTGTGCGGTTCTGTTGGCCGTGTGTTTCGGGTGCGCCACTTGCATCGGGGTCGTCGCCGCGGAAGACGCGTCTCCTTGGTCCGAGGATGCCGACCTGGACGGCATCGACGAGTACTTGATGGAGTCACCAAAGCTCGTGGAGCAGTTCTTGCAGGTCGCGATGCGGGAAATACGCGCCGGCGCCGGGTGGAACGCCAGCGCAGAGCAGTCCAGAATGATCTTTCCGGGGGGCGAGCTGCACGACAGGGCGTTACGCAACGGCGCGGAACGCGGGATGCTGCGGCTCGGGGGCCCACTTTTCGTGGAGGCTCCCGCGCTGGGTGGCGTTTCGCCGCGCGCGCGCGTCGGGGCTGGTTCCGCGATGGGCGTGGGAAACGCCACTGGTGGCGGCGACAGAGACGACGGCGAAGACGAACGCACCGGAACAGAGCTCGACGATGACGACGACGACGACGACCACCTGAAAGACGACGACCTTACACCGTACGTCGCAAACGCAAACGCGTGGGGATCGGGGGATTCCCTGGGCGGGCTTTTCGTGAGCGAAGGCGACGATGACGACGTTACCTCAGGACGCCACGGTGTGGATTCGTGGGACGACACCGAGGCAGCGAGTACCGACCAAATCGCCCCGGCATCGTCTCAGAGAAGAAGAGCGCGCCGAGCTGCGATGGTGGGCGTGGAGATTCTCAGCGGCGCGGTGGCCAACACGGGCGCGCTTCTTCCGCCGAACGAGTGGGCCGACCACGCCGCGGAAAAGATGAGCGCCCTGGAGGTTCCGTGGTTGGTGGGGGTGGAGCTTGCGGAAAAAAGAGTGCAGGACGACCCCGTACTGGCGCGGAACGAAACCGCGATGGACGAGAAGTACGGCAAGATGCTTGACTGGTTTTTGGAAAAAGGCGGGACCATGAACGGCGTCGCAGTGGACGTTATAGGTACGTGTGTAAGGCAGTCCAAAATCCCAAATCCCGACTGTGTTCCCATACTCGTCCTGCGAAGGGACGGTTACCTCTGCCGACTGTCTGCCCGTAATTACGTAATACACGCGGTCTTACAAGACTGACACTTTGTTTTACCTATCGCAAGACGGGAAGCCGGGGGACCGAAGAGGGTTACGCGCGACAACGACCATCCACACAAACTTCGCGTACCTGAAAGTTCCCGCCTCCCTCACGTTGTCCTCGGTATCCTCGCGGAACCTCCGGTCGGCGCACCACAACGTGGGCGAGCAGCTCAAGTCTTACCACGCCACGCACCCGGAAAACGCCCTCGCGGTGTTGCTGTTGCACGAGTGGCTCAAGGAACATTTAGGCACGGGGAGCGCGTGGGGGCCGTATTTGCGGACGCTGCATCACCCGGCGCTCGGGAAGGCGACCTTGCGGGCGATGGCCGGAACCTACGCAGCGGAGGTACACGCGGAGTACATAAAAGACGCGATCGCGGCGGCGGATACGATTCAGTCCGATTTGTGTTTAAGGGCCTCTGGGTTGTGCGCGCGGAAACCGGGGGAGACGGGAACGGGGACGCACACCAGGGACGATTTCCGGTGGGCGCTTGGTATTGTTCGCGCGCGAGCGGTGTGGGTCACGAAGCGAACCACGGGGGGGAAGTTTCTGGCGCTGGTGCCTTTTCTAGACCTCGTGACGCACCACGCGGACGCGGGGGGCGAAACCGTTTTGGAGCTGGACAGCGCGATTTTGGTGACCGCGGGCGGGTTGGCAAAACCCGGGGCAGAGATGGCGATCGCGAAAGGAACGAGCGGCGGCGTGACGGACGCCGAGAGTTTCTGCCGGTGGCACCACATCACGCCCGGGATCAACCGCGGCGGCGGCGTGCGGTTGAAGCTCCCTGGTTCGGACGTTACGGGCGCGACCGTGGGCAAAAAGGTGTTTCTGCTGCGACAGTGGAGGAAGGAAATGGCCATGCCCCCGCGCGGGGCGGACTTGTGGCGAAGCGCCGCGGCGCTCGGGATGTACGGCGACGGGGACGAAGAGCTGGAGCTAATGAAGGCCACGAACTCGCAATCCAAGCGAAGCGGCCGCGGGGACGGGTGGATGGCGCTGGCGCCGAACGGCGAGGCAGGCCTCACCGTGGAGGAGGAGCTGATGCTGACGGGCCAGGCGAGGACGGGGAAAGAAGCAGCCGCGACCGCGGCGGCGTTCGTGGGTTTGTCCTCCGTGCCGTTTTTTGACATCAACGAAACGCAAAAGAAACCCATGCTGTACGCCGCGCCGGATCGCGACGAACCGGGGGGGGACGACCCGATTCTGGAAAACGCGAGGAAAGACCTGGCGCGGTACGCCCTGCAAACGCAAGCCGCGGCCGCGCTCGGGGAGTATGGCGACGGCGACGACGACGACGACGGTGACGACAGCGACGACGAAAAAGAAAAAGAAACGCAATCTGGCCGAAAAGAACGCGGCGACGCCAAGCCCCGCAGCGACGGCGGCGCGGCTGCGGCGGAGGCGCTCGGCGCGGCTCGCGATTTTTTCAAAAGCGGCGTCCCGCCCCCGCGCGGCCTGGACGTTTTGGATTTGTTCCTGCTCCGCAAGTCGCGACTCATGGCGGTCTGCGGCGCGCCCACGGAGTACCTCCTGCGCGCGGACGGGCCGTCCGACGCGCTGCTGTGCGCCACCAGGTACGTGTTGTATTTCCCAAATCCAAACACTGTTTGCCGCCCCTCTGTGACTATTTACTGTGCACTACATAAATCACAAGTAGACTGTTTGCCGATTGTCCAGAGTACACTGTTTGCTCATACAGATTACGAGAATATTACGAAAGACTGACCCTTTTCTTTCCCAATCCCAGGGTGTCCCTGGCGAACGAAACCGAAGTCGCGGCGCTTGAAGGGATGGGCGGCGATATACCGAGCTGGGACGCGGCGCCGCCCTCGGTTCAGTCTCCGGAAAACGAAAACGCGCTTTCGTTCTCCGCGCTTTCGCCGCTAAGCGCCTCCAACGAACGCGCCTCGCTTCGCCGGCTCGCCACTGCCGCCACGAACGTGTTGCTTTCTTACCGGACCTCCGAAACCGAGGACCTGCGAGTTTTGGACGGCGAGGACCCGGACGTTTTGGGCGACCCTCCGATTGATGTCGATGCAGAGCGATCCGCTTCGGAACAGACCGACCTTTCCTCGAAACAAATGCCAACGTTTCTGCGCACCAAGGGTGGCGCCGTGCGCGCCGCGGTGGCGGCTCGTTTGCGCGAAAAAAGGCTGCTGAAAGCAGCCATGTTCGCGCTTGTTCGCTTGGAGGCTGATATTGATGGACTAAAGTTCCAGGTTGACCGAGCCGCGGCTTTGCGGGTGAAACAAACACAAGAGCTGCGTCGGCGAAAAAAACGCGCGGACGAACTGTTCGAACTCTACTTTTCCCCGCTCACGCTGGCGACGCTTACGGTGGAGGTTGTGCAGAGCGAAACGGGCGCTTCTGCTGACCGCCCGGTTGGCTCGCGGTACACCGCCACGGCGGTTGTCAAGGAAGGTGACTCGATCGAAACCGTGGCCCGAGCGTTTGCCCATACACACGCGCTTGACGAACGCGACGTCCAAACCCTGGTCGACGCGCTGCAACCCGGAACCGCCTCGCGTGTCGCGCATTTGCAAAACGCCACGCGCCCAGCCTTGGTCGCGGCCGTTCCCGTGGTCGTACCCAGCGGAGGCTACGGCGTGTTCGTGTTCCGTACCGGGGACGACTTGACAGACATCGCGTTTGTTTTCGCGGGAACGCACCAGGTTCCCGAGTTTAAAATACCGGGCTTGATCGCGGATGTGAACAAAACTTTGGTGGCGCGGGAAAAGCACGCCGTGGTGCTGCGCGTTCCCGTGACCGCCCCCGACGGCCGGACCGTGGTTCTCGAAATCAGGGACGGGGACCAGCACGGCGACCTGCCGAGATTCGTGGAGCGGTGGTGCGTCGCGGAGCGCGTGCCGCTTGATACGATTGGGCAAATCGTGCAGGTCGCGCGACAACGATTGGACCAAGAAATTGGTCCGGTTTTAGTGACGTTTCCAGTCGGCGCGGCGGGAAGGTTAGCGGTCGCGATTGAGATTCGAACCGCTGACCCACAAAAAGTGCTCGCCACGGTTTCGGCGTTTTGCGTGACCCACGACCTAGGCACGGAATCGGCGCCGGGAATAACGCGGACGGCGCTCGCCAGGCTGGACCCGGGCGCCGTGCTCGTGGACGCGGACCCGACGCCGAAGCAGGCGAAGGACGGCGCAGTGTAGGATTTATTTTTTGCCGAAAAACAGCGACACACAGAAAGTACAGATTTTTTTACAAAAAGCAAACAACGACGAATCTTTCCCCGGCAGCGCGTGCTTCGTCTCTCCCGACGACGTCTCGCTCACGTCACGCATCGAAAGCCCTGGATATCGCACTCGAACAGTTCCTGTCCCGTCTTTCGATGCTCCGCCTCAACCGTCACCGCGGGAGCCGTGGCCGGACGCGTGGTCGTGACTCGATTTTTTTCTTGGACGGGAACTTTTCGAGACATGTACTCCGTGGTGTGCGCTAAACTTTCCTCGGTCTCGGCGGCCGTCCTGGCTGCCACCACCGAAGTAGCCTCCACCGTGGACGCCAGTAACACCACCAAACACGCGCTCCCGAACGCCCCTAGCGCCGACGTTGTTAGCATCATCGGTGTGATCTCTGTCCGGTCGTGTTTCGAGGATGTGTTTCGAGGCACGACGCTTCGACGAACAACGACTTTTGCTTTTGCTTTGCCGAATGCGGGCGTCTTCAAGGCGGGGACAGCGCGCTTCCGGCGGAACGCGGAAGACGCGCGGGCCTCGGTCGGTGCGAGGACCGCAAACGACGCAGAGAATGACATGGTTAAGTCACGCGCACACTCGAGTGGCACCGGGAACGGTGCGCACGGCATCTGTCGTTTTTGCACTTTTGGGTTTTGGCGCGAGCAAGCGCGTCATGACGTGGCGGTCACTTTGCGTTGGAGCCTTGCATCGCATGCAAGAAAGTTCTGGAAATCGAAATGGCAGCAGTAGTACTTCACCGGTCGTTCCCAGTGAAACGCACGCGGTCCTCGGTGAACCCAGGCCGATCTTTTGTCGTCCGACGAACCAGCTGTCCAGCTCCAGGTCCGAGCTCCGACTCAACTTTCCCAAAGCTGACATCCGAAGGTGCCGATCGTTGCGTCCCAGGTCCCACCGCGCGGTGAGTCCCTCGGGGCAGGTGATGCGATGCGCGTCTCCAGCGTATCGCACGTCCTAAAGGGTTCGTCGCACAAGCCAAAAAGGACCTTGCGCCGGGTGTGCGCGCTGTTGGGTGTGTTGGGTGTGTTGCTGGTCGTGGCAGGCCGCGGTGGCCGATCTGCTGCCCGCGAAGGCGCTTTGCTCCCCGAGTCCCCGGCGCGCGCGCGCGTTGAGAACCTGGCGGGTATCACCGGCGGCGGGTCAGGCACCGCGTCAGGGCTCGGCCGTAAGCCGCCTGTCGCGGTGTACTTCACCGGCCAGGCGCGTACGTTACGGCGCACGCTTTGTAGCATCCGGAAGCACGTGCTGGACCCGCTGGTTTCGCAAGGGTTCGTCCCGGTGGTTTTCGTGGCGGGCGAGCTCGATGGGGACTCTGGGGACTTCCAGCTGTTGCTGGGTTCCATCCCAGACGTG
>Ga0222645_100728_pt1 | contig 17030 bp, 21 predicted proteins | sample AntAcemetagen292_FD_179881 | JGI IMG/M metagenome (GOLD analysis project Ga0222645, IMG submission 179881) | Saline water microbial communities from Ace Lake, Antarctica - #292 | ecosystem: Environmental > Aquatic > Non-marine Saline and Alkaline > Saline | place: Antarctica: Ace Lake | collected...
ATTTGACACAAGAACGTACAACGTTTAAACCCTTTATGTACCCTTGGGCATATGACGCATGGCTAGAGCATGAGCAGAGCCATTGGTTACATACAGAGGTTCCTATGGGTGAGGACTTGAAGGACTATCAGAAGAAGTTGGGTACAGACGAGCGAGAGTTCCTGACTAAGATACTACGGTTCTTTGTGCAGGGCGACCTAGACATTGGTGACGGCTACTACACACATTACATTCCAGCGTTTAAACAACCTGAAGTGCGTATGATGATGAGTGGCTTTGCTGGACGGGAAGCTCTACACGTTGCCGCCTATGCTCACCTAATTGAGACGTTAGGACTGCCTGAGAGCACCTACAACGAGTTCATGCAATATGGTGAGATGGTAGACAAGCATGAGTACTTTAAGACGTTAGGTGACCTTCCAATGGCAGAGAAGATTGCAACCATTAGCGCCTTTGGTGAGGGTATGCAACTATTCTCTTCATTCGTAATGTTACTGAACTTTGCACGTAACGGTAAGATGAAGGGATTAGGCCAGATCATTGCTTGGTCGGTAGTAGATGAGACAATGCATGCTGAGGGGATGATTAAGGTGTACCGTGAGTGGGTTAAAGAGAACCCCGGCGACAGTAGTGCCGCTAACATTAAACAGATAGCCCGTAACATGGTAGAGCTAGAAGACCAGTTTATTGACTTGGCCTTTGGTGTATGTGCCGTTGAGGGGTTATCTAAAGAAGAGGTTAAGGAATATATTCGTTATATTGCTGACCGCCGCTTAATCAGTATGGGTATGAAAGGAGTGTTTAAGGTTAAGAAGAATCCTCTGCCTTGGGTGGATGGAATGCTAGGTGTTAGTCATACGAACTTCTTTGAGCAACGTGTGACTGATTATTCAAAGGGTGCTACAACAGGCACTTGGGCTGACGTATGGGGGAAAGCAGCATAATGGTAACTCGCAAACGACAAACAATGGTAGAGACAGAACCAGTTAAACCGCAACATGGATTAAAGATGCGGCTGGATGATATGTTAACGGTGCAACCTAAGACAGATAAGCAACGTGAGTTCTTTGAGGCATACCAACAGGGACACTACTTTGGTGCGCTGTCTGGTGTGGCTGGTACAGGTAAGACTTACATTGCGTTCTATAAGGCACTGGAGGAGGTTATGGACAGAAGTAACCCCTATGGCAAGCTAGTGATTATTAGGTCAAGTGTGCAGGGTCGTGAGATGGGTCACTTGCCGGGTGATGCCGCTGAGAAGATGAACATGTTCACTGAGCCGTATAAGCAGATAGCGGCGGAGATGTTCAAGCGTAAGGATGCATGGGATAGGTTGGTTGAGCAGGGGTTCGTAGAGTTCTTGTCGACATCGTTCATCAGGGGCACTACGTTTAACAATGCTATTGTTATTCTAGATGAGAGCCAGAACTGTACGATGCATGAGTTGGACACCATCATTACCCGTATCGGCCACACCAGCAAGTTCTTCTTGTGCGGTGACTATAGGCAGGTGGACTTGAAGAAGCGTGATGATAAGAGTGGGTTGTTAGACTTCCTGTCTATCTTGCGTAACATGGGTGAGTTCACTGAGATAGAGTTTGGTATTGACGATATTGTCCGTAGTAGTCTGGTGAAGAATTACATCATCGCCAAGACTAAGTGGGAAGATGCAAGGGATGGTTATTAACATGCAGTTCTCTATGCAGATGAGGTTAGGTATTGGTCTTGATATTGAGAATGCTACTGAAACATGTTACATTGTAGATTCAGAGGATGAGGAAGGAACACGTAGAACTATAATGACAGGGTTTGAGGGGTTAGCTATTAGCCTACCATTCTTTAAGATATTGGTTGGTGAGTTCCATGAGATAGATGTGTCCTTGTTAGATAACTAGGCAAAAAAAAGCCCCTATGTATCACTACATAGGGGCTTTTCTGTTTCTACTCTTCTACTATACCAAAATTGTCATACTTGCTTTGAGCTAGAATCTGCTTTCTTAAATCAGGGTACTTCTGCATCAGCTTAAACCGCGCCATCTTTGTGGCGTTACTCATTATGCGACTTGCTTGTCTCTGAGCTACTTGTTTGTTAGGCATACGCTCAAGGTTAGAAATTGTTTGTCCGAACACACGTGAAGCGTTCTCGTTAACAAACCTCTTGTAGTCAGCTACTTGGTCTACATCCATCTTAACCTTACTCATGGTGGCGGACTTAGGTGAAAACTTGACTCCTAAGTCTTGCATACGTTGTTGGAATTCCGTAGGCATAGCACTAACACCAAAGCCCGTAGCCGCTTGCATTAAGTTAGTCTGACGCGGCTGTGGGTTATTAGGGTCTGCACTGTATAAGGCGTAAGATTCAGGAAGTGTTTGACGTAATCCGGGGATACGTTGAGCAACTTTATCTGCAACCGAAACTGCCTCACGCTCTACAGGGTCAAACCCACGGGCAACAGTGTTGGAAATAGCTGGAACCATACGCTTAGCCATACTAGCTAGGAACGTCTCAGCCTTCTGTGGACTTTCCATTGTAGCCAGTAAGTCAGCAAAGCCCTGCATAAATGTCTTCTGTAGGATGTTAGACTTTAACAAACCAAAAGCAGCAGCCTTAGTTTCCTCAATCTCTTTCCCCGGCTGAATAGACCCATTGGTAAGGTTCTTAACTAACTCAAAACTATCAGCAGCTAAGCCCATAGAAGTTGAGAAAGGTTCTACACGTTGGTAGCTAACCCACGTATCTCCGACCTTAATAGAAAACTCTTGCTTACCGTTAGCTTGCCATTGAGCACGGTCCTGAGCGCTGTCGGGTATAGAACCAGTTAACCTATCATCCGCCCATAAAGCAGCCATAGTAGTCACCATACCGAAACCTACCACTTGACGGGCTGCAACCTCATCTCTACCCATCTTAACTACGTTGGTCTCAAATACAGGGTACTCAGTGCCGTCAGCAGCCTTCCTCATCTTCATAGAGGTCTTAGACACTCCCGGCTTAATAGCAATACCAAGACCCGGTACATAGCTAATACCTTCTAGTGTTAAGTTCCACGGTGTGCGTAGAAATGGAATAGCCTGTAACAGAATGGTTTGACCTATAGTCTCGCCTTGCCCTTTAGCACTACTGATCTTCTCCAACATACCGGTCAGCTTCGTTTGAAACGTCCCATCAGTTGCATAGTTACGTACATCGTAGAGGGCAGTCGAAAATCTAACATCACCGCCAAACACTGCTTCTAACCTCTCAGCGTAGTTAGCACGTTGCTGGCTTTCCTTTATGTTCCACTCTGAAATACCCTTACTGTCTAAACCAGCAGGAGGTTCCTTCATAGTGTAGAAAGCCTTCTTCTTGTACTGCTCAAACAACTCTTCGTAAGTGCCTAAGTTATTCTCTTCGTCCAAGGAAGCCTTATGGCTAATTAAGGCTAAAGTTTTCTGGTTACGTAGACGGGCTTTAAAGTACTCATCAATCCCGACCGTTAACCTAGTTGGTATCCGAATGAATTCACCCGCAGGGCCGGGGATAGATTTAGTTATGTAATCGTAACTACCCTTTAGCAAAGCATTAGCCTCCGCAGGGGAAACCGTACCTGTGCGTGGGTCAACCTTAGCACCTAAGTTAATCATATACTCGTTGAACTTCTTTTGACTCATACCTAATGCAGCCGGAGAGAGTTCAAAATCTACTGGCATTCCAGTCTGATAACCTTTATTCAGAAACACCATATCTTGTCCCATACCCTCAAAAGCGGCGGAGAACAAGGCACGGGCTTCACGCTTAGCTATCTTATCTTTGAAAGTAGAGCTAATAACACCTAATGTAGGCTTAGCTAAAGTCTGTACCATGTTGGATGCGAAGTTGACCAAGGGTGTTCCAAGGCCAGACAACATACCGTTAATGATAACCTCATTATACATTTGGAACCAGTTAGGTTTCTTCTGCTCAAGACCGTCCTTGACTAAAGATCGGAGCATGCTATCAATTTCTTTTTGATTGACAACAGCTCCGTCCATTTTAGCCATAACTTCGCCCAGCTTCTTTAACTCATTCTGGCAGGCGATTGATACGTTTACTTCACTCATTTGCAACTCATTCCCGGAAACATTCCCCTCATCATTTTGGTCTGAGGAGTCTGACCTTGTGCGATAGTTTGTGAGAGAATACGTCTAGCATTCAAAGCACGACTGAGCTTCGAGCCTTCATTTCTCATAAACATATCGACACCTGTATAATAAACCAAGTCTTCACCCATCTTAGCTACTTCAGGAGTATCTAAACCTTCTTGCTTGGCAACAATGTCCTTTAACTTATTTAACAAGATAGCTCTGTTAGCCATTGCATCGGCATGAAACCAACGCATTGCAACAGTCTCAGCATCGGACATACCACGAGGGTCGCCTTTACGTGTTAATATAAACTCAGGTATGTTACCATGCTCGTCAATAATCTTTCTAAGTTCAGCAGCACCCCGTTGCTTTGAACCAGCAAAAGAGCCTGAGCCTTGGACTGCCCTGTCACCGTCTTTAGGGACAGCAATTCTAGGGTCGTCATTCTCTAGCATCTTTAACAGCACCTTCTCAGCCGTAATACCACCTTTAGCCACTTTCTTTGAAGTGTTCGGCAGCAGCTCTCGACCAAGGTAGGTCTTAGGGTCGACACCAGCAGAACCGACACTGCGTTGTTGCTTAGGAATACCAATGTCCTCAGGCGCTACATCTAGGTCGTCTAAGGGGGTAGCCTCAGTCTGTGCCTTAGAAGGGCTTGTGGGCGTTTCTGGGGACTCCTGCGCCATTCTAGCATCAGCATCAGCCTTCATTTCAGGCTCTGCTTGCTTGATCGCTTCCTCTACCTTTGACTTCTGCTTAAACTGAGGAATGTCGAGGTCGATACCGACAGCGTTCATGCGCTCTTTCAGCACGTTACCGGGTATGAACTTGTAGCCGTTCATCGCATCATGGAAGGTTATGTTACCCTTCGCATTGGTTCGCATGAACACACCAGCCTTCTTCAGTAACTCCCGTTCGTTAATGTCTAATCCATCCTGAAGGTTAATACGCTTAGGCTGGATAGGGGTTATAACCTCACGAGGAGGGTCAACACGATTACGGATATTAGCAGCTATCATTGTAGGTTGCTTACCGAAGTCCAGCTTACCGTCCTTAGCAACAGAGCCTGAGCGTTTGACAATCTCCTTACGGGCAGTCTGCGCCATCAGCTTTAACTCTTTATGCTTTAAGCCTGTACGCTCAGTTAGGGATGTTAAAGCAATATCAGCCTTTTGAGCATTAGGACCACCAATGTGCCACAAGGCTTCATCGATGTCGTCTAGCCCATTAGCAGCAGTGTTAGCAATCTTAACCTTACCTTTGATAAAAGCAGGGACACTAAAGTCAACTGTAGGTGGAGCCATTTCGACTGTCTCCATTGACTTCAACTCAGGGTTGTATCTCGACTGCTTACCACCGAAGTCAATGTTAACTTCTTCTGCCTCGGTTGTCTTACCATTCCAGCCTAACATTCTAGGTGCTTCTTCTGGGGAATTAACCACCTTGTTGGCATCTATCTCGGCCTCCATCTCCGCTTCCATCCTAGCTTGCGTCTCTTCAGGAGCTTTAGCTATGTCGTCTTTTAATGTAGGGGACTTAGGGTCGAATCCAAACTTAGATGCAATCTTACCCGCCACTGCGCCGATAACACCACCAAAAGCCGCACCCACACCTATGTTAAGCATACGGCTGTCGTTGAACTCATCATAGACAGGTTCAATACCACCGTAGATAGCACCAGAGACAGTACCACGGGCGGCTGCGGTTGCAATAGCCCCTGCTATTTTAATAGGTTTTAGGAAGAAAAAGGGTAAAGAAACTGGTTCAGCAACTCCACCTACAACACCACCCAATATAGCCATAGCGGGATTAGTGTCCTGTAACATCCTCGCCCTACGTTCTGCGTCCAAATCCTCTGCTTCGTCTGGTCGGTAGATACCAAGGCCACGAAGACCTGAAGTAATTGCCCGACCAGCATTGGCAGTGAAGGCATCCATCGAACTGCCTTCATCGTTTAAGTAGTCGAGTGTAGCGTCTGACACTGAAGGATAATCATTAGCAATTATAAAATCCAAGTCCGCATCAGGTACTAACTTCCAATCAATACCTTCTCTAAATTCAGTGGCTGCCATGCTGTACTCTCTTTAATTTGAAAACGGAGGGGTCTGATTAATTCTACGAGCTAATGTAGCATCCCCAGCCTGAACTGCTCTAGCCATTGCTGCCTCTTTAGCCGCTATAGACTTGAAAGGCGGGATAGGCATCTCACGTTGTAACCTATCAACTTCCGCCTCTGTATCCGCAGCTTTTTGTCTCCGTTGCATATCCGCTTGTTGGTCGTAGTATTGTTGTTCAAGTTGTTGTGGTTGATTTAGCTGAGCACGCCCTACACCTTGCTGAGGTATAGGTTGTCCGGGCGTAGCTTGTTGTTGAGGTACTGGGAAAGACTGAGCGCCTCCACCACCACCACCACCACCACCACCAGTCGTTCGCGCATTCCGATCAACACGTTCTTGTTGTGGTCCGGTTAACGCAGGACCTTCAGGGTTCCCCGTAGTTCCCGCACCTCCGTCTTCAGCTCGGTAAGAACCATCAGCCTGTAACCTACGTGTTTCTTTAAACTCCTTAGGCTCCACCTGTCCTGTCGATGCATTCATAACCATTCTTATGGATGTGAAGTCTTTGTACTCTGGTTGCTTTAAATCTTTCTGTGCTTTCTGGATGTTAAGCTCATTCATCTGTAAAGAGGAAGCCCTATCCAATGCTTGTTGAGATTCAGCACCCATACCCATTCGACCAAACTCTTCTGACAACGCCTTCATCTTCTCAAACTCAGTGGCATAACCACCCTGAGATACACGTTGGAGCGCATCGTTGATACTAGAGTCCCGCACTTGAGCTGAAGTCTTACCACCAAGTAAGCCACCAACGCCAGCACCTATCTGCGCCCCTGCGTTACCCATCTGTGAGACAACTTGCTGTAGAAGTCCTTGGCTTCCCATTTGACCGGGAGAGACAAGCATACCTTGAAGCATCTCGTTCTGGTAGTCCATAGGGCTTTTAGAGGTGTTCCCAAATAATCCTGCAATATTTGTAGCCATTGTGTTTCCTTATTCGTATTGCATTGATGAGCCACTATACATATCGTTTTTAGGGCTAAACATTCTTTTGTATATGTCACTAGTACTATAACCCATATTACCTACGGACTTCCCTATATTGTTAAACATTGCTCCCTGCCCTAAACCACCAGCCAAGTTAGCTTGAGCAGCGCCCATTCCGCCTTGTAACAATGCACTAGCTTGTGCGTTTTGACCCGCAGCTTGCTTATTACCGATGTCAGCACCCATTGTCAGTGCGGATTGACCTAGCTGCTCCACACCCGCACCTGTGTTAAACAACCCAGTAGCACGAGCAATGTCACTATCCAACTGCCCTCTAGCCATTTGATCTGAATTAGCCGCTAGTTGTTGGTCAGTCTGCGCTCTAGCTAATTGCATCTGGTACTGTTCAGGATTAACAAACCCTGTTCCTGCCCCAGCACCTTGTGAAGCACCTGATAATCCTAAACCAATACGACCACCTTGTAATTGTTGCTGGCGTAGGGCTATGTCTTCAGCACCTCGACCTCCAGCCATTAAATCCTGCTGTTGGTTATAATAGTTTTGAGCCGCTTGTGTGGTGTCTAAATTAATATTCCCCATCCCTTGCTGACTTAGCCCATACAACTGATCTCTATAAGCAGCTAGTTGTGGGTCAAGTTCGTAAGAAGCTGTGTCGTTTTCCGTATCAAACATACTCTTACCAAAGCCACTGGTAATAGCATATGGCCTAAACTTAGCCGCCTCCGCTGCCATTCTTGACGATTCTATCTGAGCATTTGCAGCGGTTGAGGCTGCTCTTTTTGTGGCATTCCCGCCAATTACTGCGCCTACTATTTCACCCATTTGTATTTCTCCAAATATAAAGTTTTCTTACTACACCATCTGTACAGGTATAGTTATCGAATAAGTCAAAGCCACATACTTTAGACCATTTAACCATCTTGTCATTATCTATGAAAGGCATACCAAATAAATCCCTGCCTTGTTTATTAGCCCAGTCGTTCCATTCTGTTATAAACTGGCTTCTTATCTTTTTATTCCATTTAAGGACATCCATATGAATAAAAACATCGTCTTGAACTGCCTCGGTATATATGGTAAAGAAGTCAGTAATTATAACAGGTATTTTCATCAGGTTAAAGCGCCGTAACGAGTTCCGGTAGCAACCCATGTAACATAAGAGTTGCCTGCCACGGAAGAACCACCAGCGCCGCCAGCGCCCCCATAACCGCCAGTAAAGGAGTTGTAAGGCGTAGCTCCTACCGCACCTCTTGCTCCGCCCACACCGCCGGTAGACTTATTCTGGTCATTATAACCGCCAGCACCACCAGCGGTTTCAGTACCACTACCTCCGGAGCCTCCGTCAATACCTTCCCAATTACCACCAGAACCATATTGGCCGTAGACAGCACCACCGCCGCCACCGCCACCTGAGCGAACAATACCACCAGTACCCCAAGCACTACCACCGCCACCGCCACCGCCACCACCGCTAAAGACGCTGTTGTTAGTGATAGATATGGGTACAGATATACTTAAAGCAGCTCCGCCAGCTCCGCCACCCCCGCCAGCACCAGTCGAGCCACCAGCGCCGCCACCGCCACCGCCACCATAAACAGTGCCGTTATTTATCAAACTAACACCACCGGGGAATGAGCCAGAGACAGTTAAACCAACTGAACCCGCAGAACCAGCTATACCGTTAGACCCATATGGAACAACAGATGCGCCACCACCTCCGCCTCCGCCAATAGCGCCTCTTATGGTCACACCAGAGTTAATAGTTGCAACAACAGGAGCAGACCCATCCCATCCAGCAGACAATGCTAAAGCGCGTAAATCTTGAGTTGTTGTATAACTTGATAAAATAGAAAAAGCAAACTGCCTTACAGCGTTGTAATAGTTACTAAGACTTGTAGAGCCAGAGGTAGGAACGCTTGTGTTATTAGCTGTGACATAAATACCATTACGGTAGTATTCAGACATACTAATAGGGTTACTACCTGTAAATTCAGCCTGTAAGTCAGAGAGTTTAATAAGCCCTGAACCTTGAATAGCCATTATAAACTCCCAAAAGCAGTCACATCATTTTTAGCAACAAAAGCACCAGCGGAAGTGATTTTAGCAATAGTTGTACCATTATACTTAACTAACAAATCAGTACCACTCTCTATCAATGTAAAAGCAGATAGATTAACTTTATTAGTAACAAAAGCAGTCGTTGCTAGTTGTGTGCTATTAGTTCCCGCTGTTGCTGTAGGTGCTGTAGGTGCTCCTGTTAATGCAGGGCTGTTTGTATTAGCTTTACTATTGATGGCGGCGGCTAGGGCATCAAACTCATCATCAATCTCCGTACCCTTAACAATCTTAGCAGGGTCGCCAGATGTTAATCCGTCCTTACCCGCAAAGTCTGTACTCTTTACATAATTACTCATTTAAATTGTCCTTCCTGTTTTGAGGAAAATATCTAACTTTTGAATTGATAACTCATCACCATTAACATCAGCTTCAAAACCAATCTGGATTGTATTACCGCTACCGCCTACGCTACTTTTAACAGTGTCTAGCACAATCCCTACTGAATAAGAACCAATGTTATACTCAGTAATTCCATACTCAAAAACTACACCTGTCTCTAAACGAAACGGGTAAGACTTTGAGTTGTTGGTATAATCGAAGCCAGCCTTAATAACAAATGATTGGTTACTTCCGCCTACAACTGTTGCCTTGATTTGTTTTAGCAGCTTCACTGTTGTAGGGTCGCCTAGGTCAAGATAGTGAGAACTGTAACGCAGTCGGTACGATTCATTGTTATCATCATACCCACCGTACAAACCAATTCCGTTTGCCTTGCCAATTAACAAATCACGGTTGCGTCTACGTAGAAAAGAAGATGCCTTATAGGAGTACCAGACAGTGATACGAGCAGCCCCATCTTCAAGCGCTTGACGCATGTCTAATACAAAGACAGTTTCAAGGGCAGGGAAAGATAACAGGTAGAAGGCATTTGTCTCTGAATATACACCACGGACATTATCAGTAGAACCTGAAATACGTTGTTCTTCCAATATATCCGAAATCAAATCATCACGTACATTCTTTGTTAGGTCGCGTACAGGTAATGACTTTTCTTGAATAACACGACCCAAACTACGGACACCTGTATCAGATAAGAAGATTAGATCAGCACCAGTATGTACAACACTATCACGAGCAATACAACCAACACCGACAATAATATCATTAAGACCGAAAGCCCCTGATGGGTTATCAGCACCCGAGTAAACAATAATGTTATGACGACAGAAGATAATTAGGAAGTTATTATGAACCGCTAAGGCTACAATAGTATCTACGTTGTTAGGCAGTACAGAGGCTATGTTTAAAAGACCACTAGACCCCGCTGCAAAGGCTGGAAATGCTGTGTCTGCTATGTCCGTAGACCAGTAGATTGTTTTACCATCATGCGCCCAGAACCGACCGTAAGCGGCTATAACATCACGAGGGTAGCTAGTACCGAAGGAGGCTGTTGTGCTTGTGTGGACTGCTAAGGTCTTTGTGGCTGGTGACGCTGCCTCTGAGTAGATTAAAGGTTCATGACCTTCTTGACACAACATTGACTTATCGTTAAGTGAAGCACCCTTCCATCCATCAGCGGATATTGTGTACCCTGCTGGTGTTACGTCTGTTAGTACGGCATCAACACCATTTTTAAATATCTTATTAACAGAGCCGGACAAGACAACAGTAGAGTTATCAGCGTTCACATGCTCCATCATAAAGTCAATAGTAGCACCACTAAGGGTAGCGGCACCTGTGGTTGTTTTCATTATCCAACCCTTACGAGCACCTAGACGACCATACTTGTCAATAATAACATTGTCGGTTAGTTGAGCAAAGTTGGGTGATAATGTAACACCACTCTCTTGTGTGTTTATACCAAAGAAACCGGGGGATACGATGGACAGTGTTTGAAGTTGTTTCATACGGGATACCAGATTGTGTCTTCAGGGTGCCGAGCTGCATCCATAGCAATCTCGTCCGCTAATGAGCTTAACCCTGAAGCATAACCATTAATGCTCTGCTTTCCACCGTCTTCGCCCCGTTCCTCAATTGCTAACGCTGTGGCTAACAATATGATAGGACGGGTAGGGAGTACGGTCCTATCTGCATCAGCCGACAACGCGAGATTACGCATAGTGATGTTAAAGCGTAGCGTGTACACAGCATCAGGGATTGGGTATATATCTACCTGTGTATCGCCATCAGTGGACACACCGTTAAAGTTGTAGAAGTACGGAGTACCTTTTTGAGGGTCAGACAACAGAAACTCACGGTCAAACCAATCACCAGTCTTATACTGCATGACAAGGTTATCGGTGTCGTTTAATACGTTTAACACCTTAAAGCTATTCTGACTGCCATTTAACTCATAACTAAATACATCAGCAGTGGTATTTAAAGTTAAGGTCGTCCGCAATGCACTCCAGTCAAAAGCGTTCTCAACTTGGTTCTTAGCGTCATTAACAAAGTCACCGATGAGGCGAGCGTAAGCGTTAGAAGTGCCCACACTTTGTACTGAGGTAACCTCGCTCTCTCGCAGTCTTCGGAGCACTGCGTTAACTAATTCTAAGTAGGTCATTGTTTGTTTCCTTTGTTGCTATTATACCACAACTTTGTTGGTTTGTCAAGCGTTAATTAATCAAAAGTGTGGATGTTCTTCTCTTGATGGGTAATCTTGTGTGGCATGTGATTGCGACCTAGATAAATAAACCTTGTAAGTGTAGCCGCCGCTGGTACAATGCCTATTGAATGTTTCATTTAGTCTTTCCTTTTACTTTCTTAGGGATGTTCCAGAGTCCGTCCCATATCTCTTTAGGGGAGGGCAATAACCAACCGAGGATAAGGAGCAACAAAACCCAAGGAGGGATGTTCTGTATAGTAGTTTCACCATGAGCTTCAATAGTTTGGTCAGCCTGTGTTAGCTTACCTATCTCTTGGGCCTCAACTTTGTTTGTCTTAACCTCACCCACAACTACGCCTGTTTGGTTATTCTCTTTACCTATTTGAGTGTTAGCAGCCACATTCGTCCCACCCCCCATACCGGGAATTAGGGCAGATAAAGCGCTACATCCAGATAGAAAGAGAGCAACGATTATGACTGCTGTTCTCATTTCTTTGTTGGCTTTGGTTTCTTGTTCTTCGTCTTACGCATGTTACGTACTGGTAAATCTCGCATTAGAATTGTCCTTTAGTGTATATTGCCCAAGCTAACCCTACAACAGCAAACAAACCAGTTGACACCAGTAAGACAGCCATAACAATGTTAACTACATCTTGTATCTTGCGTTTAAACTTTAGCTTCTTAGCTCTCTCTTGCGCTGCATCTCTTTCTCTACTCCTACGTGCCTCTACTTGGAACTGTAACCACTCATCCCACATACCAGCTCTACCTGAGTAGATCATCATCTCTTTAAGCTCTTCTTCTTGTTGCTTCAGGGCTTCCAATGCAAAGAACTCTTCTAGTTCGTTACCACTCCCCTTTTTATTTAACTCTTTTTGTATCTTAGCTTTACTGTTAAAATAACCAAAGATGTGCTGACCCGCCGCTAAGATGTCACCCCCATTGTTAATTGTTTCCTTAATAACAGCGAAGGCTGCGTTGGCTATGGCGAGTTCAGCAATCATTATTTCATCCTATATTCACTAATCATAAAAGAGAAAGCTGTAACAATACCTGCAATCCATAACAAAGGTTTAGCCATTGATGCTAACCACCCTAAGACAGTGAAGGCTCCTTGGGCTGCATTGAATGCCGCCACGACCTCTTTACTATCTTCGGACAGTTTATCCACTTTAGCTTCCACCTCTATTAGGCGATCGTAAATCTCTTTGTGGGTTACTTCTGTCATTTAGGATACTTAGCCTTTACTGCCAGACATTCATCAATGTATGCCTGCGCTTGTGCTGTGTCGCCTTTGACTATTGCGTCTAAGTAGTCAGCCGCTGGAGGATATGCTGAGGCACGTAACTCTTGGTAGGTGGGGGATGTGTCAATGTAGACCGGCAGCACCGGTGCGACAGCGTTGGCGAAATCAGCGCGTGTGAAGCCAAATCGCGCAATCGTCGTGCTGTCTTCGGTGGCAACCCATGCTTTAAGCGCATCGTCTTTTTCCAGCCGCCACAGCGTGCCTCGCAGGGATTGCATAAATTGGTTACGCTCCGCTTCTGACAGGGCTGCTACATCTTCTTTGGTGTTAATTATATTGTTCATGGGTGTTCCTATTCAAGTTGCAGGTGGTCACAGACAAAGCGCGACCCGATGCCGCTGTCCGAGGTCGAGGCAGCGTTGTTCCAGCCCGAGCAGCGCGAACCGGAGTTCGAGCCGCTGGTGTAGGCTCCGCCAAATCGCGCAGAGTTTGACGCGTTGTATTCCGAGCCACGGCCTTCCGTGTTGGCGTTCCATGCCGCACTAGCGAACGGCCCACCACGGTCGCGCCCCCACACATACAGCACGCCAGCCGACTGCATGACGCCCCACTTGGATGTGTAGGCGGCATTAAGGATGGTGCTAGCTTGGTCGCTGCCAACAGACGATGCCTCCGTGGTGCCATAGGCCAGCGACATGTATTCTTGCTGTGTAACTGTCCGCTTACCAAATGCCGTAGAAAATTCTTGCGCCTCAAACCATGTGTAAGAGCCGTACGTAGTGGAGCCGTCGCCGCCGAACACCGTGGGCACTTTGGGTGGGCTTGAGCCGTCAGCCATAGTGACGTTGTATTTGCTTGAGCCGTTGGTGATAGCGTCCACGCCTGTTAGGTAGATGTCAGACCAAAAGCCGCCACCCACTAACGTCATGCCGCGTGGGTCTAGGCAGGCAGGACGCCACTTCAAATCCCAAAGGGAATATTCATTGATTGCAGGTGTTGTATCTCCCCCGCTTGTGCCTGTGGCGTTGCCGCCCGGTGCATAGTGGAAACCACCAATCTTGCGGCTGTTGGCGGTGGTGTAGCCCGTCGGTGCGCTGAAGTTTGCATCAGCCCGAACCGTGCCGTCAGTTGCCGCGTAGATGGCGTAGTCGGTGCCAGCGGTGAGTGTTGGCATGACGATGGCGGTGGCGGATGGAAACCGTAACGGCGCACCAAATACACTTACCGATGTGCCTGCTTTTATTGATACTGTACCCGCACCCGTCTTAGTAAAGGCCACAGTAGTTGAGTCGTCTTTGGCGAACCACCCATTACCTGAAGGGAGTGAGCTACCGTCATTAAAGACGATGCCTGCATCTGAGACTGTAGTTGACATTATTTAATACCTTGTTGTTGCGCCGCTTCCCAGCACTCTTTTAATAAGTCTTCGTAGCTGTCATAACCACCGCCTAATGAGGCGAACCATTGTTCAAAGGTCATGGCTTAATCTCCAGTCGAGCAGCAGCGCGTGCGTCTTTAATGTTGTTAGGCATAACCTCGCCACTATCTGCTTGCCTCAGCACCATCCAGTCTGTTGAGGCTAGGTAGGCTTGGGCTGTTGCGTTAGCTTGGCTTTGGAGGGTTGCTGTAGAAGGTTGCGGGACATCGGCTTCAATGTTTAGAGTTTCACCGTCCTTAACAATAGGTTGGTAAAAGTCCTCGTTTGGGCCGAAACAGGTAGCTTCCCCCTGAGCGTTGCGGATTACTTTGTAGGTCATGCTGTGTACTCTGTGATTGTAATTGAGGATGCCATTTTTCCACCCATACGAGCAAGACCACCAGCCCCGTTAAATGTTCTGGTTCCAGCCCCATTCCCACCCGCCCTTACCCTGAAGGTTAATTCTGTTGTAACCCCCGCCACAAGGCTGTGAGAAAAAGTTGTACATATAGTCCAATTATCACTAATAATAACGTGGGCTGCCGAAAGAGCATCAGCAGTAGTGCCAACATGCAAATGTGTTGTAATATTTGAACCTGAGGTGGATGTAATATGGCATGATACGTTTATTATTAATATATTATCCGCACTAGTAGGTGTAATCGCCAACGACATATACTGGTCGCCCTCTGTTATTTGAGGGATGGTGTTATCGTTTGGTGTAATCGTAGTTCCCGTAGCCAAAGCACCTGTCTGGAAATTAACCACCTGCACCACATTACCACTTCGCTGCAACGTATCTACCGTACCACTCTCATCAGGCAACGTGAGCACTCGGTCAACATTGCCGTTAGGGCTGGCTACTGTAAAAACACCTGTGCCAGAGGCGTTGCCGATTATCGCTACTTTACTCATTAAACCCCCTGTGGCATTGCTGCCTTAATTGCGTCTGCTGTAGTTGCCGCGTTGATAGCGGTTTGCATTTCGTCATACTTAGTGCGAACTACAGCGCGGGCTTCTTCGGCTGCTACAGCTTCTGAGGGAATAGTTGCTTTAATGTCCAGCGGAGCAAACTCAACTGAACGAGCAGCGCGGCGGACATCATGTGCAATGTCTTTGGCTTTGCCTATATTCACTGTAATCATGTCAGCTCCCATGCGTTGCGGAATGTGCGGTCGGTTGGAATGTCGGCAACGTCCACGATTTGATAGGGCAAGCCAGCGGGCACATCTTTGGCTGTAATTTGCTCGATGGTTAGTCCGCAGTCGGCTGGGACAATGATTGACACGCCGCCTTCGTTTGTTTGGTAGATAATTCTTGAGTTCATTACTTATCCTTTTAGCGGAAGATGGAAACGTTGATGTTTTCGAGATCATAGCCGCTCGCGCTCGAGTTGGTACTTTGTACTTGCAGCGAGCTAGTGGTGAAACTGACGTTATTTATCAACAGACCGGTATGCCCTGTTGATAGCCTCCCAATTCCATGGACTGGTGCGTAGTTAGTATCGGGCATAGCAGTAGTAAAGTTAACCGTATATTGACCCACGCCGTTATCCGTAATACTCGACACATTCCCGCTTGCCCTAATAGCCACCGCCCCAGTGCCGTTGAAGTTGACCCATGCCCGACAAGCATAAATAGGTGCAGAGCCTGTGGCGTTTAATGCTCCAGTAATACGTGCAGCAGCAACATCACCTGTTAAGTCTTCACCATCAAATCCAGCTGTTGAATCAATGTCCGGCGTTGTAATGCCAGTTGTGCCATTTAATATAATTGCCATATAAATCCTTTAAACGATAGACCAGCGTGAGCCGTCTTCAACTGTGACCGTAACACCATCAGCAATAACCAAAGGCCAAGAGCTTATAGCGTTGTTACCAGTTGTTATTGTGGTGTCCGCTGTAATTGTGTTGGCATGAATGTACATACCTTTTGTAGTGCTGTTGGCATCTGTGTCCAACGTAGCCCATGATGGGTCAGTACCGTCAGTTGTTAGATACTTACCGTTGTTACCTGTTTGACTAGGTAAGGCATCTACAGCCGCCCAAGAGTTAGCAGACCCATCAGTAGTTAAGAACTTACCACTGTTGCCTGAGTTGTCAGGAATGTAGGAAGCTGCTGTTACAGCTGAAGCGGCTGCATCTGTCGCTGAACTAGCAGAGGCAGTGGCGCTGTTGGCGCTGTTTGTTGCTGAGGTAGCCGCATTAGTGGCTGAAGTAGAGGCAGCGGAGGCACTAGAGGCAGCAGCGGTCGCACTGTTACCTGCATTGGTGTTAGAGGTTGCAGCGGCAGAGGCGCTGTTGCTTGCGTTAGTTGCTGAAGTAGAAGCAGCAGAAGCCGAACTGGCTGCATTCGTCTCTGCGGTTTCCGCCGCTGTCTGAGCTGTTTCAGCGTTAGTCTCAGCCGTCTCAGCGGCTGTCTGAGCTGTTTCAGCATTAGTCTCAGCCGTCTCAGAGGCTGTCTGAGCTGTAGTGGCTGCTGTAGCGCTTGTAGAGGCCCCTGACGCGCTTGTAGCTGCATTGGTGGCAGAGGTAGC
>Ga0222645_100729_pt1 | contig 17024 bp, 16 predicted proteins | sample AntAcemetagen292_FD_179881 | JGI IMG/M metagenome (GOLD analysis project Ga0222645, IMG submission 179881) | Saline water microbial communities from Ace Lake, Antarctica - #292 | ecosystem: Environmental > Aquatic > Non-marine Saline and Alkaline > Saline | place: Antarctica: Ace Lake | collected...
TTCCCAGACCAGCCCCAGCAGCAGACCAGCGCCAACGGCCAGAAAGATCACGATGAACAGCGGCAGCGTGATTTGCGGGGAAATTCCAAACAGGTCGGCAAAGGCTGTGGGCATCGCCTGCAGGGTGGTCGCATCGCGGTTTGCGAGCCCGACAAGGACCAGAACCACGGCCACAATGGCCCAAAAGACATATTTGAGGGTTTTCATCCGGTCGCGATCCTTGTTGTTCTATTAAAGGGCGCGTCAGGCACCGTTCAAACGGTCGCGCAACAGCTTGCCTGTCTTAAAGAATGGCACATGTTTCTCTTCCACTTCAACCGCTTCACCGGTGCGCGGGTTCCGTCCGGTGCGGCCGTCACGCTTTTTCACAGAAAACGCACCAAAGCCGCGCAGTTCGACCCGGTCACCCTGCACAAGCGCACCTGTTATCTCTTCGAAAATCGTGGTCACGATCCGTTCGACGTCGCGCTGAAACAGATGTGGGTTCTGTTCGGCGATCTTTTGAATAAGTTCAGAGCGAATCATTTATTACCTCGCAGGCACAAACAGCTAAAATTGGCAGGCCTGCCATATAGTTGAGTATAGACCGGATACCCCAGTCAAGAAATAGCCCACATACACGTAAAGGTCTAAAAAATTCAGTTTTGACGGTGATAACCGGGCATCCTGCGTTGCGACCCGCCCTCATACTTTAGTATTCCCTCAGCGACACGTCAGCGCGGCTGACCTGTTTCAGCACCGATTCGGCCGCAATAAAATGAAAAAGCCCCGCCGGTTTAACCGGCGGGGCCTTCATCGTTTAAGGACGTCAAAGGTGACGGTCCGGGTTTAGTTGTCGCCTTTCAGCGCTGCACCCAAGATGTCGCCCAGCGATGCGCCGGAGTCGGAGGAACCATACTGGTCGATGGCCTCTTTCTCTTCAGCGATCTCGCGTGCTTTGATCGACAGACCCAGCTTGCGGGTCTTGGAGTCGATGTTGGTGACGCGGACGTCGATCTTGTCGCTGACGCCGAAACGCTCTGGGCGTTGCTCGGCACGGTCACGGGACAGGTCAGAGCGACGGATGAAGGATTTCATGCCTTCATATTCGACCTCGATGCCGCCGTCTTCGATCTTGGTGACCTCAACGGTGATGATCGAGCCGCGCTTCACGCCGCCGATAGCATCGGCAAACGGATCCGCGTCCAGCGCCTTGATCGAGAGCGAGATACGCTCTTTCTCGACGTCGACTTCGGAGACCTTGGCCTTGACCATGTCGCCCTTGCGGAAATCACCGATGATGTCTTCGCCACGTCCATCCCACGAAAGGTCAGACAGGTGAACCATGCCATCGATGTCGCCTTCGAGGCCAACGAACAGACCGAATTCGGTGATGTTCTTGACTTCGCCTTCGACTTCAGTGCCCTCGGGGTGCGTTTCAGCAAACACTTCCCATGGGTTACGCTGCGTCTGCTTCAGACCCAAGGAAACGCGACGCTTGGCAGAGTCGATTTCCAGCACCATAACTTCGACTTCTTGCGAGGTCGACACGATCTTGCCGGGGTGCACGTTCTTCTTGGTCCAAGACATTTCGGACACGTGAACCAGACCTTCAACGCCTGGCTCCAGCTCAACGAATGCGCCATAATCGGTGATGTTGGTCACGCGGCCGGTGTGGTTGGAATCAAGCGTGTACTTGGCTTCAACAGCATCCCATGGATCGGCCTGCAGCTGCTTCATGCCAAGGCTGATACGGTGGGTTTCTTTGTTGATCTTGATGACCTGAACCTTGATCGTCTCACCGATGGACAGGATCTCGGACGGGTGATTGACCCGGCGCCAAGCCATATCGGTGACGTGCAGCAGACCGTCAACGCCGCCCAGATCGACGAACGCACCGTATTCGGTGATGTTCTTGACCACGCCGTCAACTTCCTGACCTTCGGTCAGGTTGCCAATGACTTCAGCACGCTGCTCTGCACGGGATTCTTCGAGGATCGCACGGCGCGACACAACGATGTTGCCCCGGCGGCGGTCCATCTTCAGGATTTGGAAAGGCTGCTTAAGACCCATCAGCGGGCCAGCGTCGCGCACAGGGCGGACGTCAACCTGAGAGCCGGGCAAGAAGGCAACAGCGCCGCCGAGGTCGACAGTAAAGCCACCCTTCACACGGCCAAAGATCGCGCCATCGACACGCTCTTCGTCAGCATAAGCTTTTTCCAGACGGTCCCACGCTTCTTCGCGGCGGGCCATTTCACGCGAAATGACGGCTTCGCCACGGGCGTTTTCCACCTGACGCAGGAACACTTCGACTACGTCGCCAACCTTCAGGTTGGGTTCTTCGCCGGGTTCTGCAAATTCTTTAAGATCGATGCGGCCTTCCATCTTGTAGCCGACGTCGATGATGGCCTGACCGGCTTCGATCGCGATGACCTTGCCTTTGACGACCGAGCCCTCTGAGGGCGTATCAATTTCGAAGCTTTCGTTCAGAAGGGCTTCGAATTCTTCCATGCTTGTGTTGCTTGCCATGTGGCGCTGATTTCCTAATCTTGTGTTTTTATACGGGCCGTGCGGTTGTCTCCGCCGGTCTTTGGATTGCGGTTTGGCCGGTGCGGCGAGTCGAACATAAAACAACAGGGCCGGTGCGATACCGACCCTGCTCGAGTCTCATGCCCGCACCTGTCTCGATGCTTCGGCCCGCTTCGTATACAGCGCGGGCCGTTTTATCGCAAGCCCTACGGGCCGGGCCGGCGGTCTTAGGCGACGCGGGTGAACAGGACCTTAGGGTCGCGTCGGACCTTGGCCTGACCGTCCAGCCAGTCACCTTCGGCAGCACGGTAACCCAGCGGCAAAATACAAACCGATTTCAAACCCTTGGCACGCAGACCGAGGATTTCGTCGCACTTGGCAGGGTCGAAACCTTCCATCGGGGTGGCGTCGACCTTCTGCTCTGCGGCGGCGACCATGGCCACGCCAAGTGCGATATAGGCCTGGCGAGCGGCATGCTGGAAGTTCACTTCGGCGTCACGGCCGACGTAGGTCGCCTTCAGATTGTTGTAGTATTCGACGATGTTGTCGCTGACACCGCCGCGCGCTTTGCCGGTCTCGTCGCGCACCATGTCGATGCGTTCATCGGTATAGTCGTCCCATGCCGCGAAAACGAGGACATGGCTGCCATCGACCAGCTGCTGCTGACCATAAGCCGCCTCGGACAGTTTTTTACGTACGTCCTTGTTGGAGACTACGAAGACTTCGAACTGCTGCAGGCCGCTGGAGGTGGGCGCAAGTCGCAAGGCTTCAAGGATCGCATCGACTTTGTCGTCAGAGACAACCTTGTCGGCGTCCATTTTTTTGGTGGCATAGCGCCAGTTCAGATCATCAATCAGCATGGGAGTACTCTTTCGGGATGTAGCGGCGTCCACATCGGACGTCCTATCTTTTGTCAGATAAGCCATAGCTGCACGCCTCACAGGGGGCGGCTTTGCACAGCATATGTGCGACGCTGCACTGCGGCGGGATGAAAGCCTGAATTAATTGAGCAGCGCCTTAATCGGGCCGGTGATAGTATCCGACATCGGCTGCACCGGCGCGCCCCAAGTTCCGATGACCTGTCCCTGCCCGTCCATCAGCACCTTGTTGAAGTTCCACCCCGGCGCAAAGCCAGTTTGCGCCAGCACATCGCGATAGAACGGATGCGCCCGATCGCCGCGCACATGGGTGATATCGGTCATCGGCAGATCGATGCCGTATTGCAGTTCGCAGAAATCCTTGACCTCTGCGCTGCTGGACAGTTCCTGATTGAAGTCGTCCGATGGTACCGCCAGCACCACTAGCCCCTGATTGCGATAGGTATCATAGAGTTCCTGCAGCGCGGCGAATTGCGGGGTGAAGCCGCACATAGAGGCGGTGTTCACCACCAACACCGGCTGCCCCTTCCAATCGTCCAGCGACAAGGTGCCGCCGTCGATAGAGTTGAAAGTGATATCCTGCGCCGCCGCAAATAGCGGGCCCGCTAGACAGATCGCAACAGCTGAAAAAAGATAACGCATCAAAATACCCTTCGTTGACCTTTGTTCTGCAAATAGCTTGCATATGGGGTGAGGCCAGCGCCGGATTCATACCGTTTTGGCGGGCTGGGGCGCTAAGATGCGGGGGCCAGCCCCGGCACCCCCGAGATATTTGGGACGAGAAGAAGGGAGTACATGCCTAAACTCAGCCTAGGCGCGCCGGCTCGTCACGATCGCGATGGCTTGCTCTAGCGCCTCGGCGGCCGTCATGTGGGTGGTGTCGATCTCAATCGCGTCGGCCGCGGCCAGCAAGGGGGCCTCTGCCCGGTTTTGGTCGCGGGCATCGCGTGCGCGCACTTCGGCCAGAATGGCGGCACGGTCGACCACGACGCCCTTGCCCGTCAATTCGGCAACGCGCCGGTCAGCGCGGATTTTCGGGCTAGCGGTGACAAACAGTTTTACGTCTGCATCTGGGCAGATCACAGTACCAATATCGCGCCCGTCCAACACTGCGCCGCCCACGCGGCGCGCAAAGCTGCGCTGGAACGCCACAAGCGCGGCGCGCACCTGCGGGATCACCGCGACCTGACTGGCCGCTTCAGCCACGGCCTGCGTCCGCAAGGTATCACCGGTCAGATCGGACGGATCGAGCGCCTGGGCGACGGCGACAGGCTCGCCGCCTGCAAGCACGCCAGCCCCCACGGCGCGGTACAGCAGTCCGGTGTCCAGATAGGCAAAGCCAAAGTGCGCAGACAGCGCCTGCGCCAGCGTCCCCTTGCCCGCTGCAGCAGGCCCGTCGATAGCGATCGTAAAGCTCATGCCGTCGTCGGCGCAATCAGGGCACCCAGACGGTCCATCAGCGGGCCAAAGATTGGAAAGGACGTCGTAATCGGGCTGCCGTCGTCGACCTGCATCGGTGCCTGCGTCGCCATGCCCAGGACCATGAACGCCATGGCAATGCGGTGGTCCAGACGGCTTTGCACCAAGGCACCGCCAGGGACATTCCCAGCGCCCAGCCCGGTGACTTGCCACCAATCGTCACCCTCGGCCACGTCGACACCCGCTGCGCGCAGACCCTGTGCCATGGCGTCGATCCGGTCGCTTTCCTTGACGCGCAACTCGCGCACGCCCTGCATGTCTGTCACGCCCGTAGCGAAGGATGCGACGACGGACAGCACGGGGTATTCGTCGATCATGCTGGCCGCGCGGGCTGGCGGCACTCTGATACCCTTCATGTCGGGGGAATAACGCGCGCGCAGATCAGCGACAGGCTCGCCGCCCTCGATCCGTTCATTTTCATAGGTCAGATCCGCACCCATTTCGCGCAAGGTCGTGAACAGTCCGGCCCGCGTCGGGTTCAAGCCGATGCCCGGCACCAGCACATCTGATCCCGGCACAATCAGCGCTGCACAGACCGGAAAGGCTGCACTGCTGGGGTCGCGCGGTACAGCAATGACCTGCGGCTGCAGCTCTAGTTGGCCTTGCAGGGTAATGACGCGGCCCTCAACGGTTTCTTCTACTTCGATCTTTGCCCCGAAACCGGCCAGCATCCGCTCTGTATGATCTCGGGTGGCTTCTTTTTCGATCACAACCGTCTGGCCGGGTGCATTCAGGCCCGCCAGCAGCACGGCGGATTTGACCTGCGCCGATGGCACGGGAACGACATAGCGCACCGGTACCGGATCAGCGGCCCCAACCAGCGTCATAGGCAAACGCCCCCCCTCGCGGCCGACGGCACGCGTGCCAAACAGCGCCAGCGGTTCGGTCACGCGGCCCATTGGCCGGCTGCACAGGGATGCATCGCCAGTAAAAGTCGCGGTGATCCCGGTGGTCGCCATCGCGCCCATGATCAACCGCACACCGGTGCCGGAATTACCACAATCAATGACGCCGGCAGGTTCGGCAAAGCCGCCAACGCCGACACCCTGCACGGACCATGTACCGCCGCCGTGGTCGGTGACCGTCGCGCCAAAGGCCCGCATCGCCTTGGCCGTGTCCAGCACATCGTCACCTTCCAGCAGGCCCGTGATCCGCGTCTCGCCCACGCACATCGCGCCAAGGATCAGCGAGCGGTGAGAGATCGACTTGTCGCCCGGCACTTCGGCCACGCCGGTCAGCGGTCCACAAGCGCGAGAGGTCATCGGAACAGGGGTGCCATGGCCGGACATGAGGTGCTTCCTTTGCAAATTCGGCCCTGCTTAGCCCAGCCGCTGATCTAGGTCGAGGGGGCTGGTCATAGCAGCATGGGACGGTGGGCGGGGCCTATTGGCCCGGCAATGCCGGACAGCGTCACGCAGGCTTGCGGAAGGTCAGGTAATGGGGATCGCGCCCTTCGCGCAGGGCCTTTTGCTCATAGCGCGTCGACACCCAGTCATCCCACGCGACACTCATGCCGTTCGGCATTGCAGTTTCCAGCACAAAGCCCGTCTTTGGCACCTCTTCCAGCGTCTGGCGGACATAGTCGGGGATATCCGTCGCAACCCGAAATTCAGCGCCGGGTTTCAACACCCGGAACAATGGGTCCAGATGCTCTGCCGTCACAAACCGCCGCCGGTGATGGCGGGATTTGGGCCAAGGGTCGGGATAGTTTAGAAACGCCTTGGATATCGCGGCATCGGGCATGACATCGAACAGATCGCGCACATCGCCGGGATGCACTTTCAGGTTTTCCACATTCGCTTTGCGGATCTTGCCCAGCAGCATCGCCACACCGTTGATGAACGGTTCACAGCCGATCAGGCCAATCTCGGGATAGCGTTCTGACATGGCAACCAAATGCTCGCCGCCGCCAAAACCGATTTCAAGCCAGATATCCTTGCCGTCAAAAATCCCAGCGGGGTCAATTCTCACCCGGTCGGGGTTTACATCCCAGCTAATCGGCCCCGGCGACAAAGCGTCGAGGTCGTTTTCAAGGTAATCCTTCTGGCTTGCCCGGATGGTCTTGCCACGGAAGCGGCCATAGAAATTGCGCCATGGGGCGCCCGATGGGTGTCTGTCTTCAGTCATGGCCGCAGGCTTTAGACGAGCCCGTGCGCCCCCGCAACCGCTCGCCCATCGCAAATGCAAAAGGGGCGGACCACTGGCCCACCCCTTCCAATCCGCAATAACTTCGACGCTTAAACGGCTAAACGGCGCGCTTTAGCGCGTCAGCCAGATCGGTGCGTTCCCAGCTGAAACCGCCGTCCGCCTCTGGCGCGCGGCCAAAGTGGCCATAGGCTGAAGTACGGGCATAGATCGGGCGGTTCAGGCCCAGATGGGTGCGAATGCCCTGCGGTGTCAGGTCCATCGTCGCGCGGATCGCCTTTTCGACGGCAGCCGGGTCGACTTCACCAGTATCATGCAAATCGACATAGACCGACAGCGGCTGCGCGATACCGATGGCATAGGACAGTTGCAGGGTGCACTTATCCGCCATGCCGGATGCCACAACGTTCTTGGCCAGATAGCGCGCAACGTAAGCGGCAGAGCGATCAACCTTGGTCGGATCCTTGCCGGAAAACGCGCCGCCTCCGTGGGGGGCCGCGCCGCCATAGGTGTCCACGATGATCTTGCGACCCGTCAGGCCCGCATCGCCATCGGGGCCGCCGATGACGAAGGTGCCAGTCGGGTTGACCCACCATTGGGTCGCGTCGGTGATAAAGCCGTCGGGCAGCACTTCGCGGATGTAAGGTTCGACAATCGCGCGGATATCGGCACTGGTCTGGGCCTCATCGGCGTGCTGCGTCGAAAGGACGATCGACGTCACCTCGACCGGTTTGCCATTGACATAACGCAACGAGATTTGGCTTTTCGCATCCGGGCGCAGTGTCGGCTCTTCGCCAGATTTGCGCACCTCGGCCAGACGGCGCAACACGGCATGGGCATACTGAATCGGGGCCGGCATCAACTCTGGCGTTTCGCGTGTTGCAAAACCGAACATGATGCCCTGATCGCCAGCGCCTTCGGGTTTGCCATCTGACGCATCGACACCCATCGCGATATGGGCGGATTGCTCGTGCAACAGGTTGGTGATTTCGCAGGTTTCGTGGTGAAACTTGTCCTGCTCGTAGCCGATGTCCTTAATCGCGGCGCGGGCGATGTCGGGGACTTGCGACAAAAGCGCATTTGTCTTTTCCTGCGTGCTCAAACCGACTTCGCCGCCGATCACGACGCGGTTGGTTGTCGCAAAGGTTTCGCAGGCGACGCGGGCCTCCGGCTCTTCGGTCAGGAACGCATCTAGGATGCTGTCGGAAATACGGTCGCAGACCTTGTCAGGGTGTCCCTCTGACACGGATTCAGAGGTGAAAATATAATCGTGGCGTGACATGGGACGTGCTCCATTTCAAATTACCCCACCCCGTCAGGAAGCCGTTGTGGCAGGTCAGCTGTTTGGTTAAGCAGACTGCCCAGCAGGGTCAACGCAAATCGCGCCGCCACCTGCGGTTGCGCAGGGCAGAAGCGAGTAAGCTGATCAACACCAGCGCTATGACCGGCGCGTCACCCCAACGTACGTAGGGTGTTGCGTCGCGGGCCAGTGGCAGCGGCGCATCGACATAACCTGGGGTGTCCAGTGGGATCATCGCCGTGATGCGACCATATGCATCAATCATCGCGCTGATCCCCGTGTTGGCGGACCGCACCATCGGCAACCCTTGTTCGATTGCGCGCAGCCGCGCCTGCAACAGGTGTTGCGTGGGCCCTGCCCCTTTGCCGAACCATGCGTCATTGGTGATCATCATCAGCAACCGGGGCCGCTGCGCCGTCGTGATTTCTTCTGCAAAAATGCCTTCGTAGCAGATCAGTGCTCGCGCGCTGCCAATTCCCGGCAAATCAATCAGAGGCTGCGGCACACCGCCCTTGGCAAACCCGCCGCCTTCGGACGTGGCAAGGCCGTGAATACCAAACCGCCGAAGCACCTCTCCAAAGGGGACATATTCGCCGAAGGGGACCAGATGCGCCTTATCATAGGCCTGTACAACCTGCCCCATGCGACCCAGCACGATCAGCGAATTGTAATACAGGCCGTCCTGACTGCGGTTGATGCCTGTCACCAGCGGCACGCCTTGGGCTGCCTCTGATATCGCCTCCAGCTCTGGTTGGGCGAAATCCATCAGAACAGGCACAGCTGTTTCAGGCCATACGATCAGGTCCGGACGCGGCGCGGCCTGCGTGTAGTCGATCATGCGGCGCAAGAATCTCAGGTTGTGTTCGGGGTCCCACTTTTCGTCCTGTGGCGCGTTTGGCTGCACGATCCGGACCTGCGGCGCGTCGGCTGAAACAGCGCTGACTGGCGGCAACAACAGCGGCACGGCAGCCAGTGCAATTATGGCAGGCACCGCGCCCATCCAGCGCCCGCGCGTCAGCCAGACCAGACCGCCTGCGACAACAAGCGTCAGCAACGTCAGCAGATGCGGGCCGCCGAGACTCGCCAGCTGCGCCCAAGGCGTCGGGATCAGCACATGGCCAATCAGGCCCCAGGGAAAACCGGTAAATAAGTAGCCGCGCACCGCCTCGACGAGCGTCAGCGACAAGGCAAGCGCAGACAATCGCCCCGGTGCGATAATTCGGGCCATAAGTGTGCCCGCGACCCAGAAAAGCGCAGCCCCAAGCGCCATTAGTGTGACAGCAATTGGCGCGGCCCAGCCCCAGGTACCCGCGTCCACCAGAAACGGATCGACCAGCCAGCGTAGTGTGAACCCGAAATAGCCAAGCCCCATCAGCAAGGCAGCAGCCAGCGCCGGGCGCATCGCCGGGGCCGTCACCAGCACGGCCATGAAGACGCCCCATGCGGGCACAGCAATGTACCACGCATCCAGCGGGGCCATACCCAATGCGACGATAAACCCCAGCGCTAGCAGCGACGCCGCACGCGGCCAGCGGCCAAGCCGCCATAGCCGGTCTGTCAGTGAAGTCACATCAGCCCCACGTTATGCCTTCGGAAGCCGCACACGCAGCCGCTTGATCCGGCGGGGATCGGCGTCCAGCACCTCGAACTCTGGACCGTCGGGATGGCGGATGACTTCGCCGCGCACGGGCACATGGCCGGATAGCATCATCACCAAGCCGCCCAGACTGTCGACCTCTTCTTCATCGATATCCTGGTGGTCGGTCAGGTTCATGCCGATCTCGGCCTCGAAGTCCTCCAGCGCGGTCTTGGCTTGCGCGATGTAAACGCCTGGGCTTTCAAGGCTAAAGCTTTTCACCTCGTCCACGTCGTGTTCATCCTCAATCGCGCCGACGACTTGTTCCAGCAGATCCTCGATTGTGACCAGACCATCGGTGCCGCCGTATTCGTCGATCACCAGCGCCATGTGGGTGCGATCGGCCTGCATCTTGGTCAACAGGATGCCCAGCGGCATCGACGGCGGCACAAACAGCAAAGGCCTAAGCAAAGCACGCAGGTCAAAAGCGATGGTATCGCCGTTAAAGCCATATTTCAGCGCGAAATCCTTGAGGTTCACGAACCCGAGCGGGGTGTCCAGCGTTCCATCATAGACGGGCAACCGCGTCAGACCGCTTTCGCGAAATGTGGCGACAAGATCGTCCTTGGTCGTGGTGACAGAGGTGGCGATGATGTCGGCCTTGGGGATCGAGACATCCTCGACCCGCATACGGCGCAGGTTCAGCATGCCCGGCACGGTCAGGGTCGGCGCAGTAGAGCGCGGCCCGTCGGTGTCATCATCGTCGCCGTCGCTATTGGGCGATAAGGCGTCGAACAGCCTGCTGAAAAAATTGCCGCGCTGATCGTCGCTTGTCTGTTCGTCGGCCTGTTCGGGCTGCGCGCCTTGCGCTGCCCCCAAAGACCCGTCTTCGGTATCGCCCATTGTCTCCCTGCCTATCTGGTGCCTTGCGGCGTCATGCCCGGTATGGATCATCAAGACCCATCTTGCCAAGTATCTGCGACTCGAGGCCCTCCATCAGAGTGGCATCGGCGTCGCGTTCGTGATCGAAACCCAGCAAATGCAGCGTTGCATGAACGATAAGGTGCGTCACATGCTCTGCCAACGGCTTGCCTGCCGCGCGCGCTTCGGCTTCGCAGGTCTGAAAGGCGATAGCAATGTCGCCCAGTTCAGGATCGGCGGGATCCGGGGCTGCGGGCATTTTGCCCGCCACCGCCACGCCGCGTTCATCCGATGGCCATGACAGCACGTTGGTCGGCGTCGGCTTTCCGCGAAAATCTGCGTTCAGCGCGGCGATGCGGTCATTGTCGCAGCCCATCAGGCTGATTTCCCACACCGATGGCTCTAGCCCCAGCTCTGCTAACGTGGCGTCCGATGCGGTCAGCGCGAGCGCCTCCAGATCCAGCGCGTCCCAGCGAGGGTCTTCATTCAAGCAATCGATCGTCATGTCTTAGTATCCTCGTTGCGCAGGGCGGTCAGCGGCAGTGCCTGCCCAAAGCTGTCATCTAACATCCCGCTTAAATCGTCACGCTCTATCTGCTGCACCATCGCACGCAATTGCCTCACCGCGTCCGGCCGTTTCAACACCGTATCCGCCGCCAGTTTATCGATTTCGCCGTCCAGTTTGGTATTCTGCTTGCCCGGCGGATCCAGCTAGGCGCGCACCCTGCCCAGCGCGGCTTGCGTGGCCTTGTCCAACTCTGTCATCACCGTCGACCCGCCCGTCAGCGGCATCGCGGCAATCGCGCCCAGCATTTGCCTTAGCTGCGTGCGCAGCTAGTTACGCCGGCAAGCGCGTCAAGCCCGTCAAACACCCGTTTCATCGGCAATTCGCCCCGTTGATAGGCGACAAAAGTTTCAGCGACGGTGCGCACGATCCTGTTCGCCGCCAGGCCGCGAAAGCCCGTTGCTAGACGTGGGCTTTTGAGATCACACATTGTGATTTAAAGTTGGCCCATTCATCGTCCGTCAACTGAAAGGGTTAGTCGCCCAAAAACCGCATGGCACTGCTCTGCCAGTTTTGGTTCACGGCGCTGGTCGTGCGATCAAAGATTGCGGCGACATCGGCGTCCAAGATTACGGACTAACCGCACAGACGAAAAATCGCCCCGCGCACCCCGTCCGGCAGCGCGTCTGTCATCCGGTCTTTTCCGCGTCCGCCTCGTAAGCTTCGATGATCCGGGCGACCAACGGGTGTCGCACCACGTCCTTGGACGTGAAGTAGTTAAAGCTAATTTTGGGAATATTCTTCAGCAAACGCTCTGCTTCCCACAGGCCGGAATTCACACCGCGCGGCAGGTCAATCTGAGTGCGGTCGCCGGTAATCGCCATACGTGATCCTTCGCCCAGACGGGTAAGAAACATCTTCATCTGCATGGTCGTGGCATTCTGCGCTTCATCCAGCACGACGGCGGCATTCGCTAGCGTACGGCCCCGCATAAAGGCCAGCGGCGCAATCTCGATCCGCTTTTCTTCGATCAGCTTGGCCACCTGCTTGGACGGAAAAAAATCATTCAGCGCGTCATACAGCGGCTGCATGTAGGGATCGATCTTGTCCTTCATGTCACCGGGCAGATAACCCAGCTTTTCGCCCGCCTCGACCGCGGGGCGCGACAGGATAATCCGATCCACATTGCCGCTGATGAAGTGGTGCACCGCGACGGCCACCGCCAGATAGGTCTTGCCTGTACCTGCCGGGCCAATGCCAAAGCACAGCTCGTTATCAAATAATGCGCGGACATAGGCTTTCTGCGCCTCGGTCCGAGGTTCAACTAGCTTTTTGCGGGTCTTGATTTCGACTCGGACGGCCAGCTCACCCTTGAACATTTCGGACTGATCGCCAGTGGAAACGGACAAGTCAGGGTGCATCCGCAGTTCGCGGTCGATGTCCCCTGCTTCAAGCGTCTTGCCAGCTTCCAGCCGCTGATACAACGACTTGAGGATATCAAGCGCATCATGGCGCGGGGTTTCGGCCCCGATCACCTCTAGCCGATTGCCCCTGCGCAGGATCTGAACGCCAAGAGCGCTTTCGATCGCCGTCAAATTGCGATCGAACTGGCCGCACAGGTCAATCAACAAGAAGTTGTCGGGAAATTCCAGAACAGATTCCAAAACATCGGCAGCGGTGGGGGTCAAAACGCCAGAGGGCAATCGCATCTCCTGAACAGATTATATTTAACTATCCTTGCAAGCCTGAACGCCAGCCGCAAGCCATTGGCCGCATGAAAAACGAAAATGCCGCAGCGGATGCTGCGACCTTTGGAATGCCCACGATTCGGGCAAATTACACGAAGTCCGGTATCGGAGAGCCGGCCTTGAACGGGCCAACGGCCGTGTTCGGCGTAGCCACACCAGAGCAGACAGGACGACAATCAGACGTCAGACGTCTGACATTCTGGCAGGTAATCTTCCACGTCGTCGTCAATGATCCAATGGTCGCAACCTTCAGGATCGACCAAGACGCCAGCCATAAGCGTGGACAAATGGCGCGCATTGCAGCGACTTTTTCAGCGTCGATCGGGCGCATACGTTGGCAGGCAGCAAGCGCGCCGCCAATGACCAAAAGCCCGATGAGTTTCACGATTTTCATATCAGGGCTCCCTTTCATCGGATGCAGTAGATTTCGACGCGACGGTTTTTCCTGCATCCCGGCTGCGCTGTTGTTGTCTGCGCCCGGCTGACGTTCGCCATAGCCTTTGACGTCCACGACACGGCCACCAATGCTTTGCGCAGCACCAGCGAAAGCGTTTGCCCGGTTGCTGGACAGACGCATATTGCATTCATCCGACGCACGGCCATCGGTGTGACCGTAGATCATGAAACCGAACGCATTCGCAGTCTGAGAAAAGTTCTGCAGTGTCGCGCGACCTGCGGCGCTGGCAGCGTATTTGTCCGTCGCGAACGACTGATCCGTCGGGACCACGCCGCAGATTTCGGACCGGTGGCACACGGCACCGCCGTCACGGCGACGGTGCAGCGACGTAAAGCCTTCTGCACCCTCATCCATCGCCCAATGCTCACACCCATCGGCATAGATCTAGATTGTCGGAAGATATTTCTCGGAAAGGTTAACCTACTGAGCAGACGCGCGCCCGGCGGCAACTGTTAGCGCCAGAACGCCCGTAAGCGCGGCCTTTGCAAATTGGGTCGGGGTAGTTGCCACGGCGAACACCTCTTGATTGAAACAGCACATACCATCGCAGTTATAACTACGGCTGCGTAATACATAATGACTGAAATCTCAGCAAGATTGACGGCCACTGAAAGAAGCGATCACTACACAGCGAATCGTAATCTAAAACACTGGCCTGCCCCACCTTTGATTACTTGACGAAGCGTAAACCTCGTCGCGGCACAGCGCTCTTTAGCGCATAAGATCTCCGCCCAGTGAATTGGTTCCGGCGATGGTGATTCTGACCTGCCGCACCTGCCCAAGCACGTCCGCAGGCGCGTCCGCATAAACCGCGTGCAGGTGACCGGATTTGCCAATCATTTGCCCAGCAATCCGGCCCGGCTTTTCGAACAATACGCTAACGGTACTACCGACCATATCCTCTTGGATCTTACGCTGCTGCTGGGTCAGCAAGGCCTGCAAGCGGGCAAGGCGCTCTGCCATCACGTCCTCTGGCATCTGCGGCTTTTCCGCAGCCGGGGTCCCGGGCCGCGTGGAGTATTTAAACGAGTAGGCCTGTCCGAATTCTACCGTGCGGATCAGGTCCAGCGTCGCCTCGAAATCCTCCTCGGTCTCGCCAGGGAAGCCGACGATGAAGTCGGACGACAGCATGATATCAGGCCGCGCGGCGCGAATACGCTTCACCAGTTTCAAATAGCTTTCGGCGGTATGTTTGCGGTTCATCGCCTTGAGGATGCGGTCAGAGCCGGACTGCACCGGCAAATGCAGATAGGGCATCAGCTTGTCGCAGGTACCATGCGCCTCGATCAGCGCATCATCCATGTCGTTAGGGTGGCTGGTGGTGAAGCGGATCCGCTCCAGCCCATCAATGGCGGACAAGTCCCAGATTAAACCGGCCAGCCCAGCGTCGTGACCGTGATAAGCATTAACATTCTGGCCCAGCAGCGTGATCTCTGCGACCCCGGCGTCCACCAGCTCGCGCGCTTCGCGCATGACGCGGTCGGCCGGACGGCTGACTTCGGACCCGCGGGTATAAGGCACGACGCAAAAGGCGCAGAACTTGTCGCAGCCTTCCTGCACCGTCAGGAACGCGGCAGGCGCGCGCTTCATCTTCGTCCGGGCCCTGAGGGTGTCGAATTTGTCGTCCTCGGGGAAATCCGTATCTAGCGCCTTGGCGCCGCCGCGCACAGCACGGTCCATCGCGGGCAAACGGTGATAACTTTGTGGGCCGACCACCAGATCAACCATCGGCGCACGGCGCATGATCTCTTCGCCCTCGGCCTGGGCCACGCATCCCGCGACGCCAATCTTCAGATCAGGCTTTGCGTCTTTGAGCGCACGCATCCGCCCCAGTTCGGAATAGACCTTTTCAGCAGCCTTTTCACGAATATGGCAGGTGTTCAGCAGAATCATGTCCGCGTCTTCGGGACGATCTGTCGTCACATAGCCTTCGCCGCCGAGCGATTCGGTCATACGCTCTGAATCGTAAACGTTCATCTGGCAACCATAGGTCTTGACGAAAAGCTTGCGTGGCGCGGACATGGGCAGGACCTGACAAAAAGGGACGATACCTTCCATAACGCTTGGACGGCGGGCTTGCAATGCAGGGGAATTTCGCGGAAATTGCGAGCGACCTCCCGACTTGGCGCCCCCATGACGTTTCCCAGTCTGTCCGACTTTTTGCAAAATGGCCGTGCGGCGCTGGCCAAGGACCCGATCGCGATCATTCTGATGGAGAATAATATCGAGGTGGATAGCACATTGCGCCACCATTCGGTCTTTGGGTTTCGGCAGGTGATCGCAATTGGCAAATCCGATATTGTTGTAGCCCCTGATCTGGCCGCGCAAATCACGCGGGTCAATTATGACGCCTTAACGGAAAACACCCTGATCGACGCGGTCAACGGCGTGATAGAGGCCGCACCGGCGCAATCGATCTTTTACGGCTACAACATCAAATATCTATTTTCCCCTTCTGCGAGACGTGCGTCGTTGGTGAAATGCTTGTCTTTTCGGTGGAACAGCGGCGCGACAGTCTGCTGACCTAAGTCGTCGACCTTTATGCCAGCGATCTGGGCGCTCATCCCACCGCCGTCAGCCTGCAAGACGCCCACCTGGAGAAGTCCGGCTATTACGCGCAAGCCCGAAACGACAAGGATGATAATTTTTGCGAACGCCAGCTGGATTTCTTCGACGGTTTGCGATGGCGGTTCGAGGAACACATCCCCGCGCCGCGCCACCGCATCGATCGCATCTCTCTGTTCCACGCCCGGACAGGTCTGCGACTACGCAGCGATCACACATTTAATGAGCCCGAATACAACACCTTTGCGTGCCCGTAGCACAACAGCCTGACTGCGACTCTGTGTTCTTTCCGAACAGCCAAGGCGCTGCGCCGCGATCCGGGATCATCGGCGCACATCAAGACGCTCCACTGGCACAACTCTTCGGCGTTCCAATGGCATTCCCAACAATTGCTGGACCTGGGCCTGATGGAGCCGGGACAGTGGTTCTAAACCCGCTGCCGCATCCTACCGCCCGCCATCGATGACACGCAACTTAGGGGCGTTGCCACCTCCGCCGCGCAGGGCCGCTTGGCTGGCTTTGGAACATTGCCGGTCTTCAGCATGACGTACCAGCCCGGCATGAACGGGTGCGCATTCGATCAAGTCTCGGTACTCGGCCAAATCGGCCAGCGACAAAATGGGGCGCTCCCAGATCCGGCGCTGCCAGATGGACCCTTTGCGCCCCGCAGGCCGCTGTTCCGGCATGTACCGCGCAAAATTTGATCAAATGGAATGCCCGCGAGAGGTATAGTTTTGATCGCCCGGCGGCAGGGTCCAGAGCAAATGCATCCAGTGAAACAGTACCACTGCATCGCCAATGACAAAAGGGTGGCTAATTTGGCATATACTTACCGAAAGGCCCAGCGGTTAAATTTGCCGCTTCAACCGGTCCGATCCCGCCTCAGCCAGCCGGAATGTAAGAAAAATGGTAACTGCCCAGCATGTTGTGTTGAGGAATATT
>Ga0222645_100735_pt1 | contig 16945 bp, 15 predicted proteins | sample AntAcemetagen292_FD_179881 | JGI IMG/M metagenome (GOLD analysis project Ga0222645, IMG submission 179881) | Saline water microbial communities from Ace Lake, Antarctica - #292 | ecosystem: Environmental > Aquatic > Non-marine Saline and Alkaline > Saline | place: Antarctica: Ace Lake | collected...
ATTAACCTGTTGCTTGGTTATGGGTTTTCCAGACATATCTTTCTCTATTAAATTTGATATATCTGAAGTGTACCAAAACCGGTCAACCTAATTGTCGCGACCCGGCCAAGCTAATTGTCGCCTAATAGAAATATGTCTCATGTAAAGGATGCCAGGAGAGAGGGGACATTAAAGTATGAACGTCATAAACCAGAGCAGACCCTTCTTTATCAAATTATTGAAAAATATTCCCCGCAGTTTTTGAACCACATGGGGCAACAAGATAAAGGTTTACCCAAGTATGTGCGGTCAGAATTTGAAGAGTACCTCAAGTGCGGTCGTTTGGAATATGGTTTTTTGCGAGTTCGTTGTGAAGATTGTCATTGTGAACATCTGGTTGCGTTCAGTTGTAAACGCAGAGGTTTTTGTCCGAGTTGTGGTGCGCGACGAATGGCAGAAAGCGCCGCCTTGCTGGTTGATGATGTGTTGCCCCATGAGGCAATTAGGCAATGGGTATTGAGCTTTCCTTTTCAACTGAGATTTTTGTTTGCCAGCTATCCTCAGATCGTGGGAAAAGTACTGGGTATTGTTTATCGTACACTTGCCACCCATATCACTAAAAAAGCAGGCTACAACAAACAGACGGCACAAACGGGTGCGGTCACACTGATCCAACGATTTGGCTCAGCGCTGAACTTAAATATTCATTTTCATATGCTCTACCTCGATGGTGTATATACCGAAGATAACTATGGTAAAACGCGGTTTCACCCGATAAAAGCCCCGACAAAAAGTGAATTGAATAGTCTGACCCACCGTATTAGCCAGCGTGTAGCGGGTTTTCTTGAGCGCGAGGGTCTGTTAGTGAGGGATATGGACAATGACTACCTAGCTTTGGATGGGCTGGAAGACGATCCGATGTTGCAAATTCACGGGTATTCCATTACTTATCGTATCGCTACAGGCAAACAGCAAGGACGAAAGGACTTTACCTTACGAACCATTGCACCTATGCCAGAGCAAGGACTTGGGTCAGGCTGTGCCGCAAATGTGGCAGGCTTCAGTCTCCATGCAGGTGTCATGAGCAACGCACAGGATAGGTGTAAACTCGAAAGACTGTGCCGTTATATTACCCGCTCTGGGGTATCAGAAAAAAGGTTGGCAATAACAACTTACGGCAAGGTTCGCTACCAACTCAAAACACCCTTCCGTGACGGCACCACTCATGTGATCTTTGAGCCTCTGGATTTTATTGCCCGTTTAGCGGCCTTGGTACCCAAACCCCGCGTAAACCTCACTAGGTTTCATGGTGTGTTTGTGCGGGGTGGCCACCACCAAACAGTCGGCACCGCGTGACAATAACGCCGTCCTTACGAAATAAGGCTAAACAAGCATTGCCGAAAGGGCAGGAAAAAGCGAGGGCACAAAAACACCAATCGATGACCTGGGCGCAAAGATTTAAACGGGTTTTTAACATCGACATTGAAACGTGTGAGCAATGCGGTGGTGCGGTTAAGGTTATAGCGAGCATCGAAGATCCATTGGTGATCCAAAAGATACTCAGTCACCTGAATACAAAAAATGACGAAGTCGTTGAATTATTGCTCCCACAAAGTCGAGCACCGCCTCAGATAAGTCTGTTTGAATAAAAGCAGTTCATCATCATAAGCAAAACTGGTTTGCACAACAGCGGGACGCGCTTGTTCTAAATTCTGAATTATGTGAAAACAGTTGATTAATAGACGAAAAATAGCCAACTTTCACTCCCTTAAAAATATAAGATAGATGTAAATATGGAAAATATGAGGCACCATGTATTTTGATTTTAGGAAAAATGACGTTTTATTTTACCTATACTCTGCCTTAATAGCCAAATTTTTACTTCAAATTCACTCTACCAACATTTGCATAATTTTGTTTTATCGTTGCCGGTATAAAAATTATCGAATAATAAGGCACTTTCTCACAAATAACAGGTCACTTATTGGAACGATCTTATTTCAAGGCTTCTATTTCTCTTTGGATCAAACGAATAATACGTCACTTAGTGAAAGTACAAAGCGCAGTATTAAAGTTTATGAGTAAGTTTTGAACTAACAGGCTTACACCAGGCTTATTATACGGAGTGTATCGGGTTTAATTCGAACTAAATACCTACAGCTGCAGATCCATTACATTAGAATTCAACATATTCATGATTACTGTCCAAAAAAATACTTTTGTCACTAAAGACGTCACCGTATTAATTAAAACTAGCTCTAAACTATTGTTTTTATACACTTTATTAAACTCCGTGGTATAAAGTGACATTTTATGCGAACCTTTTTTTTAAGTTTACGTGTTTTTTTTTACAAGTTTCAACCGTTGAAACCCCTATTAAATGTTTGTTTTACTAAATATACGTTAAAAAGTGAAGCACTGAGCAACACGCTATTTTGTGTAAATGTAATATTTTTTACGTTTAAATAAAAAAACAAGCAAATTTACACATATAAACGTCAAAATAAGTCACGTAAGTCATTGTTTAAAAACAATTTACCAAAATGAGCATAAAAAAGTGATGCTTTGTGCGAAGTGTTCTTTTTTGTATCGAAAAGGAATGGAGTAGCAATCATCGTTAGGTTGATTGATTAACGCACCGCCTCAGATAAGTCTGTTTGAATAAAAGCAGTTCATCATAAGCAAAACTGGTTTGCACAACAGCGGGACGCGCTTGTTCTAAATTCTGAATTATGTGAAAACAGTTGATTAATAGACGAAAAATAACCAACTTTCACTCCCTTAAAAATATAAAATAGATGTAAATATGGAAAATATGAGGCGCCATGTATTTTTATTTTAGGAAAAATGATGTTTTATTTTACCTATACTCAGGCATACCCTTACATCAACACTATTAAGGTAAGCACCAACATACAAACAGCCTTTGATAAGGCCGTTGATGTCACAAAGGATTTAGGCTGAGTTATCGTCAACAAAAATAAAACCAAGGGTATAATTGAGGCAACGCAAACTACAACTTTGTGGCAATTTAAGGATGATATTGTTATTCGGGTACGTTCAAACGCACAAACGCCTGACATTACCGATATAGATTTACGCTCAGTATCGAGGATCGGTCAAAGCGATTTAGGTGCCAATGCGAAAAGAATTCAACGCTTTATAGACCGATTTATTCGTTAAAAATGCGCCTGCAAATAATAGTAGCAAATCGAGAAAATTCGTTTGCAATCACGACGTCCCTACTTTTATAGCCGTCTTAAAATTTGCATAATATTGTTACTGTTTACAAAGATCTGACATGTTTGCACAATTGTAACCAACACAGCATTGTTGGGTAATAGTGATAGACCGTTTTATAGTTACTTGAAATAAGAATGCCTTAATAAGGGTCTTACAAGGCATTCTAGATACTACAACAACACTTTCGATAATCTGATCGCTTAAAATCACAAAGCGTAAGAATGTTGTATTAACGACTTACATGGATTCATCAAATATGCGAAGAAATTCGTCTGTACCATCCCACACAATTATCGTGCTGTTGATTTTGCCTTTTTGTTTTACAGTTGCCGCCCAGCAAGCAACAGACAATTCAATTGAAATCATAAAGGTCACTGATAGTAGTTCTACCGCTAGTTTAATGTCGCCTAAAGAAGCTTTAATCAATGGTCCTTTCGGAGATGGCTTGGCCATAAAAGATATTCCACGTTCGATAACGCCCATCTCGGCTCAAATGATGGAAGCACTCAACATTACGACCTTGCAAGATATTTTAGCTGCTAGCCCTAATACCTATGCTGCAGCAGGTTTTGGCGCTCCTAGCTTGCCGACAATTAGAGGGCAATTAGGTGAATTGCTGCAAGACGGCGTGAGGCGTCAAGCGGGTAACAACGGATTTGGTGTACCGTTATCATTCAACGCAGTTGAACAAATTGACGTGGTGAAAGGACCACCTCCAATATTATTTGGCACCAGTCAGCGCAACGGTGGGTTTGTTAACTTACAGTCTAAACGAGCTTCAATAACCGAACAAGATAGTCAATTTTCAGTTTCAGCAGGCAGATGGGATAGTTATCGCACCCAAATAGATACTTCAACAGTGTTGGTTGAAAATAAAAGCGGCTTACGGCTAAGCTATGAGCGTATCGACAATGGTGATTTTTATGATTTTAGTTCACATCAAAGTGACAGCTTGTATGCCGCCCTTCGATTTGTGCCCGACTTGGATAGCACATGGAATATTAATTTCGAATATTATGATGTGCAATTTACCGACAACGCAGGTATAAATCGGCCTACCCAAGGTCTGATTGATAATGGCCTATACATCACAGGTCAAGGCGTTCAAGCTAACGGAAGTACAACGCCTGGTGCTGGCGCAATTATCTCACCAACGGCGCAAATTGTTATCGACAGAAACCGAGTTCTAACGGACCCAGATGATATCAATAATGCGACAACCTACTTAGTGCATAGCATCTACCGACGTCAATTTAACGATAAAACAAATCTAAAAAACACCACATATTATCAACACCTTGAGCGTGAAGAAATAGCTCAAAATAGTTTTGTAGAAATTATTGATGGGGCTAAAACTGCGCAAAACCGCACCGAATTAGCATACAGTTGGAACGATCATCAACAAAGCATATGGGCCATTGATGTTCGCTATAATTGCCTTTAGTCCGGATTTAACAAGCGATTATATGGTGAACGTACGCATTAGTGACGGTTTGTTTTCGACATCAGTAAATATAGGGCGAGTTTACTACAGCGGCGGCACTAGCTGCACGACCAGTCAATGCGGGAATATTTTCTAATATTGCTCAAGTTTTAAAATTAGCCAGCCTTGAAAAAGACTGGCTATATATAATTTATAATAGGAATAAAGTTTGAAAATTATTTTTTTCGCAATATCAGTTATGTCTTTTTCAAGTCTAGCTTCTAATTCTGGCAATGAACTATCGGGTAAATTCGGCATAGGAATTGGAGCAATGTATAGTGGGTTAGGAGGAAATGCTTCTTTAGCTTCAGATAGAGATATGAAATATATTTCATTCGGCTGTAATGAATATAGCTCTTCGAATGGATCTAGTTGTGGCCTTGGATTAGGTTGGATTAAGACCGATTTATTTAACTCAGATTCCAATAAGCATGGTTTTGGAGTATACGTTAGTAAGGTTGGTCAAGAAAGGCAAGTAAGTATTGTGAATGGCACGTTTAGGAATGATGAACAAGATGTCTATGGTTTGGGCCTTAGCTATACATATTTCAATTCAGGAATAGATTCAGCTGGTTTTAATTACGGATTATCTATTCACGGAACGAATGCAGACAATGAAAACCGTGTAAGTGGTTTTTTTCAGATTGGGTATCAATTCTGATAGTCACCACTTTTAGATTTTTAATAAGAATCTGTCTAATGTTAAGGATTAACGTCAATGAAAAATTTTTTAAAAGTATTTGTTTGTTTAAGTTTATTGTCTAGTTGCACTTCCACACCGACGGAACAATTAATTAGCGATGCAATTGTGACTGCAATTACAGGAACAAAAACGTCTCATGGAAATAAAGCACAGTGCAATCAATATAAAATGACTTGCGATTCTTACAGAGAGTGGACAAAAGATAATAAAATCGCATGTTCATGCAAGAATAATTAGATTGGCAAATGCTCTAATTGTTCTTTATTTACTTAAAATCTATAGTGTAGAGGGGTAATGCAAAACGCCCATTTTTCGTGAAAAGTTTAGATATACGTATTCATTTTATCAACTCTAAATCCGCGTGGAGCGGCCTGATAGCTTGAATCTGCTTTAGTCTTCTATGTGCCAAAAGTGATCCAAAGCGGAAGTATCTTTGACCAGCGAAAATGAATTAAAAACGCTTTCATAATTTCACCCTTGCTAATGACGGCTTTAGGCCGATACTTGCCCTTTTAGCTGGGATCAAGAGTGACGATTTAGTGGCAAAATCAGCTCAATTGAAGTAAGCCCCACTGACCGGTTTTGGCACTAGGCCGACTGACAGTACAGAGCGAAAAAGAAGACCTTCAGAAGGTATTTAATCAGTAATTTCACCCCTTAATTTGGTGTCAAGAATCACTAGGTCACCGCATGTTTGCTGCTCCGTGAAAACAAATTAGGTATACTCATGTTAGCTTCACGGGGAGGTTTGATTTGAATAAAAAAATTAATAAAAAGAGTCCTTGTCCATGTGAAAGTGGTAAAAGATATGAGCAATGCTGTCGCAAGAATAAAAAGCTTTTTAAGAAAGCTCGGAAAATACTCGCAGAGAAAGAAGAAAGACACCAAACTTTTATTGAACAATATGGCCATATTAGAATTCCTCAAATGATAGATATATGGGGTGGCAAAGTCACAACAGTGGGAGGCTCGATTTTCAAACAAACTAGACCTGGTAATTACACTTTTCTTCACGCTGTTCACGATTACGCTCTCCACTTCTTCAGCGAAGAATACTTGATGAAACAAGAATCAATTCCAATGAAGAAACGTCATCCTGCATTGCAATGGATGTACGCTTATATTGATGACGTAAATTCAAAAATACCAAGAAGAATTGGAGCAAGTGCTGCATGGATAAGATTTGCATACGACATACATACAATAAGCGATAACGCCAATTTGGAAGCCAAATTAAAAAAGAAGCTTCTAAAATATAAATCTTTCCAAACTGCTAGACATGAGCTGTGGACAGCAGCCTTGTTTATTGCTGCTGGCTTTGAAATTAATTTTGAAGACGAGAGTGATTCAACTAAGAACCACCCTGAATTCATTGCAATAGATAAGGAGTCAGGAATAGAAATGGCTGTTGAAGCAAAGTGCAGGCAAAGAAAAGGTGTCCTAGGCTTTGCCGATGGTTCTGATAAGCCTCTGGGAGAAGAGGTTGGCATAACGAGTCTGCTGAAAAAGGCGTATAAAAAAGAGGACAATTTACCGCTTTGTATTGTGATTGATACTAACCTTCCACCGCAAACCAAGAGCTGGAATATGGGGTACTGGCAAGCCCAAATTGGTGAGTCTTTAAAAAATCTAGCCAGAAACGGATACGATCATCCTTGCCCAGCCAATCTCATCTTGTTTTACAATGACCCATCGCATCACATGGTCGATGAAGAAATAGGTAGTGAAGATGACTGTTTGTGGCTAAGTGATTGCTTTCCAGTCTATCCAAAAAATGAATGTGATGAATTTGATGGATTTCGAAAGCGGTTATTGAAAGCCCAGAGGCAGCGGCTGCACCCACCGTTAGAAATACCTGGTATCTGAGTTAGTCATTTAGAGGATCCACATCATAATATTCAAAATTTTCTTTTAGCCGAATTTTGAAGTTTAGGAAAATCAACAAACCTCTTGGATGCTTTGCTTGAATGTCTGCTTTTGGCACATTGCAGTCTGTCAGTTCTGTCTGACATTTCAATCCATCATCGAGGCAAATAACAAGATTGTGACTGCCCCCTGTGAGTGAATGACAGCCATGCGATTAAGTCATTATGACTGCCGAGAGATCGGACGGCACCGCCTTTAGAATTGCGCCTATCCTGTGCATTACTCATGACACCTGACGCAATCCCTTGTTCTACCATAGGAGCAAATTTTTGCAAGATAATGACACTGATACAATTTAAAAGTATCGATGCTGCGGTTAGGAATGCGAATGAAGTCGGATCTATGGAAGTGATGGTATCTTTTAAATAAAGTTGAGAATTAATCACCTTATTACTGAACTATTCACAACATTTTATTTTAAATATGTGAGAATCCTTCAAAGCTACCGCAAGCCCTTTATTTATATGGGTGTTCACAGGATTCACAACAATAAAAGTGTGACGGTGAACAATGATGGCTGTATTTGCGCAGCATGTGGAATTGCAAAGAAATTGGGTGTGGGTAAAAAGTTCTTACCTTACTTCCAAGTTAAAAAAGAATTAGAAGAGGCTGGCGCAATTGTTCGCTCTAGTAACTACGAACTATATGCAGACTTAAGTCAGCGAATGATGGATACATGTGCTCGTTTTGCACCGGATATCAATATCTATTCAATTGACGAGTGCTTTCTTTACTATGGTAAGAATGCTTCAGCGCCAGAGCTTGGGTGGGATAGCTTAGCCCAATCAGTAAGAAAAACCGTTTGGCGTGAAGTTAGACTACCCATTTGTGTAGGAGTGGGGCCAACTCCTACCTTAGCAAAAGCGGCTAATCACGCTGCGAAGAGAATGGATGGATTCCAAGGCACCGCTGTTATCGACACTGAAGCTCAAAGAAAACATATACTTTCAAATATGGCTTTGACTGATATTTGGGGTATCGGAAATCGATTAGGTAAACGTCTTAACTTTATGGGTGTGCAAACGGCATGGGACTTAGCCAATAAAAATCCAACACAAATAAGAAAGGATTTTTCTATTTTAGTTGAAGGCACCGTCAGAGAATTAAACGGTGAAGTGCGGCATACATGGGATGACGCTAGACCATCTAAAAAAGAGATATACAGCACCCGTAGCTTTGGTCAACGGATTACTGAACAATCAGAAATACAGCAGGCTATGGCCTCACATTGTGAGACAGTGGCGGCTAAACTACGCAGGCAAAAGAGTTTAGCCGGTGCCATGACTTTATTCGCCAGCAGCTCGCCTCATGATGAGGAGGGATACTTTAAAAAGTCTTTCTTTCATCGCTTCGAAGTGCCGACCAATGACACACGCATTATTATGAAAGTCATCGATGACGCGATATCAAACTTATTTCAGAGTGGTGTTCGATATTATCGATGTGGAGTTGGCTTAGTTGACCTTCATTGTGAGCATCTCTATCAGTTTGACTTATTTAGTCAATCTTCAGATAACCCGAAACTCATGTCCTGTATCGACAATATCAATTCTCGGTTTGGACGCTCTACAGTGCAATTTGCTGCCAAAGGGACAGAGCAAAAATTTGCAATGCGAAGGCAATTTCTATCGCCTCAATACACAACAAAGTGGAATGACGTTCCTAAGATAATTTGTTAGCGACAAGTAATTTACTAACATTAAACTTTAGTTTAAAAAGAACAGCTAACGACCTATTGCGGTCTTAAGAGGTTTCGAATTACTAGACTATATTTAGCCAAAAATTATCATACGATTAATCAGACTTGACTGTCGGCAATGAGCTGTGAGGAGCAGCCGTTCGAATTTTATGATTTTAACGCCAGCTTAAGCGGACAGAAGTTGTTAGCTATAATTGTGGAGCGAAGCGAAACGTAGCCAAATGTTTTGTTCCGTTTAAAGCTCTTGTTATAGCTCTATTACACTAGCTATTTTTTTCTGTATAACATCAATAGCATCATCTAATTTGCTAAACATGGTTACAACCTTACCAGAAAGTTCTTGATTTTCATTTAAGGTGTTTTTTTTGTAATCGCCTAAAAGTATATCCGCATATAGGGAGCCAAAAGAATCTCTCACTACAATAAATTGATCCCAAGAATTATTTAACGAGCCGCCATATAATTTTATTAGCATTTCCGCTTTAATAATTGGCGGAATTCCATCATGTTTAGTAGATTCTGACTTGATATCATGGTGGATTTTATTAAGGCATTCACCTAATGTGCTATGAAAATCGGAACGAATAATGATTAGTGTTTTATAAATATCTTCGTAAGTTTCGCGTTTTCTATTTTTAGCCTCTTTAGTTTCCGTTTTCTTAGCATTCAACAATGAGACTGCAAAGCTAGTAGCGAAACCAATAACAGCTCCTCCAAGAGTACCGATTATTGGAATCCATTGGTTTACGGTAGGTGGAATATCAGACACGAAACTCTCCTAGAGCTATAATAGTATATTAGCCAGAATTCGAGTTAGACACATTTGATGTTATCAAAATAAGCTCGACGTTCTGGTAAGATTCTTACAGCATTTCATAAAGTTAACCGTTTGAGAAGGTAAATCTATATTTGATATTTTATGATCAAACGAAGCTATGTATTTATTTAGGCTTTTGATAATGGATAAATACATGGGGTAAAAATAGAACAATTATATACAAATAAGCTTTGCATAACCGAGGCATCAACTTGCTTATTATGCCCATTGAAAACGTCTTTATTTAGCACTTTCCAATTATAACTGTGAAATAGGCAGATTTTGTTTAAGTTCGAAGGTTTGCTACTAGCACAAACCCACCTGATATTGGAAGCTGATATCGATGGGATTTAGTAGCAAAATATAGCTATAAAAATCTTATTGCTAATGACCGGTTTGTCAGATCACCTGCCATTAGAATAATAATCGCATATGTTAAAAAATATAAAGTTTATAGGAGCGGCGTTTGTCAAACCAGTTGTCGCCTTGTTAGTTAAATAATGTCTTCATTTATATCTGGATTTAATAGTACATTGCCTGCTGGCTTCCAGTTTCTCGCACTGCCTGACCATCGATTTGGGTTTTCTTCTCGCTTATTTCGGTAAAGCGCCTGCCGTTTTTCCAGTATCTCAACATCTTCACCGATATGACGCTGGTGAGGTGTGACAAATTTGATCCCACTATGGCGATGCTCATAGTTGTACCAAGTCACGAATCGCAATGTCCATTTTCTTGCATGTTCGATGTCTGTAAATCCCTCTGAAGGCCATCTAGGATGGTACTTAACCGTCCTGAACAATGACTCAGAATACGGATTGTCATTACTGACACTGGGGCGGCTACGTGAGCCGGCTATGCCTAAATCGTGCATTTTGGCCTGCATAGTCAGGCTTTTCATCGGTGCACCATTGTCAGAATGAAGTACCAATGCGCCTCGGTCACACTTTTCGTTCAACGCAGCGCGTTGAAGTCACTCTGCTGCTAACTCGCCGGTCTCATTCTCATGCACTTCCCAGCCCACGACTTTACGACTAAATATATCTTCAATCATGTATAGATAATAATGCTGGCCTATTACCCTTGTTGCCATATAACTGATATCCCAACTCCAGACCTCATTGGCTTTTAAGGCAATAAGGCATGCTGGCTTACTTCGCTTCTGGCGCACATTCGTGCGACCTCTATGGTGCACCATGTTGTTCTTGCGTAATATCCTATAGAAGCTTGATTCAGAAGCGATATACTCGCCTCTATCCGCTAACATTGGCACAATCTGACTAGGTGGTAGCGAAGCGAACTCTTCTTCGTTACACACGTCAATTACAGCCAATTGCTCCTGCGAACTTAACTTATTCAGTGGTATCGGCCGAATCGAGTTGGGGCGCTTATCTTCCGTCACTTCTCCCGTTTTTTGCCATCGCTGCAACGTTCTGGCTGTTAAGCCAATTGTCTCGCATGCTTTATCTTGCCTTGCGCCTGCCAGCACTGCCTGGGCTATCCAACCGACGTGTTTCAGCCTTTGTGTTAAAGTCGTTAGTCGTCCTCTTTGGCCTCCCAGTAGGCATTGAACTTTTTTCTAAGCACCAGTAAGGCTGCGGTTTCGGCTAAGGCTTTTTCCTTTCTATTCAACTCACGCTCAAGCGATTTGATGCGCTTCTTATCCGCTTTATGCTCAACACTGTTTGACGGCCTACCTTTTTGACTAAGCGTATTACCCGCAATGCAGGCTTGCTTCCATGACTTGACTTGCTCTGGATATAAACCTTTTGTTCGGCAATATTCACTTAATTCAATTTCACTGAATGACAGTGTTTCTGTCACGACCGCAAACTTTTCTTCTGCTGACCATTTATCAGCTATTGTTGGTTTGGGCAAACCAGTACCTACTTGTTTAAATCGTTTTACCCAACTATACATCGTTCCAGAATTAATACCTTCTTGTCTGGAAAACGCTAGCACCGACATATCGCTGCTAAATAGTTTATTCAAAATTGCTTCTTTAAACTTCTCTGAATGTCTTTCATACTGCATAACATAATATTTACCGCCCCCTGCTTAATAAAATATTTTAGAGGCGACAACAAGTCTGGCACAGGGGGGGAGTCACAAACTTAATTAATGCAAAGATTGCATTTGATTGTTTCTCATCATGCAAAGTCACAAACTTAATTAAAACTACGTAGCTCTAAGTGATTGATTTTGCTAATAGCCAAGTCACAAACTTAATTACAGACCGACAATTTTTCATAGTCTTAAGGGGAAGGGAAGATATGTTACTTTTCCCAAATGTCCAATTGCTGTGATGTTTAGTATGGAAACTATAAAAATAAATGGTCAAGATTATGGGTACGTCGTCGATTTTAAAAACGATGAGAGGTTAAGAAAAAGCCTTAATAGTTTGACAAAAAAAGTATACCACTTCGATTTTGAAGGTTGGTATAAAAGTGGTCACTGGGGCGATAGGTTCATACCTTACTCATTATTAAAAGGAAACAATATTGCCTCTAACATCTTTGTAAACGTGATTGACTTTTTAGTTAAGGGTGAGAAGAGAACTTATATCCAAATAGGAACTGTTATGACAGCTCCTGAATATAGAAATCTAGGTCTGAGTAGGCTCTTGTTAGAGAAAGTGTTGGGAGAATGGCGGGGGAAATGCGATTTAATTTATCTTTTCGCGAATAATAGTGAGCTTGATTTTTATCCTAAGTTTTGTTTTAGGCGAGTAGCAGAGTACCAATATTCAAAAGAAATAAACTTGCGGGTTAGTCAATCCAAGGTGATAAAACTCAATATGTTGGATAACCAGAGTAAAGAATTACTTTTCAATAAGGTTAATCAGTCGGCTCCTTTTTCACAATTATCAATGATAGATGACGCTTCTCTCGTGATGTTTAGCTATACCGCTATTCAAGAAGACAATGTCTACTATATTAACGAGCTTGGCGCTGTTGTCATAGCCGATTTTGAACAGGATACTTTGTACTTAAAAGATGTGTTTTGTGAAACGGAAGTACCGTTAGATAAAGTTATTTCAGTGTTGGCCAGCAACGAAACTACAAAGGTTGTGTTGGGGTTTACACCTAATGAAAAAGATTCCTTTGATGAAAGTATTTTAGTACCAGTAGATGCTCTTTTCATACTTGATGATAAGTGGGGCTTATTTAATAATAAAAAACTACAGTTTCCTGTTTTATCACATGCTTAGTTGTCTATAGATTGTTCATAAAGTTGCAGCTCAGTGATTTTCTTTATGTCCGCTAAGTCGGATCACTTGCCGTCAACACCAGGAATCTAAATATATACGAATTACTTGAACAGTGGGTTATCGCTCATTGCCGTCAATCTAGTTTGATTAGCCGTATGATGGTTTTTCATTCGATATAGTACAATAGTTAGAAATCTCTTAAGGCCGCTATAAGTTGATATCTGTCCTTTTAGCAGGGAGTAAGCGTAACAAATTAATGGCAAAATCAGTTCAATTAAATAGGGTTGGCTGACTAATTTGGTCACAAACCCGCATGATATTAGAAGCTAGTATCAAATAATTTCTTACGTACCAAAACCCAGTTAGAGAGTGCAGTCAGATATCTTGGCACCGAAGTTGATGATGTTTTAGAACTATCCAAGCATACACACATATAGCTCAATACTTTCAAGTAAGCATGGACGCTTTAAACACATTATTGGCATAAGCTAATCGATGACCCGATAAGATAATATAATCAGTGGCTGCGGACTTCTATTCCATTTATACCCGGATGAGCGTAAAGTTGGAGACGTACATATCAAAGACGAAATTGGATCATTCAAGAACGGAGAATAAATATGAATATTTTAAACCTTATCGTCATTTTTAGAAACATAAGAACAAGACTTTGGGTATCGTTTTACTTAAAAAAAGGTAAGAAATACAACTATGAGTATGTTAGTTTTTTGTTATGCCCTGACAATCTAGTCTTATTAGTAAAACTAGATAACAAACTGATAAAAGAAGTGCACGAAATTGATATTAAACTTTTAAATTCTATTTTTGGCGTTTTAAATCAAAGTAAATACTCTTCATTAAGAGGCTTCAAATTACAAAAAGTCATCTACGAACCAAATGATAAACAAGAATCAAGTATGTTCAGTCTAGTAACTATTCCGACATCTAGTGAATTGATGCTGTGACAAATTTCGCAGTGAAATAAGAACTTGTTTCTATGGTTATTTCGTTTAATCAACTTCATTAATTTTAAAACCTAATTGCTTCACCAATAATTATCTATTCGACTGTGCAATAACGGTAACACCAAGTTGCTAAACTCTACCTTTAACGCAATCGCAGACGCCATGTTCAAAGAAAAGACTGAAACTATTAGCCAATAATAGCGAAAGCTTTAAGAATAAGAGTGAGTTTAATATAGGCAGATTTCGACAATTATCGTAATGATTGAGGGGTTAAGTAACTTGTTTATGAGGTTTCCATAATATCAGATTCTGCTGGGACACATGACCGATACAACTCACGCCTGAGAAGTTTGCGAACTCCAGAGCTGTCGCTGGCTAGCGTTAATGTCTGACAGAGGCCACTCCTCAAGATAGGCTTCGGCAGCAAACATGCCGATACAATTCTCAGAGTTAATAACGATTTTTCCGACAAAGTCGTTATTAAAAGAACAGCCGATGATATTAAAATTTAAAAATAAACAGTTTACAATCCCTTTATCTTATCCATAAATGACTCTGCTTCTTGTTCCTGTATTTTTTCAGTTCGTTTTTTTCCATTCAGATACTTGCAAGCCAGCCATCCTGCATTAAATGCATAATCGATTTGAGACAGTAGGAATCGCCAAGTCGCCCCCCGTAAAACGAGTCGTGCACGAAGCAGTTCACTCTGTTCTCTAATATTTAGGCCTGTTTGTAAATTTGCTATATCAGGATCGCTTTTATAATCCTCAAGTTCATTTTCCGGATCCATTAGGTATTCAAGCAGCAAGTCGTAGTTATCAGAGTCGAACCTTGATTTGATTGAAAGTGCTCTTAGTCTAGCTAACGTTTCAGGTTTTAAGGTAATAGTAGTTACGCCAGTAATTTTTCGCCTTTTAAATTGCCTGAATCGGTCATCGCAACGTTTATAACCGGATACGGTAAGATAACTCTTTAGTAAATCTACTGCCTCCTTTTGAGAAATGTTAAATACATCAGGAAAAATAGTACCTGGTTGCTGAACGTCATCCGCTTTTATACCTTTTTTTAGGTTACCGATATTTACAAAATTACGCCATGCCTTGATATTTTCTTCTTTGTGTTTAATCGTTTCACGCTTTGACATAATTGTGACCTGTCACGTTATCATTAATGGGAATTGTATCGAACGAACAATTTGTTCGCAATGAATATTGTGACATGTCACACTAATTAAGTAATAGAGCTACTATTTGTGATATGTCACGATTAAATTATAGGTCATTTTGCATAATATGTGAAGCTAATGTACATGATATTTTAATGTGACATATCACATGTTTAGATTGACGTTAACACTCCGTTATTCTATTATTAAAGATAATGTTAATTATCTATAATAATAACAGCGGGGAGTATTCATGCATACACTGACCGATTTAGCGATCCAAGATGACAGTATACGAAAACAGGTATTGAGTAACCTCGTCGAGTTTCGACAAGATATTCTAGATGATCTAACTCATAATACGCGTAGAGCATACTTATCAGATTTCGAGCAGTATCTGGCGTTTTGTCAGACCAGTTCGCTGCCTAGTATGTCTGATGACTGGAGAGTTACCAAAGACAGTATCAAAGCTTACTTTTTAATACTCATGGGCTCAGCACTCAAAAATGCATCGATCAAACGAAAACTCAGCTCAATCAAATATTTTATAGGTATCGCAGAGTTGCCTGATCCTTTTAAACATTCGAAGTTGTTACGCGATTTTATTAAAAACAAGTTGAAGAAAAAGCCAGCTGCTCAAGAGCAGGCTGAGCCGATCACTGCTGATATTTTAGTGGCGCTCAATAAGACGTTCGATCCTGGATCGCTATTAGATATCCGCAATAAGTTACTTGTCAATTTAGCGTTTGATACCTTATTCCGAGCATCAAACCTAACGAATATTGAAGTGTCCCATGTAGATCGGCAATCCAACTCGGTTTTTGCTTTATACTCAAAGACTGACCAAGAGGGTGAAGGAGTGTACGGTTATATTTCTCCAAGGACTATTTCCATGCTCGATGATTGGTTGAAAGCATCGAAGATAACAGACGGGTTACTGTTTAGAGCGTTATCGCCTAAGCATACGGTTCAGCGTAATGGGATGGGTTATCAAGCGATTTATAAAACATTTATGACTTTTGGTGATGTGGGGCGTTTAGGTAACAACATTCACTACAGCTGCCACTCAACAAGAGTCGGTGCAACTGTCAGTATGACTGAGAAAAACGTCCCATTAATTCAAATCATACAAGCAGGCAACTGGAAATCAGAAAAAATGGCTATTCGCTATGGCAAGCGCTCTAGTGTTGCTAAAGGCGGTATGGTGGACATTATCTAGCTTAAAATGTTATTTTTGATATCTGTTCCTTCGGCCATGACAGGCCGATCTTGGAAACTTGAATTAAATGAGTAGTTACATAAAGAATTCTTGTAGGTATTGTCCAGATACTCTATGAAATGTCCCCAACAAAAACGTTTTTAAATTACCAATGGCTATGTGTACCCACAGTAGCCATTCATCCACTAAATAACTTGGTGTGACTCTCGCTTCATAGTTTTGTGTTTGAGCAATAATATTCAATGCGGGTAATGCATCTGAATGCACTTTTTGACCTGGTTTTAAGTGCTTTTTAACACACTCATTCACGTTAAAATGACGGATACTATCGACCACTTTCATGGCGATAAATCCTGCTTTTCTACCCTTACTTTCACACGCTATCAACACATTCTTTTTTCCCGCTGCACTGCGACCTCGCTTGCCTTTTTGTCTACCGCCAACCAGTGCATCATCCAGCTCTATTGTGCCACTCAATCGATATAAACTATCCCTATGCCCCATAGCCATTCTAAGTTTCTTTAAAACCAACCTAGCG
>Ga0222645_100736_pt1 | contig 16930 bp, 13 predicted proteins | sample AntAcemetagen292_FD_179881 | JGI IMG/M metagenome (GOLD analysis project Ga0222645, IMG submission 179881) | Saline water microbial communities from Ace Lake, Antarctica - #292 | ecosystem: Environmental > Aquatic > Non-marine Saline and Alkaline > Saline | place: Antarctica: Ace Lake | collected...
GCCATGACCGAGCGCACCAGCTTCGTGGGCAACCTCGCAGCGAGCGCGTTCAGCGCTTCCTTCGCGGAGGTGTGCACTATTCCCATGGACACCGCGAAGGTGCGTTTGCAGCTCCAGGGCGCGGCGTCTTCGGCGGGCGGCGCGGCCAAGCCACGGTACACCGGCATGGTCGGTACCATGGTAACGGTGGCCAAGGAAGAGGGCGTCGGGGCGTTGTGGAAGGGCATCACCCCTGGGATTCACCGCCAGGTGTTGTTCGGTGGGTTGCGAATCGGTCTGTACGAGCCGATTAAGACGCTTTACGTGGGGAAGGACCACGTCGGGGAGGTGCCTTTGCATTTGAAAATCGCGGCGGGGATGACCACGGGCGCGCTGGGGATAGCGGTGGCGTCGCCCACGGATTTAGTGAAGGTCCGCATGCAAGCCGAGGGCAAGCTCCCGGCCGGGGTTGCGAAGCGGTACCCCAGCGCACTCGGTGCGTACGGCATCATCGCCAAGCAGGAAGGCATCCTCGCGCTGTGGACCGGCCTGACGCCGAACGTCGCGCGCAACGCCGTGATCAACGCCGCGGAGCTGGCGAGTTACGACCAGGTCAAGTCTTATTTAATGGCGAACGGTATGGAGGATGGCATTCCTACGCACTTACTATCAGGCCTCGGCGCAGGGTTCGTGGCGTGCTGCGTCGGGTCACCGGTGGATGTGATTAAGTCGCGGGTCATGGGCGATAGCACCGGGAAGTACGCCGGGTTCGTGGATTGCGTGGTGAAGACGGTTCGCGCGGAAGGGCCCCTCGCGTTTTACAAAGGCTTCATTCCAAACTTCGGCCGCCTCGGGTCGTGGAACGTAGTAATGTTCCTCACCCTGGAACAGGTCAAGAAAGCGATGCGGGAGAAGGACTTGTGATGGGTGGGGTTTATTTATGAGGAGGTAGACACATTATTTAATGCCACCATCGTCCGAAGTCAGTCCCAACTCAACGTAAATTCGACGAAAGAACATATCGTTTTGAATGCTTCAGCACCCCTCTCTTTTTTGTTGAATCAGATGGAATCCATTACACCTGACACGCTATGACACACCCGCGAACGCCATCGATACGCCCACCAACGCGTTCGCCAAAAACATGACCAGCGCGTTCCTTTTACTCGGCGGCGGCGCGCTTCTTGGAAACCGCTTCCGAACCTGTTTGATTGAAAATGAAAGATTGGGGGTGAACGGGGTCAGCGGGGTTGGAAACGCGGGGGCGTTTACTGCTTTGTGTACGCGTTGTGTCGGAATCGCACGCCGTGTCGTCGTATCTGCGTCTGTCTGCAGCAGGGAAAGGACTCGGCGAGGACACCGCGCGTGCCCGTACGCGTCGCGCGAATCAATCACACCCATCCGTCGCGTCGCGCCGCTGCTAGGGTCTCGCGCTTGGAAAAAACGTCCACAACACGCGCTGCTCGTCGGGACACGGTACTCACCCTCACGGAAGCCGTTCTTGAAGCGGCGGGGCAGGGTCTTGAGGTACCTCATGCGACCGGTGCCCGTGGTGCGACGACCGATGGCCTTGACGGACCAGTTGTCTGTGGAAAAAAAAACGCGAGGAGCGGAAGGTCAGTGGCCGCCTGGAGGTGACGCAGTGGGCGCGCGCGAACGGCTGGCCGTGGAACAAATACACGTGCTCGGACGCGGCGAACGGCGGACACCTCGAGGTGACGCAGTGGGCGCGCGCGAACGGCTGCGCGTGAAATGCCACGCGCAAGACGGCGGCGCGGCGCGGATTCGGCATTTCGCGGAAAGAAAAAACTCGCGGGCGCTTCGCGAGAGAGATTTGTCGTTGCCGTGCCGCGTTGCGGGTCGAGATACTCACAGTTTCGCTTGCGGGCGCTGGGGTAGCCGCACGCGCCACAGGTGGCCTTTTGGATGTGGTAGGATCGGCGTCCACACCTGTTGGGTTGGGAGGTCGACGGGAGGGGGGATGGCGGTCAGACGGAGGTCGAGGGACATGAAATTTACGCGCTCTCGAGGAAACCCTAGGAACGATCGCGGAATTTGTGAACGACGACGGCGTCTTGCGCGGACTCTTGCGCGGACTCTTACCTGCGGCACAGCGTGTGCGACTTATTGTGCCGTTTACCGAAGCTCCCGGTCCCTTTTCCGATTTTCCCCATGGCTAAAGTCGAACAGGAGAGATGCGCGACGTATAAAGGGATAGAGGTGGGCGATGGCGTTGAAGAGTTGTCCATCCCGCGAAGAAAAAAAAAAGGGTAACTGGAAAAAATTGAGCTGCACTGGCAACTGCGGCCGTGCCACGCGCGCCAACTCTGCAATCGCTCATGTTCGCTTAACGTCGATTTCACGAGCGTAAGTACGAAAACGAGAAGAGCGAAAAGTGGATTGGCGCTGCGCGGGGTGTAACACGTGCCAGTACGGAATGACGTTTCCGTGCAGAAATTGCACGCCAGCCATGTACGCGATACGCGAAAGCTGGGGCTGACGTTACTGTAACATGAGGCAGGCTGTACCTTAAAGGTACGATGTATTAATACTTGAAGGTACCCTGGTAAAAAAACATTCCGCGTCGCGGAATCACTAAAAGCTAAGTCTACTAAAGGTAGGCGCTGATGCGCTTCACAACTCCTCCCCACCCCCCCCCCCCCCCCCCTCCCTTTCCTTCCGCGCGTAGATAGAACCCGTTGAAATCAAGCCTGCTCCGCAGCTCGTGAAGTTCGGGAAAGGCGCCGATTTTTAGCTTGCTGTCCACGACCCGCAGGATGTACGACCGCGCTCGGCGGAACCTCTTTGCGATTTCCTCCGCTTCGTGTTCGGGAACGGACGCGCACGGCGTGTTTTCGAAAGACGTGGCATACGCCAGGCGGTCCGCCCTCGCGCCCAACGAGGCGAGGTCGCACGCCGCCGCCAAAGCGGCCTTGGCCTGTCCCTTCAGAAGCGTCCACGTGGGGTCGGGAGACACGAGGCACTGCCGGCAGGTCGCGTCCAGGAAAACCGCGTGCGCGTCTCGCGCCGCGTCCAAGGTCTCCGCTCTGCCAAGCTCTTTTTGAAACGAAACCCAGCTCGTCTCGAGGACTCTGCACAAAACGTGCTCGTGCATGGCGGCGACGAAGTGCCTGGTTTCGAGGGCGAGCTGCCGGGCGACGACCCCTCCGCCGCCGCCGCCGAAATCGCGACGCGTGGCAGAGGTCCACGCGCGCGTCGCATGCGTTTCTGTCGCGGCGCGCGCGCGGCGCAGCTGCGCCAGAAACGCGTGGCAGGCGCCGTAGCCCTCGGCGGCGCGCGCTGGGACGACCAGGGCTAGGGGCCAGGGCGCCTGTACTCTGAGGCGCACGCGCGCTAAGGCATCCAGTTGTGCGTACGGTGAGTTGTTGGTTTCTTTTGCGTTTGCGCTTCGTTCGTCTCTTTTGCGTTCGTCAGGAGCGGGGAGGATCTCCAGGGACACGGCGGACGGGTCGGGAAGCGTCTGCGATTGGTCCGCCGCCGCCGCCTCGCAAAACGCGGCTTCCAGCTCGGCGCGGTCCAGGGCCGACTCGAGACTGGAAAGTCTCACGTCGGTCTCGTCACCAACGTCGTCGTCACCATCAGCAGCGCGCGCCTCCGCGGCGTCCAGACGCGCGTGGACAACCCTCGAAAACGTCGCCGTCGCCTCGCCGGCGCCGCCGAGGTACGCCGCTCGCAGCGCGCGCACGTGCGCGCCGAGACCCCAGGCGCCTCTCAGGCGGGCCATGAGCGCTCTTGACAGGTCTTTCGCGCGGTCGCGCGCGGGGTCCACCGCAGCCGCTACGCAAACCGCGGCAAAGGGAGCCGTCGCGAGCGACCGTGGGGTTGGCGAATCTCGGAGCCAACTGTCCAACGCCGCCGCTGACGATGACGTCGGTGTCGACGTCGACGCCGCGCCGGCGTCGCCGACGAACGCGACCAGCCGCGTGGTCGCCGCCGCTTCCAAAAGGAGTGCCCCTCGTGTTGAGCTCGTCGCGAACACCGTGTCGCCGCCGGTGGTTTCGTCGCCGCCGATGACGCGCGCGATGGGCTCGAGCGGCGCTACGAGGGAACCCCGGTCGGCGACGGCGACGACGACGACGGCGCGCGACGGCGTCGCCGTCGTCTCCGTCGAGAACTCCTCGGAAATCGCCGTGGACGCCTCGAGCGCGGCGCGGACGCGGACGCAAAACGTCACACCGAGGTGTTCGAGGGAAGGCGGCGGTGTGTTCGTCGTCTCCCCTGCCTTCCCCCGCCCCCGCCGTCCCGAAAAAGCGGGCGGGCCTCGCGCGCGGAGCAACCCCGCGGTTTTCCCCGCAACGAGCAGTTCCTCCGCTCTTTCCCTGAGAAACTCAGGACACTCGGGCTCGCCTAGCCTCCCTCGCCGCACGACGTACCCGCTCTGCCAGTGCGCTTCCGTGCCCGGAAGCTCGCGTACCCCCGGGCCTTCGCACACAAAAAGCTCCCCAGAGGGGTCTTCCAAAACCCCAAAGGCCACCCAGCGGTGCAGCGCGGCGAGGTACGGCTGCGCCGCCGCACAGAACAACCGCGCGGCGTCCACGAAACCCTGCCCGTCGTCGCTCGCGCTGGTTTGTCGACTCGCCGCCGCGCGTCGCAGGGTGTCCAGGCAGTGTGACGCCGCGCGCGCGCCAGACGAACTGAAACCAACCGGCGATGACAGAAAAGTCAGCACCGCGTCCGCGAGCGCGCGCAACCCAAGCGCGCGCGCCGCGAGTAGACGCGCTGAGGTTCGTAGTTCCAGAAGCGTCGGGGCGCCGCGCGTTGAGGCGGCGCGTAACCCCGCGGCGCGAAGCACCAGGGGTGCGAGCTGGTCTCGGATGTCACGTTCGATTCTTGCCACCGCGGCTGCGGCGGCGCGAAGCGTGGGGCCGGAAGAGGAATTGGGATCCAGCGTCGCCCGCGCTAACCGCCGCGTCGCGTCCAACGCGGTCGCCGCTTCCCGCGCGCCCGCTAGCGCGCCCGCGAGCGCGGCGGGCGAGAGGTGGGGAACTGACACGGGGCCGGATGTTCCTTCCACGGGAGCCACGCCGTGCATCGCGTGCAACGCGGTACCCACCACATACGCCTCAGTGCGCCGCTGTCTGGAGGACACAGCGCCGAGGGAGGCGAGCATCCCGGAAGCGGAAGCGGAAGCGGAAGCGCCATGTCCCGCCGACGCGGCGAGGACATTCAAGGCGAGGTCATCGCCGCGCGCCGCGATGAGCGCGGGAAACAGCCTGCTCGCGTCCGTAACCACGGTTTCGCCAGCTCTGTTGCGCCGCGGAGGGGGGGGGGCGGAGGATACGAACCGTCCGGAGGTTTCGCAGTGGCCGTTTTCCTGGCGGGCGGGTAAATTTGTACCCGCCCCCGCCTCCGCCTCCGCGGCGTCCAAAGAGTTTCCCAGCGTACGCCAACTGAACCCTCCCGTATCAGGCGGTGTGTCCTCCGTATTCATCATTTTCGTACCCAGCAAACCCGCCGGGCGGTGGTGGTCGGTACCGCTCGCATCTCTTTGTTTCGCTTGTTTCGCCCTCGCCGCGGCGGCCGCGGTGGCGGAGCGTAGGGTCTCCGCCCTACGCGCCGCCGCGTCTTCGTCGTCCGACCAGTCGCTCAGGGTGGATTCCGACGTTCCTACGCTCTTCGCATCCTCGTCCTCGTCGTCGCTTTCGTCGTCGCTTTCGTTGTCGCTTTCGTCGCGCGCGCCTTTCGATGTCGTCGCGCCTGCCATGCCCTCGGCGTCGTCTGCATTTGTCCGCCTCAAACCCACCCCACCCACCACCCTCGCCGCGTCCATCTGCGTGTACCTCGTCTGCAGCGGGTTCCCGCTGAGTCGCATGAGAAGCAGGAGGACGGCGGATTTGACATCAGGCACGTCGTCGTTCTTCCCGGGCGTTTGCATCAAGCGACCCACTAGCATATCCAGCCCTCGCTGCTTTTCCAGCTGCGCGTGTATGCCGAGGCGCTCGCGCAACGCGTCCACCTCGCGACGCACCAAAACGGGATCTGGGTCAGGGAAGGAATGGTGCCTGGTGTGATACAGGCAATAGTTGTGCGCAATTCCGAGGTTCTCCGGACCCGCCGCGACCCCAATGAGCCGCTCCACTATCTCCGTGAACAAGGACTCGACGTTCTCCAAACGCCGCGCGGCGAACGACGACGTCATGGCACACGGCGCCGACGGAAGCGCGCGCCCGACGGTGAGCCAGAATTAGAATTTGAACTGGTGTGCCCACTTTTCTTGGGAGGTACGATTTTTATTCCAGTCGAACGCCACGTAGCCCGAATCTCCTTGTCATCTCGTCCTCCTCCGCACTGTTGACACTGTCGCCGCACCGCGCGTGCGCGATGGACGCGTTCGAGTGCAGCATATGCAGCGACTTGTTCCTTGAGCCGGTGACGGCGCCGTGCGGGCACTCGTTTTGCCGCAGGTGTCTGGCGCGTTGCCTGGATCACAAATCCGAGTGTCCGCTGTGCCGTAACATAATGCTTGGCGTTCCAGTTGGGGTAACCGTGGCGCTCACGTCGCTGATGGCGATACACGTTCCCACGGAGTTACTCGCCGCGAGAGCGGCGAGGGCGGAAACGGCTGGCGCTGCGTCCCACCCGGGTGACGGCAACACAACCCCGATGCCCATGTTCGTCATGCAAGCGGTCCTTCCGGAACCCAAGGTACGTGTTGCGTTTACCAAATCCCGCGCCCCTGTTTTGTCTGGGCGTACACTTTGCACAGCTGGTGTCTTTTGAGAGTGTTTGACAAGTCTTTCAGAGTAATCACTGCTTCTCACACAACACTGACACGTTCGTTCCCCCCATCGCAGTGCGGTATGGGTTTGTTCATCTTCGAGCCGCGGTACCGGTTGTTGGTGCGGCGCGCGATGGAGGGTTCGCGGCGGTTCGGCATGATGGCGGGCGGTCGGTCCACGGACCGGGCCACGGAGGTTACGATCGTGGACTGCAGTACCACCCCCGACGGCCGGTTCCACATCGGAATAGTTCCCACGGGTAAGGTGGTGCGGTGCGTTTCGAGGAGCATGGACGACAGCGGGTACGTGGTGGGGCACGTCGAGGACGTGCATGACGTTCCCGACGACGAAGCCGTGCGTGTGAATCTCGACCGCTGGAGGGTAGACACGCACAGAGTGGTTCGGGCGCGGGGGTTGTGCGAATCGCACTCGACGTGGCCGTACCCGACAACAAGAAAACACCTCGAGCACTTGCCCGAGTTCCTGCCAAACCAACGCCAGTGGGTGTACGCGTGTGACCTACACATAGACGTGCTCGTGAAAGAGCTTCACGCGTGCGTGTTGGAAGTCATCGAGCACCACACTGTTGTTGCGAACGCGATGCGTGATCACGACGGGCCTTCTGTTCCATTGAGGGAAATCGTGAGGCGTCTCGAGTTGTTTCAAGACATCGCTGCGCCGGACGACGCTACTAAATTCTCGTGGTCCTTGTGCGACGCTGTTTCGCGCATGTCGCGCGAGGGCGAACGAGACGACCCGATGTGGGAAAACGGATATAACAATGCCCGAGACGTGGAGCTGTGGCACGATTTCGTCGTGCAAAGTGTCAACTCGAACAGCGTGCGCGAGCGGCTTATGCTGTGCGCGGCGCCGATCAACCACTTGCGCGGGGCGGCGGAACGGTGGATAGGTACGCAAAAACTCTCGCCGTGCGGCGTGTTTGGTCGCGTCGATCATTTCGATACCGAAGACGTCGAATCGGACGTCGATGTCGACGATGACGAGGACAGGGATGACGATGACGATGACGATGACGACGAGGACGATGAAGAAGTCGAACCGGAAGTCGAAGTCGACGACGACGACGAGGACGAGGACGACGATGACGGCGACGACGATGCAATGTGAGATATTTTTAATCACAACAGATACTCACGATAGATACCAGGTATTACCAGTAATACCAACCAAAACGACTCGCGGTCCGACGTCCCGCGCGCTGCGAAAAGTAAGTTCAAAACTCACAGTTCGTACCCGAACGTCCGCGCGGCGCCTTCCAGGGTGTTTTGCAGAAGAATCGCGATGGTCATCGGCCCTACGCCCCCCGGCACGGGGGTGATGTGCCCTGCCACCTTGACGCACTCGTCGAAATCGACGTCACCCACCAAACGGTAGCCTCGCTTTTTGGACGGGTCATCCTTTGCGTTGATTCCCACGTCAATCACCGCCGCGCCGGGTTTGATCCACGAGCCTTTCACCATCTCAGCTTTGCCGCACGCCGCGATGACGATATCCGCTCGGCGCACGATTTCTTCCGAGTTCGGGGTCCGGCTGTGACGAAAAAAGAAAGTGTCAGTCCGTCGCGTACGGGCAAACAGTGTGCCAGGATTTGGAAAGGCCCAACACGTACCTGTGCACGATGGTGACCGTGGCGTCCCTGCGTTGCAGTAACAAAGCCGCCGGTGTCCCTACCACGTTACTCCTGCCAACCACCACGGCTTCCTTCCCTGCGATCGCCACGCCGCTGCGCTCCAAAAGCTCGATGCACCCCCGAGGCGTACACGGCGTGAACAGCGGTTCGCGGCCGCGCTGCGACAGCCGCCCGATGTTCAGCGGGTGGAACCCATCCACGTCTTTTTCGTAGTCAATAGCACCCAACACGCGCTCTTCGTCGATGTGCGGAGGCATGGGGAGCTGCACCAAGATGCCGTGCACGGCGGGGTCCGCGTTGTACGCCGCGACGACGGCGAGCACCTCATCTTCCGTAGCATCTTCGGGAAGGTCCGTGCCGAAGGACTCGATGCCCGCCTCGCCGCACGCTTTCTTCTTCGAACGCACGTACGTCTCGCTGTCCTTCCTCGCGCCCACCAACACCACGGCGAGCCCGGGGACCTTGCCGCCGGTCGCTTCCTTCATAGCGGCAACCTTCACCCGGACCTCTTCGCGAACCGTCTCCGCGATGGCTTTGCCGTCGATGATCACCGCATCCGCGCGCGCTGCGACTTGGACGCGGGACACGGCGCGCACGGAACCGGCGCGCCGGCGCAGGGGCGCGGGCGCGGAGAGCTTCCACCCGAGGCAGGCGGTGGAGACAGCGGACATCACAGCGGTGGTGCGGCGACGGAGTGGCTCGAGGGGCGGTGGCGACACTAAGAAAACCCAAAGGGCGAGGGCGCTTTTTGAAAACTCTTTGCAAAACTGTTTTTGTCCTTGGAATTGGAGAGTGCCCACCCCTCCACCACAAGGGCGTGCGCGCGGTGGTGCCCGTCCTCCCCGCTTCTGAGCGCGGCGAGACGGCCGTGCTGTCCTCTGTGATGAGCCGCGGGGGTGAGGCCGGGCCGTCACCCCAAACCGTCGACACCCGTGTGCTTTGGCATTTCGGGCTGATGCCACACGACGACAAGGCGTGTGTCTCAAACGGAGACGTTTCCCGAGTGTTGCACGTCGACGCGAGGGAGGACCGGCTTGTTGAAATTGTAGACGCGCGCATCACGCGCGTGATTCCCCTTGACGACCTGGTGAGCTACTCCCTGGAGGAGGAGATTGAGGGGGAGGGTGGGGATGATGCGGGGTTCTTCTTGGACGAAGCCGAGGAGGGAATGCGGTGGCGCGAAAAAACAACAATCACGTTGACCGTGCGAAACGCCGTCGACAAAGAGCTTCACTGCGTGGAGTACCGCGTACAGAGCATCTCGGAAACCAGGGCGTTGAGGGCAGTTCTGGAACGGCTTTCGCTGGGGGGGGACGAGGCGCTCGCGGACGACACAACTACAAGGTCACAACACGAAGACGAAAACAAAGCGCGCAGAGCCGGGACGCTTATGCGCCGAAGAGGCCGAGTCGCGCTTTCGGAAAGGCAAACCTGGTCGGGGAACGAAACCGCGGGTGGGCGGTGGACGACGTGCGCGGCGGTGTGTGTTGGCGGGAAGCTCATTTTGATGGCGAAACCGCCGGTTGGTGGTGGTGATGACGGTGATGCGGGTGACGTGTATACGCAAACATGTGAGGGTCAACGCAGGTCACAAAAAACAGTCAAAACCGTGAAAGGTACCGCCCGGAATCTCCCGGCGCCCGCCATCGCGACGGGCGGCCGCGCCGTGTCGCTTTCGATTCACGCCGTTTTCTGCCTGGAAAACGCGCGCGTGGTGAAGAGGCGCGCGAAGTGGAACGACGGCGGGGACGGGGAGTTTGACATCGTGTGCAACGCGGGCCGGGTGGTGCTCGCGGTGCCGAGAGGGGGCGCGGCGGAAAGGGACGCGTGGATAGAGGTAAGTATTTCCATTTACCACATTCCGCCGACTGTTTGCCCATACGAGACTGACACTTTCTTTTTTATCTCGAGGCGCTTTGCGAAGGCGCGCGGTACGCCGACCGCCAAGCGCGGCGAGGCGTTTTCGGTGTCGGCCACGATTCGGGTTTCGAGACTGCCTTTTTCGAAACCGGAACCAAAACCGGAACCGAAAACGGAACGAAACCCCCCAACCCTGTTTTGGACTCCGCGACGCGCGCGCTCGTCTCGGAGGCGAAACGGTTGGCGGGGGCGGTTTGCTTTGATTTCAGGATCGCGAAGGACGTGTCGGATGGGGAAACGGATGAGCACCGCGGGGACGGGGAGACAAGGCGCGGCGACGACGGTGACGAGAATACGGGAAAAACTCGTCACGAAAAACGGAACCGCGTGCTTGTGCTGGACCGGTTCTGGCGACACGCCACTCTGGGCGTCAGCGCGCACTTTTTGTTTTCCTTCTCCGTGCGCGTGCTTGGTGAGGAGGTTAAGACTGGCGAAGAGCTCGATACGAACACAACTGGCGAAGGGAGCACCGTAATGAACCCCCGGGTAAAAACACGCGTGTTGCTTCACGTGGACGTGGCGGGGCACGCCGTTGTTGCGTACGCGGGTTGTTCCCACTCGGGGGATTTCTACGCAAATCGCCCGCGACACAAAAAATGCGCAACCGTCGCACGATCCGTGGAGACCAAGCACGTCGAGCTCGTCCGCGTGGAGTGTGTGGGTTCGACGGAAGAAACGACCAGGCACCGGCACCAACACGTGCTGCGCCTCGCCGCCAATGGCCGCGGGGTGTTTCCAAAAAACACCAACCTTGGTTTGTTTTCGTTTCAAACCGGGGCGGACAAAGACGTGGTACGTATTGTATTTCCCAAATCCCACCACTGTTTGCCCATACAAGACTGACACTTTTTTTTCTTTTTCTTTTTTTTCAACCTTCCTTCCTTTTCTTTTCCAAAGTTCGCGTCGCTTGTCGTTGCTTTGCGCGACGGGATTTACGAAAAAGAAAACGCAGACCGGTACCACTTTCGAAATTTAATCAAACGAGGTGTCGAAACCGGGGTTCGGAACGGTGACACCTGCCCGGCTCGATACCTGGTTTTAGTGCCTGGCAAGCTGTTAGTGCTGCGAGGCGACCGCGGTGGGGTGCCTTTACAAACGGCGAGCTTAGCGGAGGGCGCGACGGTCGCGGCGCTGCGCCAAAACGCAAACGTTTTGTCGGCGGATGCTTCTGGGGGCACTTTTGCGTCGAATTTCGCAATCGTCACCCTGGCTCTTCCCCACGACAAAACGTTTCAGCTGACGTTCCGATTCGCAACGATTGACGTGGCAAAGGCGTGGGCGCGCGCGATCGCGGAAGCGGCGGCGAGCGCGGGCCACCCGCGGCGGGAAACGAAAAACACCCCCGATGCGCACGTCGAACCCGGAGCGGAGGAAACGACACAACCCGATTCGCCGTTATCCCCGGGTGGGGTCCCGAACAAAAACGCCTCGCCGGTACCCCCGCCGTCGCCCCCCTCTGCGGCGCGCGAGACCCCGCCGTCGCCGAGGCGGCGAAGCGACACGAAAGCGGTCGGCGCGTTGCACGCGACTTCGCGCCAACCTTCCCCAGCGCCGGAGGCGTCGGCGCTTTCGGCGCTTACGTATTTCGAAAAGGAACCGGCGGGCAGCGCGGCGCTTACGGAATCGGCACTGCGGGACGTGCGTTCTTTGGCGGATGCGGAGGCGAAGGGCGCGCGCGCGCGTCTTCGCGAGGCGAAGAACGCGGAGGTATCTCGCGAACTCGCGCGTCGCCGAGCCGAAACGGAAGCGCGCGAGAGCTTCGCGCGCGCCGAGGCGCGGGCCGAAACGAGGTTGGCGCTGGAGTACGAATTGCAGGCGGCGGCGGTGAGGGTGGCGCTTGAAACTTCGACGCGGGATCGCGCGGGCGTAGCAGCGGCGGCAAAAACACGCGCCGAAGCGAAGGAGAAACTCCGCGCCCTTGAACAAGCGCGCGCGTTTGCTGAAGCGGAGGAGACGGCGCGTGCACTGGCGGAAACCAAGGCTGCGGCGCAGAAAATACGCGCCGAGGCGCTTGCCGCAGCGGAGGCTTTGGCTGTTGCCGAGGCGAAGGCGGAAGCGCAGGCCAAGGCGGAGGCGGCGGCGAGGGATAGAATCGAAGCTGAGGAACGCGCCGCGGCGCGCGCGCGCGTGGATTCGGAACGCGCCGTCCTTGCCAGGATCAAGGAGGAAGAGAACGCCGTGCGGAGGGTGCAGAGCGAGAACGAGTACCGTCTCGCGGTGCGCGCGAGAGTCGAGGCGGAGGAACGCGAGCGGTGGGCCTGTGAAACGCGCGCGCACGAAAACGTACGCGCGCGTCTCGAGGCGGAGAAGGCGGCGTACGCGGAAAAGACACGCAGGGCGCTTGCGGCGGAGAACACGGCGAGGGCCCGGTTCGCGGACGAGGCGCTCGCGGCGGAGAACGCGTTTGCGGCGGAGTCGGCGCTCATCATCGAGAAACTCGCCGAGGCGGAGAGAAGAGCGTTGGCGGCGGAGGCGGCGGCGGCGGAAGCAACGTCCGCGCGCGATGAGGCGCAGGCTGCGGCGGCGGCGGCGACGCGGTCCAGGGCTGATGTGTTGGCGGCTGAGGTCGCGGCGGCTGTGCTGGCGGGCGACGACCCGTTCGCGGCGACCAGGGCGAACTCGATCGCGTCGCCAGCGTCCACCCGAGAAGACCCTCTGTCGCCGTACTCGCCGTACTCGCCGTACGCTACCAGGCCGCCCCCATCCCCCCCGCGCAGGATGAACGACGCGTTCTTCTCCCTGGCGCGACCAACGGACGGCGGTGCCAATTCGCGACGGCTCGGAGTCCTGGAGTCGCCCCCCGATTCGCCGCCGCCCGCGTTCCAAAGCGGGGCCGGGGCCGGGGCAAGGGCTTCGATTCCAAACGAAACCGCGGCGCCTTTGTCGAATTTGAGTTTCAAATTGGACGAGTTGGACCGCGGGGCGCGACTGGTACGGCCATCGGGACGCCACCCCCCGCGATCCATCGGCTCCAGCTCGTCATCCTCCGCTTCCGCATCCTCCTCACGGTCGAGCTCGCCGGACCGAACAACCTCGCGCACGTCGACGCCGCCGTCGTCGCCACCCGTGTCGGAGTTTGCGCAGGTTTCACAAAGCGCTTCGCGTCCGTCAAAAAGCGTCGACCGCCAGCTGGGGTTCGAAACGAGGGAGATTGCCGCCGAGGCTGCGCATGCGGAGCCGGACCGACCGGGCGCGGCGTCAGTCGCGGACGGTGCCCGCGCCCAGTCCCCACGCCCGTCCGTCTCCACGACGACGTTCGTCGTACCCGAAGGTTCCGACCGCCAGCGGCAGTTTCGAGTGCCGGCGGTTGCGCCGAGTGAACCCACCGATACCGCATTTACCTCGGAAGGCGCCACGCGCGCCGCACCGTTTGTGGTCCCGCCCGCGCGCGTTTCGTCGCGCAACGCGATGAGCGCGGTTGCGAAAAACGAAAGAACCGAAAAAGAAACGCTCCCCGTCCCGCACAAAAGCGGGCACTCCTCGCAGCAGCCGTCCTCCTCGCAACCGCCACCTCCCACGCACTTCCTCGCCGCGGCCGCGGAGAAGGCTGCTTTTGTTTCGCGCCCGCGGGCGCCGCCTTCGCCTCTGCGAAGGTTGCCTTCGCACCCGCGGGCGTCGCCTTCGTTGCCCAAACCCATGGCGCCGGCGACCGACGCGGGCGCCGAGACGAAAAAGAAAAGCATGATCAAATCCATGTTCAAGGGGATGTTCTCAAGCAGCAGCGCGGGGGGGGGGCGGAAGAAGAGTAAAAAGTGATAGACTATATATGTAGCAAGGACTATATCAATAATCTTATTTAGCAAGGACTTTATTACTCCTACCTTAAAATAATAATACTCCTAAACCTTAAACTATACCGCGTTTCGATACGGTTTCTGCGTCGCCGGGTCGGTTTTCCCCGCCTCCGTGCCGTCCCACCCGGGCGGTTGCTGGCCCGATAAAAAAGAAAGGGTCAGTCTCTCGTAATGGGGATGAGGGATTGGAAAGGGTAGACGGAGTGGGGTCCGTACTTTCCGAATGTACTCCATACAGAGCAAATATCAGTCGGCGAAACGTGTTCATTGGGAAATACGTACCAACACGGGCCAGTCGCCTCGGCATCCCATCTTCGTGTAGAAGCCTTTTTTTCCAGCCAGCTGCGGGTCACTTTTAACCGCCTCGCCTATGGCGTTCACCACGTTAATCGCGATGTTCGCCGCTTCCGCCGTGGTGGTAATGTCAGGGGAAGAGAGCACTAGGGTTATCTCCGCGAACGCGTACGCGTCGCGCTGCGGCGCGGACGTTTCGGACGTTTCTGTTTCTTTCCTTTTTTTGCTTTCGGCATCCGCCTCAGTACTCGCGCCACCGTTTACCAGCCCCGCCTCCGCCTCCGCCGCTTTTAGCGCGTCTACGTCATCCAACCACACCGTGAACTGCCCGAAGATGTGGTCCCAGCAATCCCCCCTCGCCGTGGCGCCTTTGCCTCCCCCGCACGTCGCGACGCACGTGCGTATCATCCGCGACAGTTGTTCCAGCACCGCGTTTTCGGCGAGCACCAGCCCGGCGTCGCCATCCTGCGCCAAGATTTCCGCCCGCGTCGATTTCGTCACCTGCTCTATCAACGCCCCAGTGGAAAGAGGCGTGTACCCCAGCGCCTTCGCCAGTACGTTCGCCACCGCGACGTTCGCGCTCTCGTTGTCCCCCACGAAAGCGACGCTCACGCCCTTCATCTCGCCCACAACGGTGTCGCACGCCGCCTTGAGCGCTTTCGTGGCGTCCGCGGAGGCCGGGGCATCGGCGGCGGCGCGCGCGACGGGGGTGGAACGTTTCGGCACGGAAGACGCGCGGAAGCGTCTATGGGAGACGCCCGCGCGCGCGGACGAGCAGCACCCGACAGCGGAAAGGCGCGACATATGTCGCGGCGGGCGTCGGCGCGAGGGCACTGTGAGCGAACTGGGAAACCTTTTCACTTTTTGGCGCGGGACGCGGGATGCTTACGAAGATTTGGATTGTTAGCTCATTGGGCCGCGCGCAAGCTCCACACCGCCGCGCTCTCGCCCCTTGACGATGTTCCGCGCCGTGCGCCTATGCGCGCTCGCGTCCGTCGCGCTCGCGGTTTTGGCGACGGTTCCCGTCACCGCGCAGACCGAGGGTTCGACGGACAATCTCACCGCATCGCCAGATCTGCCCACGCTGCCGCTGATCGAAATCCCGCTGTTCCTGGGCACCACGCGGGCTGCTTTCGGGGTGTACGAGGGCGAAACCATCGACGCCTCTGGTGAGACGTTCGGACAGACGCACGGGTTGACCCCAGCGGACCTGGCGGTCGTGAAAGCGGAGGTTACCAGGCGCCTCGTCGCCGTTGCCGATTCAGTTAACCAAAACCGCCAACACGCCAATCCGGACGAAAATTCAGCCCGCCCTCTTTTCGAAGTCCCCGTGGGCCTGGAGACCGGCGAGGTCGTGCCTTTGCGTCTGTACGAGGGCGACGACTTACAAGCCGCGATATCGAAATTCGTGAAAACGCAAAACATCCCAAACGAGTTCGTGCCGCACTTGTTCGAAGAAGTCAAGAAACGGGTCACCGAAAAAAACGACGACGACGAAAAACAACCCGTATTCGACTTCCCCGTGACCTTCGACGGCGAAACGGAGCACTGGGTGGTGCTAAGACCGGGGGACGTGGTGCAGGACGTGGTGGCAAGAATTTCAGCTTCTCTGGCTCTGTCGGAAGAAGTGGCGGCGACGTTTCTGACACAAGTGGTACAGAGGGTGAAAGCCGCCGGGAAAGCGGCGGACGCGGCTGATGAGAAAAACAGAAAAGACGCCGGGGAAACTCCCGTGTACACGTACGTGTTGCGCGTTTCCCAAATCCAGGCACACTGTTTAAAGCCCCTGGTCGAGTGCACTACTTGTAACACTAGTAGTAACGCTACTAGTACTACTAGTGTGACTAGTGACACTACCCGTAACATTTACCAGCACTGGCAACTGTTACAAACCTATACTCGAGACTCGCGACTGACCCTTTTCTTTTACACTCACAGCATCGACGTCACCGTGGGCGACGAGACAATACCCCTGCGTCTGTACGAAGGCGACATTTTGGAAAGCGCGTGCACGGCATTCACGCAGCGGCACGGCATTTCAACCAGCGCCGTGCCGACGCTCGTGGAGAAGGCGATGGAACAGATCAAAAACGCCAACGACAACGCCAACGCGCAGCTCACGCCCGCGGTTGACGCGAACGGACGCAAAGCCCTCGTCACCCTGGCGGTTTCCATGGACGTCCCTGCCGGGGAGGGCGAATCCGGTGAAGAATCCGGTGAAGAATCCGGTGAACAGACCACTGAACAGTCCACTGAACAGTCCACCGCTGAAACCCCAAACGCCGGCGCTCCAAAAACAAAGCAAAAGCAGCTTCCCGCGATTTCCCTTTTCGAACACGAAACCCCCGAAGACGCGGCGGTGGCGTACTGCGTCGCGAACGGCCTTGACACATACGCCGTCGCGCCGCGCTTGGCGGACGTGCTGCGACGCGGCGCCGCGAAACGCGCGTCCGCGCTTGCGGAGGCGGACGCGGAGGCGGAGGCGGGCGCTGAAGTTGGCGCCGAGGGGGTTGCTGACGAAGCCACCGAGGACGTCGCTGACGAAGCCACCG
>Ga0222645_100737_pt1 | contig 16848 bp, 18 predicted proteins | sample AntAcemetagen292_FD_179881 | JGI IMG/M metagenome (GOLD analysis project Ga0222645, IMG submission 179881) | Saline water microbial communities from Ace Lake, Antarctica - #292 | ecosystem: Environmental > Aquatic > Non-marine Saline and Alkaline > Saline | place: Antarctica: Ace Lake | collected...
GATACCGATTTTGCATGCATCAGGTGTAATAACACCCGGGCAGTTTGGCCCGATCAGGCGAGATTTGGACCCTTCAAGCGCACGCTTGACACGCATCATGTCAAGCACCGGAATGCCTTCTGTGATACAAATTATAAGCTCCATTTCTGCGTCGATCGCTTCCAGAATGGAATCGGCGGCAAACGGCGGCGGCACGTAAATGACCGATGCGTTGGCTTGTGTCACATGGCGGGCTTCGTGCACGGAATTGAAAATCGGCAGATCCAGATGGACTTGACCGCCTTTGCCCGGCGTCACGCCGCCTACCATTTTGGTGCCGTAAGCAATGGCTTGTTCGGAATGGAACGTGCCCTGCGAGCCTGTCAGGCCCTGGCAAATCACACGTGTGTTTTCATCAACGAGAATAGCCATGTTGGCTCCTATAAGTTTACACGCAATTTGGCGCGTTTTGGATCGGTGTCGTTGTGCTGCGTAACGGACGCGGCAGGTCTTTGCGGCACAAGACGGGCGACGCGTCGACCCGATTGGACCGCCACGGATCGCCAATTTGTATCAGGGCATGACTGTGTTTGCGCATGTCCTGCGGGATGCATCACACCGGCGGGTCGTTATAAAACGATGCCCACTGGTGCAAAAAATTTGGTCTATCGTGTGGATTCAAAAATGCTGCCACTGGATTGTGTGCCGGTGGCGCTGTCATCAATGATCACTGGTGTGGCAGCAGTTGAATCTGGCAGTTTGCCATTCGGCGCATCGGCCCATGGCGATACGGTTTGTGGACCGTTGCGCACATCGGCTTGGCTGATGTCAAGTTCGCCCTGGCTGCATGCCGAAAGCGTCACGGCCGCTGCTGCGAACATAAGTGTCATTGATTTCATAGCTATACCTTACCCTTTAACTGCGGCGACAATTTTCTGCGCGCCATCTTTTAGATCTTCGGCCGCAATAATATCCACGTCCGAATTGTTGATGATATCTTTGCCCAGCTGTACATTTGTACCTTCCAGCCGCACAACAAGTGGCACCTTAAGCCCGACTTCCTTCACTGCGGCGATCACGCCTTCCGCGATGACGTCACACCGCATGATACCGCCAAAGATGTTGACCAGAATACCTTTGACCTGCGGATCCGATGTAATGATTTTGAACGCTTCGGTGACCTTTTCTTTGGTTGCGCCGCCGCCAACGTCAAGAAAATTGGCAGGCTCTGCGCCGTACAGCTTGATAATATCCATGGTGGCCATTGCCAACCCTGCGCCGTTCACCATGCAGCCAATTTCACCATCAAGCGCAATATAGTTCAGGTCGTATTTGGACGCTTCAAGCTCTTTGGAATCTTCTTCGGTTTCATCACGTAACGCGGCAATATCTGCGTGCCGGTAAATTGCGTTGTCATCGAATGACACTTTGGCGTCCAGCACCTTCAGGTCGCCTTTGTCAGTCACGATCAGCGGGTTGATTTCCAGCATCTCCATGTCTTTTTCGATAAAAGCTTTGTAAAGCAGGCCCATCAACTGCACGCACTGTTTCACTTGCGGTCCTTGCAGGCCGAGCGAAAACGCAACGCGGCGCCCATGAAACGCCTGATATCCTGTGGCGGGATCAACGGTAAAGTTAACAATTTTTTCAGGCGTCGATGCAGCAACTTCCTCGATGTCCATGCCGCCCTCGGTCGAACAGACAAACCCGATACGGCTTGTTTGACGGTCCACCAGCAAGGCAAGGTAAAGTTCGGTTTCGATGCCCGCACCATCTTCGATGTAGACGCGGTTGACCTGTTTGCCTGCGGGACCTGTCTGGTGTGTGACCAAGGTGCGGCCGAGCATTTTTTTGGCTTCTTGCGCTGCTTCTTCTACTGATTTGGTCAAGCGCACGCCACCTGCATCACCTGCATCCGCTTGTTTGAATGTGCCTTTACCGCGGCCACCTGCGTGGATTTGTGCCTTCACAACCCAAAGTGGGCCATCCAGTTCGCCTGCGGCTGTTTTTGCGTCTTCGGCTTTCAAAACGACGCGTCCGTCGCTGACTGGTGCGCCGTAAGACTTTAATAATGCCTTGGCTTGGTATTCGTGGATGTTCATCAAATCGTCCCTTGCGTTGCTGGGTTTGGCCCTTTGAACCACAGGTCGCCTAACAAAAGAACAAGGTTTTATAAAGAATGTCGAAAAAAGCGACATTTGTGATCACACAATTTTGACCTGTGATCACAAATTTGGGCGGAGTTGTGGTGATTCGGCGGATCGGGCAGGCGCATGGCGTAGGATGGGTTTTAACCCATCGTCCCCACGAAAAAGGGCGCCCCTCGTCAGGAGCGCCCCTCGTTTTTGTATCCTGTCTTGGCTTATGCCAGCGACGGATCAATCTCTTTGCACGCCGCGACAAGCCCTTTGACAGCGTCAACGGATTTGTCAAACATTGCCTGCTCGTCTTGGTTCATCTTGATTTCGACAACACGCTCGATACCGCCTGCTCCGATTACGGTTGGCACGCCAACGTAAAATCCATCAAGCCCGTAAGCGCCATCAACATGGGCGGCACATGGCAACACACGTTTTTGGTCTTTCAAATAGGCTTCGGCCATTTCGATACCGGCGGTCGCAGGGGCGTAAAACGCTGATCCGGTTTTGAGCAAACCGACGATTTCGGCGCCACCATCGCGCGTGCGCTGCACAATCGCGTCAAGTTTGTCTTGGGTTGTCCACCCCATGTTCACCAGATCAGGCAGTGGAATACCTGCAACGGTGGAATAGCGTGTCAGCGGCACCATTGTGTCACCGTGACCACCCAGAACAAATGCAGTCACATCGCGCATGGAGACTTTGAATTCATCGGCAAGAAAATGCCGGAAGCGTGCGCTATCGAGAACACCTGCCATGCCACACACCATATGGGCGGGCAGGCCTGAAAATTCGCGCAGCGCCCAGACCATCGCATCAAGCGGGTTGGTGATGCAGATCACGAACGCATCCGGCGCGTGTGCTTTGATGCCTTCGCCAACAGCCTTCATGACTTTCAGATTGATACCGAGCAGATCATCGCGGGACATACCCGGTTTGCGCGGCACGCCCGCGGTAACGATACACACGTCAGCACCTGCAATATCTGCGTAATCATTGGTGCCTTTGAATGTGCCGTCGAATTTTGCAGACGGACCAGAAGACGCGATATCAAGCGATTTGCCTTGCGGAATACCGTCCGTGATATCGAACATCACAATATCGCCAAGTTCCTTTACTGCCGCAAGATGTGCAAGCGTTCCGCCGATTTGGCCAGCGCCGATAAGAGCAATTTTAGGTCGTGCCATAAGAGAGGCTCCTGTTTGGTTGGAATTTGCGCATTGGGTAAGGCTTTGCCGCCCCACACGCAAGTGCGCCGCACCGCGGCATCACGAAAATCATAAGAGTTGCCTTGTGTCGTTGGCGCTAACGATGCAAGAACAATTGAAAATTCTCAAGGATTGCGCCGTGGACTTCGACCTACAGTTTTTTGCGTTGGGTGTCCCTGCGATCATTTTTGCGGGCATTTCCAAGGGTGGATTCGGGTCCGGTGCGGCATTTTTGGCAGGGGCGATTCTGGCGTTGGTGGTTCCGCCGGGTGCCGCATTGGGCATTGTATTGCCATTGTTGATGTTGATCGACGCGGCAACGCTCAGGCCGTATTGGGGCAAATGGCATGCCCCGTCAGCCAAGGGCTTGATTGTGGGTGCGGTGCCGGGTGTTTTGATCGCGGCGGCGGTTTACGCCTTTGTCGATGCGGACATATTTCGTATTTTGATCGGGACCATATGTCTGGCGTTTGTTGCATTTCAAGTGTCGCAACAGTTCGGCAGGCTGACATTGAACCGGTTGCCGTTTCAACGCCGGTATGCGTGGCTGGCGGGCAGCATTGCCGGCTTCACCAGTTTTGTCAGCCATGCAGGTGGCCCGCCTACAGCCGTATTTTTACTGTCGCAGGGTCTAAGCAAACTGCAATACCAAGCCACCACCGTGATCACGTTCTGGGCAATTAACTGGATGAAATTTATCCCTTATCTGTATCTGGGCATATTTTCGTTCGACACGTTCAAGGGCGCAGTGTTGCTTGCGCCCTTTGCGTTGATTGGTGCGTATATCGGGGTGAAGGTGCATCATCTGGTGTCCGAGCGTGCGTTTTTCGCGCTGACGTATGTGTTGCTGGTTGCGACGGGCGTGCGCCTGATCTGGGTGGCCTTGGCCTAGGCGCCGTCGTCTTGCGGTGTGTGGCTCATGTTTTCAAACGCAATTCCCGTTGCGACAAGGCATGTTACCCCGTTTGGTGTGGTTACTGTCAGTGTCCAAGATCCGGTGGTGTCGGATGCAAATACTTCGATCAGCGTGTTGGTGGTGGACAAGCCCGTCAATTGACGGCGTTCGCCAAATGCGCTGTGCAGTCTTTCCACAACCACGGCGCGGGGCGCGCAATTGGCACGTTGATCGGCTTGGGCGTAATGGGTTGCAAGCAGCAGCGCGCCAATACCAAGTGACAGACAATAAAATGCTCGGTTCATAAAGATCGCCTTTTAAGGGTGTAAAACAGACGCTCAGGATTGCGCATGTCACCCGCGAATATCGTTACACCACCGTTACGGTGGGATGTGCATGCTGCGTTGCGGCAGGTTTTTGTTGAATGATCAGCCAATATCTGGCCCTGTGGGCGCAACATTATTGCGAGAAAGAATCAAATGCATCACCGCCCCTCCCGTTCCGCCCTGTATATTCCGGCGTCAAACACCCGCGCGATGGAGAAGGCGCGTAGTTTGCCAGTGGATGTGATTTTGTTCGATCTGGAAGACGCCGTTGCGCCCGATGCAAAATACGATGCGCGCACCACGCTTACCGCTGGGCTGGCGACAGGGGGGTATGGCACGCGGTTGCGGGTTGTGCGGATCAATGCGCTGGACACGCTTTGGGGGGCTGATGATGCGGCGGCCATTGTGCAAATGACCTGCGATGCAGTGCTGTTGCCTAAGGTAAATAGTGTGGCGGATGTTGACGCGCTGGCCGCGTTAATTCCGGATTTGCCGGTCTGGGCCATGATCGAAACGCCCCAAGGTGTGTTGAACGCCGCGTCCATCGCCGCCCATCCGCGGATTGCGGGGTTTGTGTTGGGAACCAACGATCTGGCCAAAGACCTGAACAGCCGCAGCCGTGCTGCGTTGATGACTGCGCTTCAGATGTCGGTGCTTGCGGCCAAGGCTGCGGGGATTGTGGTGCTTGATGGGGTTTATAATACATTTAAGGATGATGACGGGTTGGCGGCTGAATGTGCCGAAGGCCGTGATTTGGGGTTTGATGGCAAGACCTTGATCCACCCCGCACAGATCGCGATTTGCAATGCGGCCTTTGGTCCGACGGACGCGGATATTGCCCTTGCGCAGCGTCAGATAGCGGCCTTTGACGCGACACAGGGTGGCGTAGCGGTTGTTGACGGAAAGATCGTTGAGAACTTGCATATTGTGACGGCAAAGGCGACTTTGGCCAAAGCCGCGGCCATCGCCGCACTGGAGGCATGATGTTAGTACTTATTTTTGGTGTGGCCCTTTGGATGGCTGTGCATTTCTGGAAACGCGCCGCACCGGACCATCGCGCCAGCCTTGGTCCCAAAGGCAAGGTGATCGTGGCGGTCGGATCAGGAATTGCGATTGTGTTGATGGTGATTGGGTACCGCGCATGGGACGGCACTGTGTATTGGGACCGCTCAAATGGTCTGGTATGGTTAAACAACTTGCTGATGGTGGCTGCGTTTTATGTGTATGCCACCGGAGGTCCCGGTCCGGGGCGCCCGCGTGTATGGTTGGGCCGCAAACTGCGCCATCCGCAACTGACCGGATTTTCCCTGTTTGCCGTCGCCCATCTGTTGGTGAATGGCGATACCCCGTCATTTGTATTGTTCGGTGGTTTGTTGGTGTGGGCGGTCGCATCGGTGGTAATTATTAACCGTGCACAACCCGCGTGGACGCCCCCGCCGTCGCGCGCTGCGAAAAAAGAACTGATCCCGATTGTCGCAACACTTGTGATTGTACCTATTGTCTCGCTGATCCACACATGGCTCGGCTATAACCCGTCTGGATAACCGATGCTTGTTTACCGTTTTATCACCAACGACGACACGTCCGATTTTTGCCACCGCGTGTCAGAGGCCATGTCAAAAGGCTGGTCGCTGCACGGCGACCCCCAATATGCGTTTGATCAAGCGAATGGCGTAATGCGCTGTGGTCAGGCTGTCGTAAAAGAGGCCGATGTTGAATATTCGCGCGACATGAAGTTGGGCGACGCGTAAATGTCCAAGACAAATGCAGGTCGGTTTTTCGAGGATTACAGCGTTGGTGATACACTCACCCACGCTGTCCCGCGCACGATCAAAATGGGGGAACGCGCATTATACCACGCGCTGTATCCCGCGCGCCATGCCCTGCATTCGTCTGATATGTTTGCCCAAACCTGTGGTTTACCGTTCAGTCCGATGGACGATCTGATTACATTCCATACGGTATTTGGCAAAACGGTGCCAGATGTGTCGGTGAACGCTGTGGCCAACCTCGGCTATGCCCAAGGGCGCTGGATCACGCCGCTATGGGCGGGCGATACGATCACGGCCACATCCGAAGTGATTGGCATCAAGCAAAACACCAACGGTAAAACCGGTATTGTCTGGGTCCGCACAACCGGGCGCAACCAGCACGGCGATATTTTGATGGAATATGTGCGCTGGGTGATGGTTAAACGCCGCGCGGATGGTCCTGCGCCCGATCCGGTGGTTCCCGATTTGCCCGGCGCTGTTGACCCTGTCGACCTTGTTATTCCCAAGGGTCTGGATTTCACGCAATATAATTTTGATCTGGCGGGCGAGCCGCACCGCTTGGGTGATTATGCGGTGGGTGAAATTATTGATCATGTCGATGGCGTCACGATCGAAGAGGCCGAACATATGCTGGCCACGCGTTTGTGGCAAAACACAGCCAAGGTGCATTTTGATGCGACTAATCGGCCTGACGGCAAGCGGCTGATTTATGGCGGACATATCATCTCGCTGGCGCGCGCACTGTCGTTTAACGGGCTGGCCAACGCACAAATGATGGTCGCAATCAACAGCGGCGCCCACGCCAACCCGTGCTTTGCAGGTGACACAGTGCGTGCATGGTCCGAAGTTTTGGACAAAGCCCCTGTTGATGCAAAAGGTGTCGGGGCAGTGCGTTTGCGGCTTGTGGCGACAACGGGTGCTGTGGGTGACTTGCGCGGAGATGATGGCAAGTATCTGCCGTCGGTCTTGTTGGACCTTGATTATTGGGCCTTGATGCCAGCCTGAGATACGCGTCTGAATATTGGCCTGAAATCAAGACGTAATAATGGTGCGGGTGTTGACTGCAGTGCTTGCAAATTCCTGTCAAAACCGTGGTCATGCGCTGACGGGTCCGCGCGATCTGCCGATTTTCAATTTTGATGTGACCGCGCGGATTGCGCGCGCAGTGCCGGATGCCAGCGACGAATCCGGTAGGCAAGGTTGCCACCCACGACAGTGCTGCGAAGCACTGTAATCTGTGATCACAAATATTTATCGTGTGATCACAAGAACAAAGTTTTTATGATTCCAGCCAAAAATTCATTGTATTGAAAGGGTGGTCTGCGTGACTCTGCGTGATATATAATGCACAAGGGGCGCAATATTGCGCAGATACGAGGAAAAACAATGGCTGATGTGAACCGCGGCAACCGCCCACTTTCACCACATTTAACGATCTACCGTCCGCAACTTACGTCGATTACATCGATCTTTGTACGTATCACAGGCAATGCTTTGTTGATCACTGCTTTGCTGATCGTGTGGTGGTTTGTTGCTGCGGCTGCCGGGCCGGATGCCTTTGCCACAGCTGACGGGTTTTTGCGCAGCTGGTTTGGCGATATCATCTTGTTCTTCTCTACATGGGGTGTCTGGTACCATATGTTCGGTGGCATCCGTCATCTGATCTGGGACAGCGGCCGCATGCTTGACGTAGATAAGTCTGAAACCGCAGGAATTGTTATGATCATTGCCTCTGTGCTGATGACCATTTTCACCATTGTTGTCACATAAAGGAGCGAATCCAATGACATTTAAAACGGATCGCAAACGCGCACAGGGCGCAGGATCAGCCAGATCAGGCACGATGCACCATTGGCATATGATGGTCAGCTCGGTTGCGCTTGTTGTGCTGCTGCCAGTCTTCATTTTCCAGTTCGGCGCGACGCTGGGCGGCACCTATCTTGAGGTCATTGCCTACTACAGCCGGCCCGTGCCTGCGACAATTGCGGCCTTGACGATTTTGGTGACGTTCTACCATTTCCGTGGTGGGGTGCAGACCTTGATTGAAGATTACGTGCATGGGTTCGCCCGCAAGGCATCGATTATCGTGATGATCTGCCTGTCCTACGGTGCTGCAGCGTTTGGCGTTTTCGCCCTGCTGCGCATCGCGCTTTAACTTCGCCGGAGACATAACAATGGCTGCTTACGAATATGAAACCCACACCTTTGACGCGATCGTAGTTGGCGCAGGCGGTGCGGGGCTACGTGCGACACTTGGTCTGGCCGAACAGGGTCTGAAAACGGCGTGTATTACAAAAGTTTTCCCGACCCGTTCGCACACTGTTGCGGCGCAAGGCGGCATTGCTGCGTCCCTTGGTAACATGGGCCCCGACAGCTGGCAGTGGCATATGTATGACACAGTCAAGGGATCCGACTGGTTGGGTGATACCGACGCGATGGAGTATCTGGCCCGTGAAGCCCCCAAGGCGGTTTACGAGTTGGAACACTATGGCGTTCCGTTCTCGCGCACCGAAGAAGGCAAGATTTACCAGCGTCCATTTGGTGGTCACACAACGGAATTTGGCGAAGGTCCTGCCGTACAGCGTACCTGCGCCGCCGCAGACCGTACAGGGCATGCTATTTTGCACACGCTTTACGGCCAGTCGTTGAAGCAAAAAGCCGAGTTTTACATCGAATATTTCGCGACTGATCTGATCATGTCCGAAGACGGGCAATGCCAGGGCGTTGTCGCTTGGAAACTGGATGACGGCACGATGCACGTGTTTAACGCCAAAACGACCGTTCTGGCGACTGGTGGCTATGGTCGTGCTTATTTCAGTGCGACCTCTGCGCACACTTGTACCGGTGACGGTGGCGGTATGGTCGCCCGTCAGGGTCTGCCATTGCAAGATATGGAATTTGTGCAATTCCACCCAACCGGCATTTACGGTGCTGGCTGTCTGATTACCGAAGGTGCCCGCGGCGAGGGGGGGTATTTGACCAACTCCGAAGGCGAGCGTTTCATGGAGCGCTACGCGCCCAACTACAAAGACCTTGCGCCGCGCGATTACGTATCGCGCTGTATGACAATGGAAATTCGCGAAGGGCGCGGCGTGGGCACGGGGGGGGATCACATTCACCTGAACCTAAGCCATCTGCCACCCGAAGCGTTGAATTTGCGCCTACCCGGTATTTCGGAAAGCGCACGCATTTTCGCAGGCGTTGATGTAACCAAAGAACCGATCCCTGTGTTGCCAACAGTGCATTACAATATGGGCGGTATCCCCACCAATTATCACGGCGAGGTTCTGAACCCGACCGCCAAAAACCCGACAGCTGTTGTGCCAGGCCTTATGGCCGTGGGCGAGGCGGGCTGCGCATCGGTTCATGGTGCAAACCGTCTTGGATCCAACAGCTTGATCGATCTGGTTGTCTTTGGTCGCGCGGCTGCAATTCAGGCAGGCAAAGTTGTGGACCGTAGCAGTGCAAACCCGGTGTTGAACCAAGCATCGGTTGATGCCGCGTTTGACCGTTTTGATGGCTTGCGTCATGCAAAAGGTGATGTTGGCACGGCTGAATTGCGCTTGGAAATGCAAAAGACAATGCAAGAAGACGCTGCTGTGTTCCGCACCGATAAAACGCTGAAAGAAGGCGTTGAGAAAATGACATCGGTCGCGTCCAAGATGGACGGTATCAAGGTGACTGACCGGTCCATGGTTTGGAATTCCGATCTGATGGAAACGCTGGAATTGACGAATTTGATGCCGAATGCGATGGCGACTATTGTTGGTGCAGAGGCCCGCAAGGAAAGCCGTGGTGCGCATGCGCATGAAAATTATGCAACCCGCGACGATGAAAACTGGCGCGTGCATACATTGGCCAAAGTTGACCGCACCAAGGTTGACTTGTCGTATCGTCCCGTGATTACAAAAGCGCTGACCACCGAAAAAGAAGGCGGCATCAACACCAAACAATTCGCACCAAAAGAAAGGACGTTTTAATGCGTTCCAGTCTTGCACTCGGGGTTATGTTGATGGTGTCTGCTTGCGCTGTTGCTGACGTCGTTGTGCAAGACACTTTGCGCGAACAGACCAAACAAGTTGTGAATGGTCTTGTTGAACAGCGGTTTCCGGGTGTGAATGCCGCGCCAGTGACAGACTGTATTATTGACAACGCCTCAACCCAAGAGATTTTGTCAATCGGCAGTGCCGCTGTGGGTGGTGTCACGCCCGCAACCACCGATCTGGTTGTGGCAATCGCCAGCCGGCCAAATACGGTGACTTGTATTGCTCGCAGCCAAGGTGGATTGTTCACGTTATGATATCGGGGCCTGTTCGCATTTTTATCTTGTCTGGTGTGTGTGCTGCTGTTGCGGCTTGCACGGCTCAAGGTCCCACATTGAACGCGCAGGCCGAACAGATGGAATTGGCGTTGCTTGACTGTAAAATTCAACTTGGCTTAGCCGGCCAAACAAAGACCCAAGTCAGCTTCGATGGAGGCACAGCGCAGGCACGTGTTGTGCCGTTTGATCAGATTACAGCGCGTGATGCAGCACGGATCAATGCCTGTGCAAGCGGTGCTGCTGTGTTGGATGATGGTTTGATGGTTGTGCCGCTGCAGGCCAGCACCGTAATTGCGCGTGCGCCGGAACCTGTAGATGATGCATTGCGCACCCAGTCCAATTCTGGCGAATGTTTGCGCGGTCAATCGGGATTATTTGGTGGCACATCATATTGTTTTGGTGTGCTGGAGTGATGCGGGGGGGCTGGTACATTGTCGCGGTCGCAGCGCTTGCGTCTTGTGGCGCTCCTGTCAGCCCCGAACGGGCGGCAGAACGGTGTGAAAAACGGGCCCGCGCCGCCCAAGGTCCAACTGGTGGGATCACAGTGGGTACAAATACAAAGTCCGGTGGATTTGCCAGCGCCGAAATCGGGGTCAGCACAGATTTTCTGGGTGGACGCGACCCCTTGCAGGTCTACGACGCCTGCATCATCGCGTTGACAGGCGAAGCGCCAATCAGGCCGCCTGTTCTAAATAAGTTTTGAGGTTTGTGGGCCGATGTGCCCAATGAGGAGACGAAAAAATGGTTGAATTCACGCTTCCCAAGAACAGCCGCATGGTCACAGGTAAAACATGGCCAAAACCAGAAGGCGCAACAAACTTGCGCAAGGTGCAGGTGTATCGTTGGAACCCCGAAGATGGTAAAAACCCGTCCTTGGACACGTATTTCGTTGATTTGGATAGCTGTGGTCCCATGATTTTGGACGCGCTGATCAAGATTAAAAATGAAATTGATCCGACCCTGACATTTCGCCGGTCTTGCCGCGAAGGTATTTGCGGATCATGCGCCATGAACATCGACGGCATTAACACGCTGGCATGTATCTATGGTCTGGACGAGGTGAAGGGCGATGTGAAAATCTATCCGCTGCCGCATTTGCCTGTGATCAAGGATTTGATCCCGGATCTGACCCATTTCTATGCCCAACACGCTAGCATCATGCCGTGGCTTGAAACCAAAACCAACGCCCCTGCCAAAGAATGGAAGCAATCCATAGAGGATCGTGAAAAGCTTGACGGGTTATATGAATGTGTGATGTGCGCCTGTTGTTCCACATCATGCCCGTCATATTGGTGGAACGGCGATCGCTACCTTGGGCCAGCTGCATTATTGCACGCATACCGGTGGATTGAAGACAGCCGTGACGAAGCAACCGGAGAGCGTTTGGACGAGCTGGAAGATCCGTTCAAATTGTACCGCTGCCACACGATTATGAACTGTGCAAAAACTTGCCCCAAAGGGTTAAACCCTGCCAAGGCGATCGCGTCGATCAAGAAAAAGATGATTGAACGTGTCGTATAATCCGTCCTGACTGCGCGATTAAATCTGCCATTAAAACGCCGTCCTTGTGTAACAGGGGCGGCGTTTTGTGTTTCACAGCGGGCGCAAACCAAACTTGCGTCGCAGGCTTGCTTTAATTCGGAAATGCCGCAGCTAGCGCAATTTCAACCATCTCGCCAAAACTGCTTTCACGGTCTTGGGATGGCAGTGCTTCGTGGGTCAAAAGATGGTCGGACACCGTTAGAACCGCCAAGGCGCGCCGTTGATGCCGGTGCGCAAGATTGTAAAGTTCCGCTGCTTCCATCTCTACCCCAAGAATGCCATGGCGTACCATTTGTTCATTCAAATCCGGGCGTTCATCATAGAACACGTCGGCTGAATAAATGCCGCCGACATGCGTTGTCACCCCTTTGGCCACGGCAGCAGCGTACGCCGCCTGTAGCAACCCGAAATCCGCGCAGGGCGCAAAGTTGAATTCCTTGAAAATACCGCGGGACGGGGTCGAAATATTGCTGGCTGTCATTGCCAGAATAACATCGCGGATGGCCACATGGTTTTGCATCCCGCCACAGGATCCGATGCGGATCAATGTCTGAACATTATAGTCTGCGATCAATTCGTTAGCATAAATTGAAAGTGACGGCATGCCCATTCCTGATCCTTGGATCGTGACAGGATTGCCGCGCCATGTGCCAGTGAACCCCAGCATGCCGCGTATATCGTTAACCAAAACCGCATTGTCCAAAAATGTTTGCGCGGCCCACTTGGCGCGGTAGGGATCGCCGGGCATTAAAACCGTCGGAGCGATGTCGCCTGATTTAGCGCCAATATGGATAGTCATGCGTGGATTCCTTTTACCATTCTGGATAGTCTACTGGCTATGCTGGCCATTTTGGAGAGGTAAATGCGCCTTTTTCTTGCGATTTTTTTACTTTTTCCTGCAGGTACGATTCTTGCCCAAGATGCTGCAGAACGCGTAATCGCCCAAGAGGTGTTGACCCGGTTACAGCCCCTGTCATTTGCAAAAGGGCGCGAATACTGTGGGTATATCGGATACTGGGCGGATGGGACACTGGGGGCGACGCCGCCAATGGCCGGCGATCAGGCAAGTTGCAGTGCAATTTTTCCGCGCGATATGGCGGTAATTTCATCGTATCATACCCATGGTGATTTTGATGCGCAGTATTTCAACGAATTGCCCAGTGTTACCGATGTGGAAAGCGATGCCAAATTCTATATGAACGGATATATCGCGACGCCGGGTGGCCGTATGTGGTATATTGATAGTAGATCAAAAATAACGACACAAATATGTGGTTTAGGCTGTTTGCCACAATCTGCGAAATTCCAGAAAGGAAAAGATGGCCAAGTTGCGGTGTCTTATACTTTTGACGAATTGCGGATCAAATTGAGTGACTGATTACCCTGCGTGTCTGGTCCGCTTTGGTCGACCAAAGTGATGATATCCGCCATGATTTTGTTCAATTCAAAATCTTTGGGGGTATAGACCGCAGCAACCCCCATGTCCCGCAGGCGTGCGGCGTCATCTTCGGGAATGATCCCGCCTGCAATAACTGGGATATGCCCAAGATTTGCGGCCCGAAGTTGATCCATAATCTCTCCGATCAACGGAATATGGGACCCTGACAAGATTGATAGGCCAATGACATGGGCCGCATCGTTTTTAGCGGCAGTCACAATTTCTTTTGGGGTAAGCCGTATGCCTTCGTAGGCGATATCCATGCCGCAATCGCGGGCCCGTGCCGCGATTTGTTCCGCGCCGTTTGAATGTCCGTCGAGCCCCGGTTTCCCCACAAGAAATTTCAGACGGCGGCCAAGCGCGTGGCTAACGCGGTCCACTTGTTCGCGCAAATCGTCCAATCCTTCGGTGCGGTTGGATGGATTTTTACTGACGCCAGTTGGTGCGCGGTATTGGCCGAAGGCAGCGCGGATCACGTCGGACCATTCACCAGTTGTGGCCCCTGCGCGTGCGCACGCGATTGAGGGTGGCATCATGTTTGTGCCGTTTTTGGCGGCTTGCGCGAGGGCGGTGAGTGCTATTTTTACGGCGGCGTTGTCGCGGGAGGTTTTCCAGGACGCAAGGCGCGCAAGCTGGTCGGCTTCTGCGTCAGGGTCCGCGAACATGATCGCGTCGGGACCAGAAGTAAGAGGCGAGGGTTCGCCCGCTTGCCATTTGTTCACGCCAACGACGGTGGTTGTGCCGTTCTCGATGCCTGCGATGCGGGCGGCGTTGCTGTCGACCAAGCGCCCTTTCATATAGGCGATTGCGTTGACCGCGCCGCCCATGCCGTCGATTTGGGCCAGTTCAGCGCGCGCGCCTTCTTTCAATGCGTTCACTTTGCGGTCGATCGCGGGGTTGCCATCGAACAGGTCGTCGAATTCTAAAAGATCGGTTTCATAGGCGAGGATTTGTTGCATGCGGAGCGACCATTGCTGGTCCCATGGGCGGGGCAGGCCGAGCGCCTCGTTCCAAGCGGGCAGTTGCACGGCGCGGGCGCGGGCGTTTTTTGAGAGGGTGACGGCGAGGGTTTCCAGCAGGATGCGGTAGACGTTGTTTTCGGGTTGTTGTTCGGTGAGGCCCAGCGAGTTGACCTGCACGCCGTAGCGGAAGCGGCGGTATTTGGCATCTTTAACGCCGTAGCGGGTGGCGCAGATTTCGTCCCAAAGTTCGACAAAGGCGCGCATTTTGCACAGTTCGGTCACAAAGCGGATGCCTGCGTTCACGAAGAAAGAGATGCGGCCAACCATTTCGGGGAAATTCTCGGGTGGGACTTTGCCGCGTAGGTCGTCGAGCACGGCGCAGGCTGTGGCGAGCGCGAAGGCGAGTTCTTCCTCTGGTGTCGCGCCAGCCTCTTGCAAATGATACGAGCAGACGTTCATCGGGTTCCATTTGGGCAGGTATTGTCGCGTGTAGGCGGCCACGTCGGTGATCATGCGTAGGGACGGTTCGGGCGGGCAGATGTAGGTGCCGCGCGACAGGTATTCTTTGATGATGTCGTTTTGCACGGTGCCTTGCAGGGTCGTGGTATCGACGCCTTGCTCTTCGGCCACGGCGATGTAGAGCGAAAGCAGCCAAGGTGCTGTCGCGTTAATTGTCATTGACGTGTTCATCTGGTCAAGCGGGATGTCTTTGAACAACGCGCGCATGTCGCCTAGGTGGCTGATGGGCACGCCGACTTTGCCAACTTCGCCGCGTGCGAGGATGTGGTCACTGTCGTAGCCGGTTTGCGTGGGCAGATCGAATGCGACGGAAAGCCCCGTTTGTCCCTTGGCCAGATTACCGCGATACAGCGCGTTCGAGGCCGTGGCGGTTGAATGCCCCGCATATGTGCGAAATAGCCACGGTCGGTCTTTTTGCGAATCCGGCATCAGGTTCTCCAGCGGTGCGGCGCGAAATTTAATTACGCACATCTATGATTATATGATATTTTGTAACGCTGTCAATTCGCTGCGTTGCGGCATGTTTTGTGTTCGGGATTTACCCCGCTTGCGTTCCCTGTCAAGGTTGTTTGATGATGCAAACAATTTCCATGCCCGTCTGGGCTTTTGTTCTGATTTTGCTATTTGCAGCAGTGACGTTTGCGTCGCATTTTTTGTTTCCGTCCGTGCGATGGTTTTTTCGCAAGCGTGCCGTCCGGGTTATTGCCAAGCTTAACATGCGACTTACCCGTCCGATTGAACCGTTCAAGCTGGCGCGCCGGTATGACATGATCCAACGCCTGATCTATGACCCCGACGTCACGCAAGCCGTGTCCGATTATGCCCGTGAAGAAGGCATCCCCGAAAATGTTGCGTTTGAAAAGGCCCGCCATTATGCCCGTGAAATTGTGCCATCGTTTTCTGCGACGGCGTATTTCACAGTGGGGATGCGGTTGGCGCGGTGGTTGACCAAGGCGCTTTACCGTGTGCGTCTGGGTGCATTTGACCGCGACGCGCTTGGCAAAATCGACCCTAACGCGACCGTTATTTTTGTAATGAACCACCGCAGCAACATGGACTATGTCCTTGTGACCCATCTGGTGAGCCGCGCTGGCACGTTGTCGTATGCAGTGGGCGAATGGGCCCGCGTCTGGCCGCTGTCTTCGGTGATTAAAATGCTCGGGGCATATTTTATCCGGCGCCGGTCGCGTGGGTCGTTATACCGTCGTGTGCTGGCGCGGTATGTGCAACTTGCGACCGAAGGCGGCGTCACCCAAGCGATGTTCCCCGAAGGCGGACTTAGCCTGACAGGGCAGGTCGGCGAGGCGCGGCTGGGTTTATTGAGTTACATTGTCACCAACAAACCCAAAAACGGGCGTGACGTTATCTTTGTGCCTGTCGGCCTGAATTACGACCAGACGCTGGAAGACAGGTTTTTGATCAACGCGGGCAAAACGGGAAAACGCAGGTTTCGCCCATCCGCATGGTCGGTGGTGCGCAGTTGTGCCGTTTATGGCTGGTGGCGGATTACGGGCAAGTTTCACGGATTTGGTGTTGCATCAGTTGGTTTTGGCGTGCCGTTGGAATTATCAAGCATTCCCGAAAGTGAAGACCGCACGCAGGTTGTTGCGACAGAATTGATGAACCGTATTAAAGCCGTCGTTCCAGTCCTTGCTGCGCCTTTGGTCGCGCGGGCGCTTATCAACCAACCTGAAAAAAGCCGCACAGCGTTGATTGGTGCGATTTCTGCCATGGTCGATGACTTGCGC
>Ga0222645_100742_pt1 | contig 16805 bp, 9 predicted proteins | sample AntAcemetagen292_FD_179881 | JGI IMG/M metagenome (GOLD analysis project Ga0222645, IMG submission 179881) | Saline water microbial communities from Ace Lake, Antarctica - #292 | ecosystem: Environmental > Aquatic > Non-marine Saline and Alkaline > Saline | place: Antarctica: Ace Lake | collected...
ACATTCTACCAACAACAATTTCAATTGTGCCGGTTTCTCCGTCAAAATCTTCAAGTGCTTTTCCAATCACTGTGCCCATTGTTGGAGTAGCACATGCTTGTGCATACCCTCCCAGGGCGCTGATCATCATATCGCCTTTGCGCACTGTGCCTGTTACTTGAGTAGGAACTCGTCCAGTTAGCGCTACTGCAACAGCATGTGCACAATCCAGGGTTGAGTTCATCAAGTGTGCAGGGTTTGTAGAAACTACGCCTGCAACTCGAGCGTCGCCTGCTGTGGGACTGATTGTGACTTCTTGGTCTCCGCCAAAACTCAACACTGTACCAGGTTCGTAGCTACGGTCTGCGCAGTACATCTCTGCCAAGTCAGCGTAGCGTGCAGTTGTTGCAACACCGCTGAAAATAGTTGCAGATAATGTACCAGAACTTGGATTATAAGTTAATGTACTGTCTTCATTCAACCGTTTGAAGCCAGCAGTTGAATTATCTACAAAAGTAATGTAACGTGTGGCATTAGTAGCTTCGTCATCGTCAATTTGAGGATCAACGGTGATAGCAGCAGAACCATTGAAGTTAACTCCGTTAATTGCACGACTTGTTGCTAGTATGGTTGCTGTGGCAGCTAATCCTGATATACTGATTGCATAAGAACCTGCTAGTCGCGCACTAGGCACTGTGCCTGCGTTCAAGTTGCTGGCACTTAGGTAATAACTACCTTGTTGATTATCCAACAAATCAGCGTTAAGGTTACTGACCACTGTGGTAGATGCCACTGTGAACGGTGCTGTACCTGATGCTATGTTGGACACAAATCTACTGGCTGTACTAAGTCCTGCTGTGTTAATGTTACCACCGTTAACATTACCAGTTGCACTGACCAATGCAGACCCAATCAAGTTACCGCCGGTGATGTTGGCAGTACTAAAAATCTGCGTGGTCATATTCAAGCCGCTGATCACATTGCCACTTAGGCTTAGTGTTCCGCCTTGTATGTTAGCACCAATCACGTTAGCAGTAGCACTAACTGTACCACCTTTTACTAAATTAGCAGTGCTGATGTTGCCAGCAGCAATGTTGGCTGTGGCAGTGATGTTCCCAGTGGCAGTGATCAATCCGGCAGTGATAAAGTTTCCACCTGTGACATTGCCAATTGCAAGTACTGTGCCGCCTGCGCTAATTAAGCCAGTGGTTAATAAGTTGCCACCTGTTATTGTGCCTGTTGCACTTACTGTACCAGCAGTTAATAAGTTGCCACCTGTTATTGTGCCTGTTGCACCTACTGTACCAGCAGTTGATAAGTTGCCGCCTGTTATTGTGCCTGTTGCAGAAAGAGTAGACACTCCAGTGATTGTACTGGCGGCAATTGTGATTCCAGATGTTTTTAGGTTGCCGCCAGTTACGTTGCCTGCCACACTCAGTGCTGATCCTGACGTGCTAGCAATAGTAACAGTTGTACCTGTGTTAAAAGTCACAGTTCCAGTGCCAGTAACTGGTCCCACTGCAATTGTAGTAGTGGATCCGCCGGCTCCGCCTTCACCAACACTGATAGTTTTTAGGTTACCAGACGCAACAGCTCCATTGGCTAGAATCAAAGATTGAGTTCCGGTGGATCTGCCAATGTTAATAGTTCCAATTTGAGCAGTACCGCCCAGTGTGATAGTACCTGTTGTTTGGCTAGTTCCAACTGCAATGTTTGTGGCTGTTCCAGAAAATGTCACAGCGCCGCTGGCATTTAAAGTTGCACCTTGTAACAATGCAGTTGACACAATATTACCGCCTGCAATATTGGCTGTGGTGGTAATATTACTTGTTGTGTTAACCGGAGTAATAATGTTTCCACTCAGACTCAAACCGCCTGCATTAACGTTGCCACCAGTGACGTTGCCTGCTACGCTTAGACCACCCCCACTGGATGTTATTGAGCCAGTAGCATCAATTGCACCAGTACTGATAAGATTTCCACCAGTAATGTTACCTGATGCGTTAACAGCAGTTGTGGCTGAAAAATTGTTACCAAACACATCACCAGTAGCACTCACAAGACCTGCAGTCTTTATGTTGCCTCCGGTCACGTTGCCGCCTACACTGACTTGTCCTGCGCTTCTTAGGTTACCCCCGGTAATGTTGGCTGTGGCAGTTATCCCACCACCTGTTAACAAGTTACCACCACTCACATTGGCAGCACTCACAATGTTACCAGTTGCAGTCACTAGACCTGCTGTGCTTAAATTTCCAGCAAGCACATTGCCTGCAGCGCTGATATTAGCAGTAGCAGTAATAAGTCCAGTAATGCCTAATCCAGCACTGCTGATCACGCTGATAGTAGCACTGTTTACATTAGAAACAACGTTACCGTTTGGTGTAGCAATTTCAACTAAACTGCCTGAGTTGAAAATTTTCGTAACGTCGGATGAAACTCCAGTCAGTGCTGATCCATCACCAATAAAAAATGCACCGGTAACGTTGCCAGTTGCAGTCAACTGAGACACTACTAGCTGATTGAGTTCAAAGCTGGCGTTGCCGGTGTCAACCACTGTTGTTGGCTTGGCTGTCAAGTTGCCAAACAGTTTATATTTGCCGTCTGTGATATCTCGGAAATATCCAGTATATCTAGTGATGCCAGCTTCGGTGTATTGTGATACTACTCCAGTATCAAAGCTGTCACCTGGGTTAGCATTAGCCAAGAACACAAAAGGATCTTCAACTACCAACGCATCGGTTCCTGTTGTGGTGAATGTTCCGTTAACTGTGAAGTCACCTACACAGGTAATGTCGCCACCAATGTTAAGGTTTCCCACAATACCTGCGCCACCTAGCACAGTGAGTGCACCAGAATTGATGTTTGCACTGTTAAATGTGTTGGTTATTGCTACCAAGCCGCTGGTGTTTATGTTGCCAGTAATGCCAGCGCCACCTGATACTGTAAGTGCACCTGTGATGTTGCTGGTTGAAGTAATATTGCTGCTGAATTGAACTCTGGAGCTGCCAGCCACTGTTACATTCATTGTGGTAGCATTGGGCCAGTATATACCTGTGTTGTTGGCTGCTACACTGTATACTGCTGGTTGTCCTACTGTACCTGCTCCAAACGCATTGGCAGTCAGGTTTAATGAGTTTAGTGCGCCTGCTCGGAACGTAACTGTGATGTTGTTGGTTCCAGCAGCTGGCGCTGATATAAACTGTATAGTAAGGTTCTGTGCAGTGTAGTCTACAAACGGACGTTGTGCAACAGTACCAACCATAACATCTAAGTCACTAGCCGACGATACACTTCGTGAAAGAAAGAACTCAACAGTTGACGCATCACCACTGAAAAATTCAGTGCTGGAATTCAGCAACTGCTGTTGTGGGTTAAGTCCAATGTAACTCATTAGGTAATTTCCATTATGCTCATCACAGCGTCAAGACTTGAACTTGCACTGCTCTGTACATACACTGTGTCTCCTTCGATCAATACCAATTTTTGATCGCCGCCGCCTACTACAAGACTAGAACCTGAACTAACAGGCGCATTCATCACTATATAGGTATTAGCCGCTCCTACGTCTTGAATAAACACGTTGGCCGTGATTGCACCACCTGTTCGATTGGTCACAGATAGTCCTACCACAATTGTGGTTGTGCTAGCGCCTACAGTATAACTGCCGACGTCTACTGCAGTGCTACCAACTAGTCTGCTGAGTTTTCTTGTAAAAGTATTTGCCATTCTATTATCCTAATGCTATTGCCAATGCGGTTGCATCGTCTACTGTTGCTACTTGGTTTCCGTTAATATTTATGGAGGTTGTAGCCGTGATGTTATTAGCAGAAATATTGCCAGCAGTAATCAAGTTGCCACCGGTAATATTGCCTGTAACTGTAACCAATCCAGACGTAATCAAGTTTCCGTTTACAGCATTACCAGTTGTAATGATGTTGCCGCCGCTGGGTGCAGTTAAGTTGCCAGCAGCATCAAATTTCCAAGTGTTGTCTATACTACCGTCAACACCTGTGTTGATTGTGACATTGCCGCTTAACCCAAACAGCGCTAAGTCGCTAGTGCTAGCACCGCTGGCACCATTGATATAACTTCTGTTTGACGGGCCGCCTGTAATACTGTTGCTGCCAATTATTAAGTTTGAACCTAATGTAGCGTTCAAACTGTTTGTAGTAACACTGCCGCCGTTGACACTGCCAGCAGTGATCAAGTTACCACCTGTGACATTGCCAGTTGCGCTGGCAGCACCGCCTGTGACCAAATTGCCGCCGGTTACATTTTCAGTCGCAGTAATTGCACCAGTAGCAGTGATTGCACCTGCTGTGTTAACATTGCCACCAGTAATGTTGCCAGTTGCAATCACTTCGCCAGCTGTGTTAACATTGCCACCAGTAATGTTGCCAGTTGCAACCACTTCGCCAGCTGTGTTAACATTGCCAGCAGTTACGTTTGCAGTAGAAGTTATATTTCCAGTAGCAGTGATCAATCCAGCAGTGTTAATATTACCGCCGGTGATGTTGCCAGTTGCGGCTACTTGTGCACCGGTATTAATGTTACCGCCATCAACGTTGCCGCTTGCACTTATAAACGTACCAAGTATATTACTGCCGTTTATATTACCAGTACTAACTGTGATGTTGCCAACTGTGCTCAGTGCGCCTGCTACAGTGACATTGCCACCGTTTTGAGTTGAAATATTGCCGCCCACAGTCAGTGAGTTGCCGACATAATCAAATACCAATCCTGTTGTGCCACCTAGCACGCCATCTTCATTGAATATCAGTTGAGTATTTGCACCCGGGGCAGTTAAGCTACCTACCAAATTACCAACAAAGTTAGTAGCAACTACATTGCCTGCTGCAGTGATGTTGCCTGCTGCACTTATCTGCGAGCTAGCTACTATGTTTGCGCCAGTAATTGTTGCACTCGACACAATTGCGCCAGTGGCAATCAGTTCTCCGGCAGTGATCAAGTTACCACCAGTAATGTTGCCAGTTGCTGTTATTAACCCGCCAGTTTCAACGTTGCCGACGCTTACATTTCCAACTGCGCTGACTGTGTTGCTGGCAAAAAAGTTCAATGCAGAAATAGTGTTTGGTGTTACAATATTTCCGCCAGTGATGTTGCCAGTCGCAACAACAGTACCCGATGTGTTAACATTGCCACCAGTAATGTTGCCAGTTGCAACAACTACTCCAACAGTGTTGATGTTGCCGCTATCAATGTTACCAGTGGCTGTGATCAACCCAGCAGTTGAAACATTACCACCTGTAATGTTTCCAGTTACGCTAGCAGTGGTTGCGCTAATCAGCGTAGTGCTTACATTGCCGCCTGTTACGTTGCCAGTTGCCACTACTTGGCCAACTGTGTTGATATTACCGCTGTCAACATTACCTACTGCAGTTACTGAATCAGCATAGACGTTGTCAGTGTTGATTGTCAAGCTGTTGATGTTTCCAGTTGCACTAATAAAGCCTGAATTAATATTTGCTGCAGCTATGTTGCTGACTATCACTGCATTGTTCACATACAATGCATTGTCAACTGAGTCAATGATCAGTGTAGAATCATCAGAAAATACTGATCCTTCTAAATCGCCCCGGAATGTTACTGCAGTAACAGTGTTGGAAATTTCTAAGTTGCTGCCAGCAATCAAGCCAGATACTGTGATATTTCCGCCTGTGATATTGCCAACTGTGATAACATTGCCACCAGTAACGTTACCTGTTGCGGTGATTATGCCAACTGTTGAAACATTGCCGCTGGTAATATTGCCGGTTGCACTGACTGCGCCGCCGGTGGTGATATTTCCGCCGGTAATTGTTCCTGTTGCACCAACAGCACCTGATGTGTTAACGTTACCACCAGTGATGTTGCCTGTAACAGTTGCCAGCCCAACTGTGCTGATATTGCCACCTGCAATGTTAGCAGTAGCAGTTATACTAGTTGCTTCAAGGTTACCAACTGCAGTGTTTCCGTAATTGTTAACTGTGACTATTTCGCCAGTAATTGACACGTTGGCTGCAACAATAATCTTTGCTTCAGAATTATCGTAACCTATAAAAGCCGATTTTTCAGCGTCAGTAAAATACCAAAGTTGTTCGCCACGGTCCTTGTTGTCGTTTGTGACCAATGGAGCATTATTTGCACCACGACCAATTGAAATTACCGGATCTTCTATACTTAGATTTGAAACGTTGACATACGATACGTTTCCGTTTACAATCAAGTCGCCGCCAACGGTTGCGTTACCAGTTGTGCTTAGTGTAGCAGAACTAATATTGTTAGTAACTGACAAATTGCCAGATGCTGCGTTACCTGTGGCACTGATTGTACCAGCAGCAACTGCACCTGTTATGCTCAAGTTGCCGCCGTTGACATTGGCAGTGGTTGTTACATTACCAGTCAAGCTGTTTAAATTACCAGTGTAGGTGGGCAAGTACGCTGCTACATCTGAATTACTGTAGCCGCCGGTTAGTTGACTACCGTTACCAATGAAGTAACTACCAGTAATGTTGCCAGTTGCAATAACATTGCCGCTGTTGATATTGGCAGTGGTTGTCACGTTGCCAGTTAGACTAACCAGGTTGCCAGTGTAGGTAGGCAAGTATGCTGCAACTTGAGTGTTGCCGTAATTGGCAGGCAATCCTGATATAAGTGAACCGTTGCCTAACAAGTAACTACCACTGATATTAGCAGTTGTTACAATATTAGCAGCGTTAGTGCCGCTGGCTAGATAAGTCGATACATCAGCATTTGAATAAGTTGCAGGCAGTCCAGTTAGTTGGCTACCGTTACCAATAAAGTGACTACCAGTGATATTGCCAGTTGAATTAATATTGCCTGCTGCTAAATTACCTGTTACGTTGGCTGTGCCACCTGCAGCAACATTACCAGTTAGGTTAACATCGGCTGCGTTTATTGTTGTGATATTGCCAGTTGTGGCAACCAATGTTGTTGTACTTAAATTACCAACAGTTGCATTACCAGTTGCTGATAATTGACCGGCAGTAATCAAGTTACCACCTGTGATGTTGCCGGTTGCATCAACAGTTCCAGCTGTGCCAATATTTCCAGCTGTTAAATTGCCTGTTATACTAGCAATACCATTAGTGATAATGTTACCACCTGAAATATTGCCAGTTGCAACTACTGTGCCTGCAGTATCAATGTTTCCACCTGTTAGGTTACCACCTGATATATTTCCAGTTGCAACTACTGTGCCCGCGGTACTGATATTACCAGCTATTAGGTTACCTGTTACATTAGCTGTACCGCTTGCAGCAATGTTGCCAGTTAAGTTAGCATCGGCAGCGTTTAGTGTTGTGGAATTTACTGTTGTAATATTACCAGTTGTGGCCACAACAGTGCCTGCACTTAGATTGCCAACAGTGGCATTTCCAGTTGACACTAATGTTCCGTCTGTGATCAGATTACCACCGGTAATATTGCCAGTTGCAATCACTAAGCCTGCAGTGCTGATGTTACTGCCTGTGATATTACCGACAGAATTGATGGTACCGTTAACAGTCAGCCCTTGCTCAACATTCAATCCATCTTCAACATTTACAAAACTTGAATCGTCAGATCTAATGTTGTTGGTTATAATTTGCGGTGCAGTTACAGTAGCACCAGTGATATCTCCTGTGGCATTAACTGTGCCAGCAGTGCTGATGTTGCCTGCAACTAAGTTACCAGTAGCATTAATTGTGCCAGCAGTGCTGATGTTGCCTGCAGTTAAGTTACCTGTTACATCTGCAATTCCACTGGTGATCAAGTTACCGCCAGTGATGTTACCTGTAACAGTTGCTAGTCCAGCTGTGCTAATATTGCCACCAGTGATATTTCCAACAGCATCAACTATGCCTGCTGTGACAATGTTACCGCCAATCACATTTGCTTGTACACTAACTACACCAAGTACAGTAACTGTGTTAGAATCTGCATTGTATGTAAATCCTGGTACTGCAGCAGCATTGCCGTTACCGTTGAACAACACCTGAGTATTTGCTCCAGGAACTGTAATATTACCTGTGATATTGCCTTGGAAGTTACCAATAAACAAACCGGTTGTGACAATATTACCAACAGCACTGATTGTTCCTTGTGTTAGGACATTACCTTGTGCACTAATATTTCCAATAGTGTCAATATTGCCTGTGGACCCTATATTTCCAACAACAATGTTGCTAGCGACGCTTAGATTACCTGCAGTGATGTTGCCTGTGTATGTAGGCAAAAATGCTGCTACGTTTGAGTTGGCATAAGTTTCTGGAAGACCACTTAGTTGACTACCGTTGCCTAAAATGTAATTGCCTACAATATTACCAGTGGCGCTGATGTTACCGGTTACTTCAACACCAGTTGGAGTACTAACTTGAACGTTAGCAACACCACCCACTGTGGTACTTATATTGCCGCCTGATCCTTCAACACGGAGCACAGTTGTGCCGTTGCCCAGTTGACTCACTGCTACATTGCCGGTAAACACAACGTTACTTAGAAAGCCGCCATCGCCAATGATATATTGACCAGTTACGTTACCAGTAGCGCTAATGTTACCAGCTGTGATTTTGCCTGTGTATGTGGGCAAATATGCTGCTACATTAGCATTAGCATAAGGAGATATTGTACCGCTTCCTGCTAGTACTAGTGCTCCGCCTGTGGGTGTTGTTAGTGTAAAAGAAGTAGCATTGGACTGTACTGTACTGTTACCTAAATAAATTGTGCTGTTGGACAAATGCAAGTCTTTCCAAGCTGCATTTGCTGTGCCCAAACTGTAAGTAACATTTGCACCTGGTACTAGATTTGCATTCAACACCACGTTAAAGCGTTCAACTACTAATACATTGCCACGGCCATCAATTGTGATTACAACATTGCCGTTGATCACCGGAATAGACACGTCTGTGTCACCGTTGGTGATAGCATTGCCGCTGCCGCCGCCGCCTGCAATTCCGGTCAGCAGCGAGCCATTGCCTACAAAATATGTAGCATATACAGTGTCTATTCTGTTGCTTGGGGAACCAATATCATACACCGCATCAACGCTGGGCATAATAGTGCTGTTGGCTTGGATGTTACCAATTCCGTTGGCAGCTAGCACCAAATTATTATTAGTGCCTGTTACTGTGACTGTATTTCCAGCAATTACTACGTTAGATCCAACAGGACCAGCAGCATACACTTCTGAAAAGTTTTCGTTTACTGCATTAAACGCACTGCGCAGGGATTCACCAGTTCCGTCATTGGCGTCTTCGCCAATATCAATTATTTGTTGTGACATAGATATTCATGGTCCTCTGGAGTATTTACCAAAAGAACACGAATACATTTTATCCAATTCTGGTGTATATAATGTATGCGTTTGTTTTAACTGTGAGATCTGCAGCGCTGGTTTGTGCACGAATTGAAACGTCTGTGTTGCCAGTGTGTGCAAAAGTTCCTGAAATACGCACGGCGCGTGCTGTGGTTCCAGTCATGCTCTGAGTGGTTCCTGTGGTGTTGCTTGCAGTTGATGTTGCTACTGCCCAAGCGCCGGTACTAGTGGCCTGTGTTTCTACTGTGTAGTTGCAAGACCCGTTGTCAAACAACACAGAAAATGCTGTATTAGTGGACCCGGCTGGAACAACTGACATGTAGGCAATAAACTTGTAGGCTTGATTTTCCAGAGCTGTAAAAGTTAGTACGCCCACGTTGGCCATTGTGGCTGACGAAACAGTAGCATCGGCGCTTTGCCGTACAATATTTTCTACACCAATTCCTGTGCCGCTACTAGAGCCGCTGATAACAGCGTTGGTAGCAAATACTGTGTTTGCAGTCACCAAATTGCCGGCTTGAACGTTTCCAGTAGCAGTAACTATGCCTTGAGTAAACAAGTTAGATCCATCAATGTTTCCAGTTGCCACAATAGCAGCATCACTAACCAAGTTGCCGCCACGCACGTTACCGGTAGCAGTGATTCCTGCTGCTCCTGCAGTAACTGATCCTAAACTAATCAAGTTACCACCTGTGACATTGCCGGTTGCAGTTATTAGACCAACTGTACGAATATTACCACCTTGTACGTTACCGGTAGCAGTAGAAGATCCTGCTGTCAGCAAGTTTCCGCCTGTGACGTTGCCAACTATGGTCAGTGTTTGAGATCCGTATATTGTGCCACTTACTGCAACTTTGTGTAATGGGGCTGCGTTGGCAACACCTACGTTACCAATGTTGTCAATTGTGATTTTAGTTGTGGCTGCTGCACCACCTGACGAAGTTAAAATCTGAATGTTTGCATTGCCCAGCGTGCCTGCAGCTACTGCTCGAATTGCTGCAGTGACTCTAGCTCCGGTGCCCGAATCATCGCTGGTAAACCACTCTAAAGAACCAAATGTTTGTCCGTCTGCAACTTCAATGTCAGTATCTGTAAATCTAATAGTGGGCTGTCCTGCGCTAGCATCTCTGGCAATCCAAACGTTGCCTGCTGTGTTTAAATTAGCGCCGGTAATGTTGGCACCCACTTCTAGAGTAGAAGTCACATTAGCAGTTCCTGTGATATTTGCGCCAGTGCTGCTGACAACAAACACATTGCTGGTACCGTTAACAGATATTAGTGCGTTGCTGCCAGAAGATGGGATCTCTATTGATGTAGTGCCGTTGAATATTTTGTCGCCTGAAATGTTACCAGTCAAACTGGCATTACCCGACACTGTCAAATCGCCGTTGATGATTACCGTTGCGGTGTTAGCAGTTAACCCTTCAAAGGTTACAGTATCCGTTGCACCAACGGTTTGAATTATAAGATTACCAGCAACACGCTTATAGATAGACATTTAGAGATCCTTTGTGTTATTTATGCGGTCAATAAAGTCTACCATCAACAGATGACTCAGATTTGGTATATTTGATAGTTCCAAAATGCTAGCTGTAGTAGGACCTTGTACTCGTACAAATTGTGTTTTTGGAAAATCTTTTGCAATTGTGCCTAATTGACGTACCCAGTTTCCTGTGTAAGTTGGAGTAGATGAAGACTTTTTGTAAAACTCAGTGTCCGAATACACGTTGTTAAAATGCCCAGTTGTGGTTGGTCCCATGTCAAACCCCAGTAGATATATTTTTCTATGTCGATCAATTGCTGCAATCCCAACAGCCGTAGGCCCTGAGCTGAACCCATAATACTGCTGCGGTATTCGTTTTGCACCCAGATCAGGCAAAGGCTTTCTGGTGTAGTGCACATGCTGCTTGCTATAGCCCAATTCTTGTATAGATTTGCTAATAGGCGCATCGGTGCTGACCAGCACTGCTGGTTCAAATTCTCTGAACAATGCATTGCATCCGTACACAGGTGCTACTTTTGCCAGTTCTATTAGATCCAACGTTAGTCGGCTCTGCCCATTTCCCAATACAAATGCTATAGTCATAAAAAAATCCTCCCAGTATGTAGCTGAGAGGATTCAGGTGCTAGATCAATTAAGACGTGTAGTTTTCTACAATGCCTATCTCTAATGTAGTACCAGCAGTACCACTCTTGATTTGAGTTCCTTCGTCTGTGAAGAAGTTGACCAAATATCGATTGTCGCTGTAGTCTAACGCATAACGGTTAGTCAGGCGAGCAATATTCACGGCTGTGCTGTCACCAAGTGTAAAGGTAATGTTCATGTTACCTGCTGTCAACGCACCATCAGCTTCGTCAGCTAATATACAAACGCCAGTATTAGAGCCGTCGGACACAAGATATGCTCTAGATCCTTTTTGACGTATAATGTAACCATCAGCTTCGCTCTGACCAGCAATGCGCACACGACATTTGATAATAGGATAAGATACAGATTCGCCTGATCCGTTGTTACCGCCTACAACGCCTAGGTATTCAGTGCCTGACAGAGTTTCAGGCATAACTGGTGCTGTAAGTGTAGCTACTCCGTTGAAGCCAATGTCAACTGAGGATGTTTTTTTAATTTTTAGAGGGCGGCCCATTTTGTTTGTTTCCTTAAAGATAAGTCTGTAGGTTCTAGCCTACTACGCGGCTGGTGTGCCGCATAAAACACCGTATTGTGTTGACAAGTATTTAGCCACAATGATATTTTCAACCTGGCTAAAAAGCTGTGTAAATATCTTTATGAATTCCAACATTTTAATTGAACAAGGCAACCAACTTCGGGCGCAACAGCAACCCGAAATGGCTCTGAGTTGCTATGCACAGGCGTTTGTGCAAGATCCTGAATCTGCTGCTGCGTTCAACAACTATGGCAATGTGATGCGAGAGCTGGGGCACCCTGCCAGAGCTGTGCCGTTCTTGCAGCATGCTGCAGTGCTGGATCCACACAATGTCACAGCAAAGTTCAATTTGGCCATAACTTATCTTCTGATGGGCGACTATGCTCGCGGGTGGCCTGCTTACGAAGCCAGGTGGGATTACGAACATCTTTCAGGAACCCAGCCACAATTCAGTCAGCCCAGATGGAAGGGCGAAGATTTAACTGGCAAGACCATACTGGTTGTGGGAGAACAAGGCCACGGCGACAACATTCAATTTGTGAGATTTTTGTGGAATCTGCATACACAAGGCGCTGAAATCAAACTGCAGGTCACTGACGGATTAATTCCGTTGTTGGGTTCAAGTTCAATTATTCAGCAGGTCAGCAGCTACGGCACAGACATGGGTGAGTTTGATTACTGGGTGCCAATTATGAGCTTGCCCGGTATTTTAGGCATAACTCTAAGCACATTGCCTTGTACACAGGGTTATCTGAATGCTGACGCTGGCCTGGCTCGAGCTTGGCAACTGCGCCTGGGTCCAAAGACTCGTATGAGAGTTGGGTTTTGCTGGAGTGGACGCACAGACTCGTGGCTTAACCAACACAAAGCTGTGCCGTTCACAGACATGCTGGACATGATAAGATCTGGTCCTGAATACGAATGGATTAATTTACAAGCAGATGCCACTACAGAACAGGAAGCTGAACTTGCTGAGTTGGGAGTCACACAGTATCCTGGCAGTATTCAGAGCTTTGCTGACACTGCTGCACTGATGCAGAACTTGGATGTGGTGGTTGGAGTAGATACAGCAGTGACTCACTTGGCCGGAGCGCTGGGCAGACCCACTTGGATCATGCTGAATGCATATGCAACTGACTGGCGCTGGCTGGCTGATCGAGACAGTTCTCCTTGGTATTCTTCAGTACGGTTGTTTAGACAGCCTGTTCGAGCAGATTGGACCAGTGTGATCAAAAAAGTTAATCAATATCTGAGCTGGTTCAAGGTCTAGAGTGTTTGACTTCGGCAGGCGTCACCGTGAAAAGCGGTGTATCTTGCTTTGCTGGCCTGAACGCCACAATGTGGACAAGTCTGTTTAGGCAGCTGAGTATAATGTGTGCCAGCAGCTTTTTGTGCTGCAACGGTTGCTGATAGTTTTGCACCCATCCCGGCTGGTTTAGATTTACCTTTAGAACCTTGTGATATTTTTAATTTGTTTTCCTCGCTCATTGGTCCTTTTAATTTGCCCTTTGCCGCAAGAGACATTTTTAACTTTGTTTCTTCACTACGCTTTACTCCTGTTTGTGTTTCTACTCTTTTAGCAAGTTTTTCTGGATCCCATTTGTAAGGATTTGCTGCTTTGGTGGCACGAATTTTGGCTTTTTGTTCTTCGCTCATTTTTCTGCCTTCATTGACAGGAATTTTACCTTGCATAGTAGCACTATGAACTTTGGAAAATTCTTTTTTTAGATTCTCATACACCCTAGCAGTAATTTTTGTTTCATAACGCTGGGTAAACTCATTGCCCCGTTTCATCCCGTTGAGTGCATAAATCATTTTTGATTTTGCTTCTCCGGTGTGCATTTTGGTCAGCAACCAATGGCATATAAAATGTTCACGAGCAGTAAGCTCAACTAAATTGTCTTTGTCATCCGACCCGCCAAGACTTCGTGGCTGTATGTGATGATTCTCTGTATAACCATCAATATTGCGTGTGCGAGCACGTTCAGTAAGAGTCGTATACCAGCGAGTGTATTTGTTCATATGTTTATTTATGACTAATTTAACTTTCACGTAATTGTTTTGTCAATAAAAAACGCCCCGAAGGGCGTTTTTATTTTGCTTGCATACTTGTTTAACACAAGTACATAACCAATCTCAGCTAAACGAGAGATTACTTACGGCAATTTCTCCAACATAATCGCCAGCATTGCCGAAAGACGATGCAGTATTAGTAAGCTCAATGTACCCGTAACGTGTCATGAAACTCACGACTGGTTCAAATGTTGATGGATCCAACACTACGCCTGAACTCATCAATGGGATGTATGGGCAGTAGAATGCAGGAGCATCAGCTTCTGAAGAGCCTTTGTAACCAACCAGAACTGGTGTATTGTCGCTAGCATAGCTGTCAACAAACACACGCATAGCACCGTTCAATGTACCAACAAACTTGGTGTTTGTAGGTGCTTCAAATGTGCCTTCTGTTGTGCGAGCAAATGCGCTGGTTGTAGCACTTTGCAACACTGTTAGTGCAGCACTGCTAACAACAGCGTAGTTACCTGCGCCACGACGTGTGCGCTGAGCAATCAAGTTAGCAACACGGTTGATCAACACAGCTAGAGCAGCGTGTTCGTCACCAACGAATGTAGCAGTACCAGAAACAGTAGCTTGGTTGTAAGTAAATTCAGTAGCAGCCAGACTACGCAGGCTCAACAGAATCTCTTGGTCAATTTCAGCAGTAATTTCTTGTGCCAGTGCAGCCATGATTTCTGCTTCAACATCAATACCGTGCATTGACTGCGCGTCTTGTGCTGATTCAAAAGTCCAACGAGCTTGCAACTTACGTGTCTTGGCTTCAACAGCCTGCTTCAAGATCTGAACGGAAATTTGCTTACCGCCAGTACCTTCCATACCTGCTGTGTTAGCACCAGTGTAGCTAGATGCAGTACCGGCTGCACCAGGTACTGTGGAGTACGCTGTGGCAATCTTGAATGGGCTCAGTGCTTCTTCACCAGCTGCAACAGAAGTTGCTGCTGCGCTGTTGTCAGTCAGGCTGTTTGCATAACGCACACGCAGAGTGTGAATCTGACCAACAGGACCTGTCATTGGCTGAACGCCCACCAACTCGTTAGCAATAACAGTTGGCATAACACGACGAATCACTGGAAGGATCACACGGTTCAGTGTAGCAATGTTACCTGCTGCAGTAGAACCTGCGGAAGCGTTTTCCTTCAAGTACTTGCGAGTGTTTTCAAGGATAACACCCATGCTGTTGCGCTTGGAGCCATTAAGACCCTCAAGTAATGCTTCTTTAGTCTCGCCCCAGCGGCTTTCTAATAGTTCTTGTGACATTTAAGTCTCCTATAAAATTTTATAACCCTGCCAGGCGCTTGAGGTCGATAACGTTGCTTTTAGCTTCGCGGTCTTCCTGTTGACTACTTGGAACAGATTTATCTCCAGTAACTTCGGTAACTGATTCTGTAATTACTTTATTGGTTCTTACAGAGCGGTCTTCCAAAACTGCTGGTAGATACTTTTCGAAGGCGTTTTTCAAACGAGTGGTTTGTACGCTTTCCAGTAAATCACGCATGACCTTGGCTTTTTCCTTGTTCAAGGGGGCCAGCAACATTTCCAATGAGCTATCACGCTCATTGGATTCTTTGATCATACGTATTTCACGTTCTTTGGACTCAACGACGACTTTAGCTCGCTCGGTGAGTTTAATGGCTTCTGACAACTGCTTGTCTTTGTAGTGTAGCAGGCTGCTGAGCTTGCGAACTTCTGCGTTCTCATTCAGGTGAGTAGCGCCAAATTCTGCTGCATACGCTTCAAAGATACGACGTCCAAAATTGTTCTCACGAGCAACTTTGATGTCTTCTTGTAACTGTGTCAATTCAGCTTTGAGATGACTGCTAACAGCACGACTCATTTTCTCGGCACTTTCCTTAACGAAACGTGACTTGAGGTTTTCAAGTTTGCTGCGTGCTTCGCGGACCAAACGAACTTTGGTTTCAACCACGTCACGCTTGTCTTGGGCAAATTCTTGAATTTCATGAGCTAGAGCATGCACTATGAAGTTTTCTAGTTTTTCTAGTCCTTCATTGTGCTGCTTACGGTCTTTACGCAGTTCGCCAATTTCTTCAGCAAGTTTAGTTACCATAAAGTTGTTGAACTTTGTAGCACTTTCTTTCATCTTGCCTTGGAACTTAACGCGATCTTCAGCAAGAGATCGCTTTTCAGCCACCACTTGTTGAAGTTCTGCTTGGAGTCCTTCTGTTACCATTCGATCTAGGGCTTCAACCATAACTGTCTTATCATGCTCATAGCGTTGTGCGAACTCTTCACGTAGTTCTGTACGGGCTTGCTCACGAGCTTCACTCAGCTTGGTTTCCCAGGCTTCGTTAATCTCAGTACGAGTTTCCTCGTTGATCAAGTCGCTATCTAGCAATGGTTTGATTGCATCTAACATTAGTAGATTCTCCTTAGATTTTCAGATTCCTGATCAAACGAATTACTTCGCCTTTCAGGTACTTCTGCACTTTGTTGTCACGACCAGCATCTTTAGCAATCTCCAGTAATCTATGACCATAATTCATGTTCATCATACCTTCGTAAATTGCTTTGGGGTACGCATTTGGTGCGCTGGGTTGGGCAACCACATCTATAGTGACTATTTCAAAGTCACTTACATGTCCTGTTCTATCGTCAACGTTACCGCTTCCGCGGCTTGACACGCCAAGTTTAACGCCGTTTTGAACCAACGTCTTGATCAAATCTCCCATTGGGGTCGGGAGGATCTTGAGCTTGCCATGTCCGGCTTCGCCCTCCATCCACATATCTTCAACACTATGGCAAACACGATCAAG
>Ga0222645_100748_pt1 | contig 16716 bp, 13 predicted proteins | sample AntAcemetagen292_FD_179881 | JGI IMG/M metagenome (GOLD analysis project Ga0222645, IMG submission 179881) | Saline water microbial communities from Ace Lake, Antarctica - #292 | ecosystem: Environmental > Aquatic > Non-marine Saline and Alkaline > Saline | place: Antarctica: Ace Lake | collected...
TGCCCACGCAGCCTCTTCTCTGTCGTAGGTGAATTTGTCGTTAGCTAGTTCATAGTCAAATTCTTTATCTAGCAAAGTCAGGGCATACTCATATCTTTCAGTTCGGCGCTGCATATTGAGTTGATATATATCATAGGCAATGCTCAAGTTGCCGCGCTCAATAGAATCGTCAAACTTATTTTTGTAGGCAGAAAAACCTTGAATATCTTTTGCAGTAAATACATTGTGATTAAAATCTATAGAACGAATAAAACGGTCAAATATTTTGACCGATAACTCATCGTCTAAATCAATTGGTTTATAGTGAGCACGCAGAAATTGCGAAGTCACTCTTTTAGCCGACGCAACGTGTTGCGACTCTTGTGTCAATTTGGGTAAATCTTTCACACCCAAGCTGCTCTCTATTGCTATGGAGCCAGAACTCATCACCAATAATGCTGATGCCACTGATATACGAATTGATTTAATCATTTATTTACCTTTTAGAACGAGCCAACCTTAAGTTTTCCAACTGAACTTTGACCACCATTCCTGTATCAAGCTGCACTTGAATACCGTCTTTACTGACATCGGTAATGGTCGCAGGCATCGGACTCTTGCCAATTTTAACTGTAACAGCGGTTCCTGTTACGATATGTTCTTGCTCTAATCGTTCAGCAACAGGCTGTTTGACTTTTATTGGTTCTTTTTTAACTATTTTAGATGTAGGTTTAAACTTCGGTACTTCTTTCTTTTTGTAAGTACTTTTTACATCCGCACCCTTTATATCTGCGCTTTTTGTGTGTGTGCCCTTGACATCGGCACCAGCGGCTTTTTGTTCTTTGCGCTTTTCGGCTACTTTGGCTTTACTTTCATCCAATTGCTTTTTAGCGTGCTCTACGTGTTCATCTTCAATGGCGGCTATATCTTTACCATCTAGATCAATACGCTGCATACCCTTTTTGATGCTATGTAAATAGCGCCAACTGTTAGTGTAGTGTCTTAAAGACGAACGCAATAAAGTTTTGCTAACTCGCTCTTCATTTTCTAAGCGTTCAGCTAAATCTTGAAAAATACCTATTTTTAAAGGCTTAGCATCACCTTTATTACTAAAACAAGCGGGAAATTGTTCAACTAAAAAGCCTATGACTTCTTTGCTGTTCGAAAATTTTTGTGGATTATCCATTCAGTCTTCTAGTTAGTTAGTGTGTTAACGGGGTTCTTGGCGCTCATCATCCCAAGTTGCTAGAAGCTGGTCAACCCAGTCATACAAATCATCTTCATCTATATCGAGTAAATGTGCATCTTCTCGCCAATTTTCCCAAATATATTGGATCATGTTCCCTAAAGAAGTAGAATTTATATCTTCATGTGCCTTATCGTAAAGCATATGAAGGATAGTATTTAACCTGTCAGTGGCCTCACTTGCCCTATCATCCCAAAAATCCATGTCTTCAACCGTTGCAAGCACAACGTGGATATCTATAGTATGTTTCACTGTGCAACACTCCTCACTTCAACTGCGCTTACATGACATAGCGTTGTTTGTAATATTTCTACGATTTTGCTTAGACCCAATTTGTCGTCAACATCAAAACGAGCAATATCGGGGCTATCGATGTCTAGTACCGCAACAATTTCATTGTTTTGATAAATAGGTAGCACTATTTCTGAATTAGAGGCCGTATCACAAGCAATGTGCCCGGAAAATTGGTGTACATCATCAATTAATTGGATCGTGTTTTCAGATACAGCAGTTCCACATACTCCCTTGCCAATTGGAATTCGAATGCAAGCTGGTTGTCCGTGAAACGGTCCTAAAACCAGTTGCTCTTGTTTTACCAAGTAAAATCCTACCCAGTTAACATTTTCCAATGCCCAATAAAGTATCGAACTAATATTTGCCATATTAGCGATTAAGTCTTGTTCTCCAGCAACGATAGCTTCCACCTGTTGAGCCAATTGAGAATAATGTTGCTGTTTGTTTTTTGCCATCAATATATGAACCTAATTATAATATATGTATTTATGAAGCATCTTGCAGAGCAAAAATAACCAGTACCTTTGCTTGTGTAGACATTTCTCCGGGCTGGTAACTCTGCGATGTTTCGAATTGTCGCGTGCGCATCGCCATTGGTGTTGCTTGTACAGCAGACTGCTCCGATATGGATATAACCTCAGCTAATTTCAAGTCTAAAACCTTAGCCATATCAGTAGCGCGCTGTTTGGCGTTTAACAAAGCGTGTTTTAACGCCAATTCGTAATTTGCGGTTGCTTGACTGTTAGTAAAATTAAATTGATAAATATTACTCACCCCAAGTTTTAATATTGCATCTATTGATTGTTCGTATTGCGTTAAGCTTTTTAATGTCACCTTAACTTGCCTTGTTAAAATAAAGCCTTTTTGTTGACGCGTTTCACCGTTGTATTCCATCCAAGGATTAAACTGCACTTGCAACGATTGGACTGCTTTTTTATCGACCCCGATTTTAATCAACGCTTGGATCAGTGTATTGGTTTTCTCGACAATAGCTTTGTTTAGCTGCACAGCAACTTCGCCCTTTTGTTCAATCGATAAACTAAAGCTAAAACGGTCTGGCACACTAAAGATGTTACCTACCCCAGAAACTTCGATTGTTCTAAGTTGTTTGCCAGTGAGATGCTCTTTAGCATCCACATTGGCACTGATGCCGTAACAGCCGATCACTAATGTAAACAAAAATAAAATAGTTATACGCATATCTAGCCTCAACATTGCAGAACATTTAATAAACGATGAATAAAAAAAATCACAAATGAATAAGTAATAAATAAGTAATAAATAAGTAACAAGTGATAAATAAGTAGTGAGCAAAAAGTGAATCAATTACAACAGTGGTCGTTCAAGCTGGTAGCTTAATACCTAAGCTACCATAAACGTGTTAATCCATTAATTTCTGAGATAAAAAAGTATATTCCAAAGCGGTGCGTTTGGCACTTTCTTGTAGATTGGCCGACGCAGAGTGACCTCCATCAATATTTTCATAGTACTCAAAGTCATGACCATATTGTTCTAATAAATACGCCATTTTTCTAGCATGTCCGGGATGTACCCTATCGTCTTTAGTCGAAGTAACAAACATAATCGCAGGGTAATCTGCTGTTGGCTTAATATTATGCACTGGAGATATTTGCTCTAAAAATATGCGTTCAGCGGCGTTGTCAGGACTGCCATATTCACCGACCCAAGAAGCCCCAGCTAATAATTTATGATATCGCAACATATCTAACAAAGGCACTTGGCAAATAACAGCATTCCATAGTTCTGGTCTTTGGGTATACATCACTCCCATTAACAAACCACCATTAGAGCCTCCCATGATACCTAGGCGTCTGGTTGAAGTGATTTTTTTAGCGATAACGGCTTCACCCACTGCAATCATGTCATCAAAAATAACTTGCCGTTTAGTTTTTAGTCCTGCTTGGTGCCAATTTGGGCCAAACTCCCCACCACCACGAATGTTTGCCAACACATAAACGCCGCCTTGCTCGAGCCAGTTTTTCCCCAGTAGCCCTGAATAGCTAGGTTTTAGTGACACTTGAAAGCCACCGTAAGCATATTGTAATGTCGGGTTTGTACCATCAAATACTATGTCTTTTTGCCTAACCACAAAATAAGGGATCTTTTCACCGTCTTTTGAGCATGCTTGAAATTGTTCAACTACAATATTAGATGCATCAAATCGAGCTGGAATAGATTTAATCGCAACAATATCTAGTTGCTCGACGTCAACTTTGAATAAAGTGTCAGGGGCGACAAAACTTTCTTGATTAAGAAAAATAATATCACTATCAAGGTTAGCCGACGAAACCGACATTGAAGCGTTTTCAGGCATAGCTAATTTAACTTGAGACCATTGATTATCAAAGTCGTAAATATATATATTGCTAACCACGTTTTCTAACAAGGTTAAAACTAGTTTGCTGTGGGTGATGGAAACAGCGTCAATTGTGGCTCTTTCATCAGGATGGTAAACCAGTTGTAAGTTTTTAAGGTGTTGTGTTTGCAGCCAATGTTCGAGATCAAAGGACACTAGATCACCACTATCAAAAGTATACGTTGTGCCTAGTGGTGTCCACTGTTGCTTAAGTGATAACAGCAGTTGCCCTTTGAATACACCTTGTATTGCCACTTTTTCAGGGATCGGTAATTGAATACCTTGACGTCCATCATCAGGAAGCCAAAAATACAAGGACTCAAAAAATGTGACTGCGCGAACCACCATGTTCAGATTGTTATCGCCCAACTTAATAGAAAGTGGCCATACACCTACATCCGTTTTTTCCCCTTCAAATATGGGTACTGCCGCTGCCAGTGCTTGTCCTCTTTTTAATGATTTAACCATAAATGGGTAACCACTTTCAGTCACCGAGCCTTGCCCCCAGTGAGTAGCAATATTAATATTATCGATATCTTTCCAACTCACACCTGTTTTTGCATCTGGGATAAAAAAACCGTTCTCGACAAAAGATTGTGTGGCATGGTCCCATTCGCGCATCTCAACTGAATCTTTTCCGCCATCGGAGAGCGATAAAAGGCAGCGATCATAGTTACTGTCTAAAGCTGTTGAACCTTTAAATACCCAATTTTTTTGTTCTGAGACAGCAAGGTTATCAATGCTAAGCAAGTCTTCCCATTTAGGTTGCGATTGGGTGTATTCATCCAAGGTCGTTCTTCGCAGCACGCCTCTAACTTGATTTTTGTCTTGCCAAAAGTTGTATACAAAACCTCCACGAAAATTGCCATAAGGAATTTTATCTATAGCATTAACGATGTCTAATCCAGCTTCAAGATACTTGGTATAACGCTTATCAGCCATGAGTTTGTCTAAAGTCACTTTATTCCAAGCATTTACCTTATCTAAAGCTTGTGTGCCTGCTACTTCTTCTAACCACATGGGTGCTTTTGTGACTATTTCTGTCATAGGTAAATTTTCATCCAATTTATGTTATTGCGCTTTTTATGCTCACTACAGACTCAATACGCAAGCACTGGCGATAGTGATGAAAACATAGCTCAAAAACTTTATATTCATTTTTGAGCCTTTAGAATGCTATCTGATAACATGAGTATGCAGTGGAGGGCTAACTAGTAAAATTAAAAACAATCACTGGGTATATAAACTTCACCTTTCATTAATATTCGAGCGCTACGGCTCATAGACACTTTATTCACTGTCCATGCGCCATTTTTAAATTGTGTTGCTGCGCCCACTTTCAAAGTACCAGAGGGATGACCAAAGGTAACGGACTCAAGGCTTCCTCCACCAGCGACTGCGTTGACTAACGTGCCAGGAATAGCCGCTGCTGTGCCGATAGCAACCGCGGCTGTGCCCATCATGGCATGATGTAATTTGCCCATTGAAAGTGCTCTGACTGCTAAGTCTATATGTTGACTATCGACAGTCTTACCACTTGAGGTCAGGTACTTTGTTGGTTTAGCTACAAAAGCAATTTTGGGCGTATGTTGACGACTCACCGCTTCATCAATATGTTTAATTAAGCCCATCTTAAGCGCTCCATAAGCGCGAATAGTTTCAAAGCGATTAAGCGCGTGCTCATCACCATTAATCGCTTCTTGTAATTCAGCACCTGTATAGCCTAATGCCTGTGCATCTAGAAAAATAGTAGGGATACCTGCATTGATCATGGTGGCTTTAAAATTGCCGATATTAGGTACATGTAAATCGTCAAGCAGATTACCCGTTGGAAACATAGCTTCGTCACCATCAACAGGGGCCACAAAGTCGACTTTTACTTCGGCTGCGGGGAAAGTCACGCCATCTAATTCAAAGTCACCTGTTTCTTGCACTTGACCATCAGTAATGGGCACATGGGCAATAATCGTTTTATTGATATTAGCCTGCCAAATACGTACCACACAAACACCATTTTCAGGTACACGGCCGGCGTCAAGCAATGCATTACTAATTGCAAATGAACCTACGGCAGCAGTTAAATTGCCACAATTCCCACTCCAATCAACAAATGCTGTATCAATAGATACTTGACCAAACAAATAATCCACATCGTGATCCGCGTGAACACTTTTAGATAAAATTACAGTTTTACTGGTGCTTGAAGTGGCACCACCCATACCATCTGTTTGTTTGCCATATGGATCAGGGCTACCAATCACTCTGAGTAATAAGTTATCTCTAGCTATACCGGGGATCTGTGCAGATACAGGTAAATCGGCTAGCTTAAAAAAAACACCTTTGCTAGTACCGCCACGCATATAAGTCGCAGCAATAGCTATTTGTGGTTTATGGCTCATACATTTATGTCCTTTTTAATTCACGGTTCGCTTCACAGTTCACATTCGTTATGCCACTGTAGACTCAAGAAAATCTTGAGCAAAGCGTTGCAGTACCCCACCGGCCTCATAAATACGTACTTCCTCAGCGGTATCTAAACGGCACGTCATAGGCACTTGAATCTGTTCACTATTGCTACGTGTCACGATTAAATTTAGGGTAGCACCAGCAGCGTAATCGCCCGATACGTCGTAGGTTTCAGTACCATCTAGATGTAAGGTATGACGCGTGGTTCCGGGTTTGAACTCAAGGGGTAATATCCCCATTCCAACTAAATTAGTGCGGTGAATACGCTCAAAACCTTCAGCGGCTATCACTTCAACTCCTGCTAAACGTACTCCCTTTGCTGCCCAATCTCTGGAAGAGCCTTGACCATAATCAGCGCCCGCCACAATAATCAGTGGTTGTTTACGCTGCATATAGATTTCAATCGTTTCCCACATGCGCATAACAGTTCCTTCAGGCTCTAACCTTGCGAACGAGCCCGGCTTTACCTCACCATTTTCTAATACCATCTCGTTCATTAATTTAGGATTAGCAAAGGTTGCTCGTTGAGCCGTTAAGTGATCACCTCGATGCGTCGCATAAGAGTTAAAATCTACTTCTGGCAACCCCATTTTATGCAAGTATTCTCCTGCCGCGCTGTTTAACATAATCGCATTAGAAGGTGATAAATGGTCAGTAGTAATATTGTCACCCAAGACCGCTAAAGGTCTCATACCTTTCATGGTGCGCTCATTTGCAATTGCTCCATCCCAGTAAGGAGGCCTACGAATATAAGTACTTTGAGGCCGCCAATCGTACAAAGGACTCTCAGCAGGTTCAAACGAACCTAAGTCAAACATGGGGGCATAGACTTTTTTAAATTGCTCGGGCTTGACAAACTCAGACACAATGGCATCAATTTGTTCGTCGCTTGGCCAAATATCTTTCAAGGTAATAGCCTGACCATTTTTGTCATAGCCTAACGCATCTTTTTCGATATCAAAACGCATGGTACCCGCGATAGCGTAAGCCACTACTAAGGGCGGTGATGCTAGAAATGCCTGTTTGGCATACGGATGAATTCGCCCGTCAAAATTACGATTACCTGATAATACCGCCGTGGTATATAAGTCACGTTCTACTGCTTCTTTTTGAATAGCTGGATCAAGCGCACCACTCATGCCATTACAAGTAGTGCAAGCGTAGCCAACGATACCAAAACCTAGCTTTTCCATTTCAGGTAATAAGCCTGACTCTTCTAAGTAATACTTAGCCACTTTTGAACCCGGTGCAAATGATGACTTCACCCAAGGTTTTCTTAATAAACCTAGTTCATTGGCTTTTTTAGCAATGAGTCCTGCTGCCACTACGTTGCGCGGATTACTGGTATTAGTGCAACTGGTAATAGCGGCAATAATCACTGCACCGTCGGGCATTTCACCTTCTTTTTGCTCTACCGCATAAGCAATACCTTTTGAGGCTAAGTCTGCTGTAGCAAGACGACGATGCGGGCTTGAAGGACCCGCCATATTGCGTCCTACAGCTGATAAATCAAACTCTAATACTCGTTCGTATTCCGCATCTATTAAATCATCCGCCCAAAGACCAGTATGTTTAGCATAAGTTTCTACTAACTCCACTTGCTCTGGTTCACGCCCCGTGATCTTTAAATAATCAATGGTTTGTCTGTCGATATAAAACATGCCAGCAGATGCACCGTATTCGGGCGTCATATTCGAAATAGTAGCCCGGTCACCGATAGTTAATGCTGCTGCGCCTTCACCAAAAAATTCAAGGTACGCGGAGACCACTTTGGCGTTACGCAAAAATTCAGTAATCGCCAGTACAATATCAGTGGCTGTAATACCAGGCTGGCGTTTTCCACTGAGTCGAACACCAACAATATTTGGCAAACGCATCATTGACGGCCTGCCAAGCATCACTGTCTCTGCCTCTAAGCCTCCGACACCAATAGCGATGACGCCTAAGGCATCCACATGCGGAGTATGACTGTCTGTACCCACACAAGTATCGGGAAACGCTACACCGTCTAGTAATTGAATAACCGGTGACATTTTTTCTAGGTTAATCTGGTGCATGATGCCGTTACCAGCAGGAATAACGTCGACATTTTTAAACGCTGTTTTGGTCCATTCAATAAAGTGAAACCTATCTTCGTTACGTCGATCTTCTATGGCCCTGTTTTTGTCAAAAGCGTCAAGATCGTCTCCATCATGTTCGACAGCTAAGGAATGGTCGACAATTAATTGAGTCGGTACTACAGGATTAACTTTTGATGGGTCGCCTCCTTGATCAGCTATAGCATCACGCAAACCTGCTAAGTCAACCAGTGCAGTTTGTCCCAAAATATCGTGGCAAACAACACGTGCTGGATACCAAGGAAAATCCAGCTCTTGTTTGCGATAAATAATCTGTTTTAAGCACTCAGTCAATATATCTGGTGCACATTTACGTACTAGTTGTTCAGCTAAAACGCGAGAGGTATAGGGTAATTTTGCGTAAGCACCTTGGCTAATAGCTTCAACTGCAGCACGGGTGTCAAAGTAATCAACGTTGGTTCCAGCTATTGTGTAACCGGGAAGGGGTTTGCGAAATTCATAGTTCATATATAGGTCCACAGAATAGATAAGGAGAGTCAGGCCGCTTATTATCGGCCTGTAAGTAAAAAGGTTTTAGCGTTGGCTTATGGCCGTTACTTTTCTTGGTTGAGTACCAATGTAATCAGCGCTTGGGCGAATAATGCGATTATTTGAGCGCTGTTCCATGATATGAGCAGCCCAACCAGTTAAACGCGAACAAACGAATATGGGTGTAAATAATTTAGTAGGTATACCCATAAAATGATAAGCCGAGGCGTGAAAAAAGTCAGCGTTGCAGAATAATTTTTTTGTATCCCACATAAATTCTTCACAAGCCACTGAAATATCATAAAGTGAACTGTCACCGAATTCTTGTCCTAACTGTTCAGACCATCTTTTAATGATCACATTACGGGGGTCTGAATCACTATAAATAGCGTGGCCGAATCCCATTATTTTGTCTTTGCGCTCTAACATTGCTGCCATCTGTATTTTTGCATCGGCAGGTGAGCTAAACTTCTGGATCATATCCATTGCTGCTTCATTTGCTCCACCGTGTAGTGGTCCGCGAAGTGAGCCAATAGCACCCGTTACGCATGAATACATATCAGATAAAGTGGAAGCACAGACACGAGCAGTAAAAGTAGAAGCGTTAAATTCATGTTCGGCGTATAAGATAAGTGATACATCCATTACTTTTCTGTGCAATGCAGAAGGAGTGTCACCGGTTAGCAGCTTTAGAAAGTGGCCACCGATCGAGTCTTCGTCTGTCGTGCAATCGATTTCAATACCATCATGAGTATATTTGTACCAATAGCACATGATGGCTGGAAAAGCGGCAAGCAATCTATTTGAAGCTTGGTTTTGTTCGCTAAAATCGGCTTCAGGCTCAAGGTTTCCTAAAAACGAACAACCGGTACGCATCACATCCATTGGATGGGCGTCTGCAGGTATCAGTTTTAGCACTTCTTTTAACGCTTTAGGTAAGTCACGCTGAGTGAGTAACTCCACTTTGTAATTATTCAATTGTGCTTGATCAGGAAGTTCGCCGTTAAATAATAAATAAGCCACTTCTTCGAACGTTGCGTTGTCTGCTAAGTCTGCTACGTCGTAACCGCAATAAGTGAGTCCCGAACCCGACTTACCTACAGTACACAGCTTAGTTTGACCGGCACTTTGACCACGAAGACCAGCGCCACTTAATTTTTTTTCAGCCATAATTTATTCCAACTTATATATTTTAAACCCTCGTTATTTTTTAAAAATTAAGGGCTTTAGAGTTTATAATTATTCCTAAATGTAGGAGGTATATTAGGATGTACATGAAACTACATATAATTATTTGTTTTTACCTGCAGAAAATAGTGAATCTAGTTTTTGTTCGTAGGCGTGATAACCTAAATAGTCATACAATTTCATACGAGTTTGCATGCTGTCAACCACCGCTTTTTGATCGCCGTTTGTCAATATAGATTGATAAACATTTTCAGCTGCCTGATTCATGGCCCTAAATGCACTCAGTGGGTAAAGCACCATAGCAGCGCCCCACTCACCTAACTCCTTTTTATTCCAGAGTTCAGTTTGGCCAAACTCTGTAATATTTGCCAAGACGGGTACGTGTAACGCATCAGAAAATGCACGATAATGAGCTTCAGTTTTTACTGCTTCAGCAAAAATACCGTCAGCTCCAGCTGCTGCATAAGCCTTGGCTCTTGTGATCGATGCCTCTAAGCCTTCTTGAGCAAAGGAGTCTGTGCGAGCCATAATAAAAAAATCAGCGTCGGTACGAGCATCGACTGCTGCTTTGATCCGGTCAACCATCTCTTCAGTGGAAACAATCTCTTTATTTGGGCGGTGGCCACAGCGTTTTTGTGCTACTTGATCTTCCATATGTACCGCCGCCGCCCCTGCTTTTTCCATATCACGAATAGTTTTGGCAATATTAAAAGCTCCGCCCCAACCTGTATCAATATCAACCAGCAAAGGTAAGTCACAAGCAGCAGTGATACGCTGCACATCAACCAGCACATCATTCAAGGAGGTCAAACCTAAGTCAGGTAAACCATAGGATGCATTAGCCACGCCGCCGCCTGATAAGTAAATTGCCTGATGTCCAATTTGTTTAGCCATCATCGCTGTATAAGCGTTAACAGTGCCAACAATTTGTAAAGGTTGATTGTCTTGTAGTGCCTGACGAAAGCGTTGTCCGGGTGTGCTTATAATGCTCATAGGGTATTCATCCTCTTTTCTACGTTTTTACGTGATGCTGAAATATGCCGACGCATCAATATTTCAGCCAGTTCACCATCTTTATCCTCGATAGCTTGAATAATGTGGTGGTGTTCAGAAAAAGCTTTTTTAGCGCGAGGACTGGCCATACCAAATTGATAGCGATACATACGCACCAAATAATATAGTTCCTCACACAACAAGCGTATCAGTAGTTTATTACCGCTGCCCATAACGATACGAAAATGGAAATCTAAATCCCCTTCTTCTTGAATATATGCTTGCCCTTGCTGTAGTGATTCGTACTGGTTGTGTACATCGAGTAAGTGTTTCAAATCTTCAATTTGTTTTGAGGTCATGTTTTGTGCCGCTAATCGACACGCCATGCCTTCTAGAGACTCTCTGACTCGGAAGATTTCAAGTAGCTGCTCAGTTGACAATGTCACCACGCGATAGCCGATATGAGCTTTACGCTCCAAAAGGCCAGAACCTTCTAAGCGAGATAAAGCATCGCGTAATGTACTTCGACTTATTTCGTAATGTTTAGCAAGCTCTGGCTCACTCAACTTGGAGCCGGTTGATATGTCACCCTCAACAATGCGCTGACGAAGATCGGTGAATACCGTATCTGCGCGAGTAATAACAGGCGATGAATTAGTTAATATTTGCAATTATTATTGTCGACAGTAATTTAACTTATAAGTACTTTATAGCTTTTAAACAAAATAACAAGGGCAAACTGTCGACAATAAATTCAGCGTTAGAGAAATAAATTAATTTAGCTGAGTACCGCTTCTAAGCTAGAAACGCAATAATCTACATTCTTTTGACTTGAACTACAGCCCATCAGACCGATTCGCCAGACTTTTCCAGCCAATTCGCCTAAGCCAGCCCCGATTTCCAAATTAAATTCATTTAACAACCGATTACGCACCTGTGCATCATTAACTCCAACAGGAATTCGCACCATATTTAATTGCGGTAAACGATAGTTTTTTTCAACAACAAACTCCAGCCCAAGTTTTTCTAATCCAGATTTTAAACTAAGGTGATTCTGATCATGTCTGGTGTGAGTATTTTGCAGTCCTTCTTTATGTAAAATTAGTAAGGATTCGTGCAAGGCATAAATGCTGTTAACAGGCGCAGTATGATGATAAGCACGCTTAGCACCTTTTTCTTGCTCGCCTCCTCTTCCCCAGTAACCCATGACTAGGTCCATATCTAGAAACCAACTTTGCACCGGATGTTTACGCTGTTTAATGACTTCAATCGCTCGGTCACTAAAGGAGGCAGGAGACAACCCAGGTACACAGGACAAGCATTTTTGAGTACCTGAATAAATAGCATCAATTTGCCAATCATCAACTTTTAGTTCGTTACCTGCTAGCGATGTCACTGCATCAACAATACTTAAACAGTCAAACTCTTTGGCTAGTTGACACAATGCTTTAGCATCATTTAATACACCTGTTGAAGTTTCTGCGTGCACAAATGCTAAAGCCTTAACATCAGGATGTGTCTGTAGTGCTTGTCGCACTTTATTCAAGTCTGTAGGTTCACCCCATTTATCTTGTACCATAATTGCTTGTCCACCACAGCGCTGCACGTTTTGTTGCATACGCCCGCCAAACACACCGTTTTGGCATACAATCACTTTATCACCTGGTTCAACTAAGTTAACAAAAACAGACTCCATACCCGCAGAGCCTGGTGCCGAGATAGGCATAGTTAGGGTGTTGTTAGTTTGAAATGCGAATTGTAGTAATTGTTTTACTTCATCCATCAGCTCAACAAACGTTGGATCTAAATGGCCGATAGTCGGTCTGGCCAAAGCTTTAAGTACTTGTGGGTATACGTCTGAAGGACCCGGTCCCATAAGGACGCGTGTAGGAGGTATGAACGATGAAAATGATTGAGACATATGTATTCCAAACTGAAGATAAGATAAGCGTAAGATAAACTTACGTAACAATCTTTACAGTTTTAGCGCCTCGCTACAAGACCAGCATAACCAGCATAAATAACAAAAATACTCATTTATCTAAACATTTTTTTGTTGAATAAGAAGTTAACTATTGAAGTGCCATGCCCGTGCGGCCGGCTCAGGTAGTGTGAAGTTAAATATGGAGTTGATGAATTTTACATTTGAGCTTGTATGTAAACTTGCATATAAAAATACTTCTCAGTTTGTACTCAAAAGTAGGTTTTGATTAGCGCACGGCTCTAATAAAGAGCCATTCCCTTGAGCCCGAACTAGCACTAGTTTCGGGCCTTTTTTTATTTTAAAGTTTAAACTTCAGCACTTTTTTGATTGTGTTAAAAATCTTTTGGCTTTACCCACATAATATTGAACCGATTGTTCAAGGGGTTTTCACTGGTGTTGGGGATGCCCTTAGTTGAGTCGAAAATCTTTTAGCTTTACCCACATAGTGCTGGGCTGATTTTTCGAGCATTTTTCGCTGTTGCTCAGGAATAGTTTTGATTATCTTAGCAGGTGACCCCATCACTAACGAGCCATCTGGTATATGCATGTTTTCGGTAATCAAGCTGTTCGCACCAATAACACAGTACTTACCAATTTTAGCGCCATTTAACACCACAGTATTGATCCCAATTAAGCTGTAATCCCCTATTTCGCAACCGTGCAGCATCACTTTATGGCCGATAGTAACGCTTTTTCCAATAGTTAAAGGCACATCAACATCAGTGTGTAATACCGATCCATCTTGCACATTGCTATTTTCACCAATGGTGATCACGTCACAGTCACCTCGTACAACTGCGTTAAACCACACGCTACTATTTTTGTGTAATACTACGTTACCTATTACATGAGCGCCTGGCGCAACATAGACGCCTTCTGCGACCTGCACATGGTCATTACCCAGAGAATAAATCATGTGTTGTCTGCCATTTTTCGTAATAGACCTTCCTGCATGGTTGATGCTACTAACTTACCATCGCGATTAAAAAACTGACCTCTGACCAATCCTCTGGCACCACCAGAAAACGGGCTTTCAGCACAATATAATAACCATTCATCAAAATCGAAGGGATGATGGAACCACATTGAATGGTCAATCGTTGCCATACGGATATTTTTATCTCTAGTAGATACCCCATGCGGGTGGAGTGCAGTCGATAATAAATGGTAATCAGAAGCGTATGCCAACATCACTTGATTAAGGTTGATATTGCCGGATAGCACTTCTTGCGCCCGCATCCATATATAGCGTTTTGGCTGCTGCACTATTTCTTTAGCAGGGTCGACATAATTCACGGTACGCATGTCGATGGGTTTGTGGTAACCAATGCTTTCGCACATACGCCCAGGCTTATCTTGATTATTTCCAAACACATCGATGTCAGACTTTATATCTTCTGGTGGTGGTACATTGGGCATATCAGCATATTGGTGCTCAAGACCTGGCTCGGGTGTTTGAAAAGATGCCGTCATGTAAAAAATATTTCTTCCATTTTGAATCGCTTTTATCCTTCTGGTTGAGAAACTACGACCATCTCGGACGTTTTCCACGTCAAAAATCACTGGCTTATTGGCATCTCCTGGTAATAAAAAATAGCTATGGAACGAGTGTGTAACGCGACCTTCGGGCAACGTCAGTTGAGCCGCAGCAAGGGCTTGACCTAACACTTGACCGCCAAATAATGCGCGGAATCCTAGATCCCAACTTTGACCACGAAACAAACCTTCTTCAATTTTATCTAAGGTTAATAGCTCTACTAATTTTACTTCTGACATAAGCTCTCTTTTTTGGTGCTTTATTTATTACACTATTTTAATTTATGTTACGTGTGATGTGAGGTGCTTTGATAAGGATCTCTCGGATAAAATTTATCAGGTAATTGAGCTTGATGAGTAAAAAATCGGGTATCTTTAAACGGTAACTTCATAAAACCTGATATCCCAAGCCCTTCAATAGTAGGGATGAGATCAATTACATCTTTTAATAAACTCTTAAATTCTAGTTCCATGCTGTGATTGAGCAGCTTGTAATCACTATGTATTTTTAGGTGAGTAGGTAAAGACTCAAAAATAATACAGCCCGTATGGTGGATACTATTTAATTGCCTGATCACAGCCATTAACTGTTGAGATAAGGTGAGTAATTCGTCAGGATCATCGCCATCTTCAAAATAAGAGTGCATACGGCTATCATGTTCGGTGAGCGACACCACGCTCAATTCATAAGGTATCTGCATACTTTTCTCAGGTATAAATTCACTATTTTCATCATTTCGTTCAATATGCAATGTGTCACGAGCGTTGAACATACAACATTTAAAAACACCGTTTCGGTTGATTGCTCTGGCAAAATGTACAACATTATTGACCGATGCTTCAAATGAAGTTTGTAGCTTTGTATCATATAAGTTCAGGCTTGAGTCGATATTGACTCCAGCATTTTCCCACCTTACCGCTAACCCGCCCACTACGGGGTACTTTCCCAAACGACTAACCGCAGCAACAAAAGCTTTTTCGGTATCACCCATACCTTGCATATAGTTTTTATAATATCGCTCAAACTGAGCGTCGTCGATGCATCTCAGCTCTTGTTGTGCTTGGTAAGCCTCTATTCGTAAAAATGATTTACGAGAACTGTAAACCACAGAATCAATTTCTTTGTTGTAAAGACTAACGCTAGTGGGTATCAATGAAACATCCGAATGCTGTATAGCTTCATTTAATACTAAATTTTTCATAAATTGCATATTGTTAATGAAATAATCCCCTCCCCGCTCACGTTGTTCTGGGGAGTCACTCATCATGGCCGTTAAGGTTTTAGCTAGCTCTTGAGGTAACCCAAGAGAGTTTGGACTGATAACATTATGCCCAAAACGACTCGATTGACCTGATGCTAATGCATACAAAGTACTGGCTAAACCTTGTTCATCAAATCGTACAGATGATAGACCACCATTGAGCTGCTCTGCACCGATAAAATAGACATCGCCAAGACGCGCGTTACTTTGCTGCATATCACTGGACATCAAATCCATTATATTGCTGCCCACAAACTGCCCTTGATGGTCAATTTGGGCAAAAACAGATGAGCCCCAATCTATCAGCCCTACTTTGTTGCTGGTTTCATCAAATACAATGTTGGAAGGTTTGATATCACCATGAACAATAGGTTTATTTTGTCCTTGCTGTTGATGACCGCGTAAGTACAACAATATATCAGCCAGTTGCACCGCTAAATTGATAATCAGACTTACCGACAGTGGCCCATACTTTAAAGATATCTTTTCTAAATCCTCACCTTTAGCTCGGTCCATAACCAAGACAGATTGTTTATTGATCTGCTGATACTCAATTAAACGTGGTACATAGGGATGTTCAATTAAACTCAACATGTAAGCTTCTTCTTCGAATCTGTCTTGCACGTGCTGTGGTAAATTTATCCGAGAAAACTTAAACACTTGTTGTTGAATATGAGTGTTATTTTTGGAAATTTTTGACGTAACATTTTTTTTTGAAGTAGAGTCTGCAAAGGTACCTGAGAAAACAAATCCAAACGCGCCTTTGCCTATCAACTCAATGTCTT
>Ga0222645_100749_pt1 | contig 16702 bp, 16 predicted proteins | sample AntAcemetagen292_FD_179881 | JGI IMG/M metagenome (GOLD analysis project Ga0222645, IMG submission 179881) | Saline water microbial communities from Ace Lake, Antarctica - #292 | ecosystem: Environmental > Aquatic > Non-marine Saline and Alkaline > Saline | place: Antarctica: Ace Lake | collected...
CGTACCGAAGCGGATGAAGATGTCCGGCCCCCATATCAAGCGTGCCACCTTGATATAACGGGGTCCGCACAATTTCGTGCAGGGCATCGCGGTCAAGACATTGAATTTGATCATAGCCATATTGCACAGCAAGATATTCGGCGTCGGCTGCATCTTGTGTCGCTTCGGCGGCTGTATAGGCGCCATGGGCCACCCCGCTTGTGTAGTTTGCATCGGGTGCGTGGGTGGCGGCCAAGGCGCGCAAGTCTGATTTTGCCTCTTCGGCCAAATTCCAAAGTGCGCGCGCGGGTCCGTCACCAAGATGTTTGGCAAGCCATTTCTGGCTTTTGTTATATCCTGATCCAACCTGGCCGCCATTGCGTCCCGATGCGCCGAACCCAGCGCGGTGGGCATCAAGCACAACAACGCTAAACCCTTTTTGCGCGAGGTGAAGTGCGGCGGACAGTCCGGTAAACCCTGCGCCGATCACACAAACATCAGCAGTGGTTTCCCCGAACAGTGACGCGCGTTCCGCAGGGATATCTGCGGTGGCTGCATACCAGCTTTTGGGAAATTGGCCGACACGGTCGTTGCGGTAAAGCGGGTTCATACGTTTAGCAGCAGATGTTCGCGTTCCCATGGCGAGATAACTTGCAAGAATTCGTTATATTCAGCGCGTTTTACAATGGAATAAACGCGTGCAAAATCTGCGCCCAATACATTGTGCATGGTTTTTGCACCGTCAAACAGGTCCATCGCTGCATACAGTCCTTGAGGGATCACGTCTTCTGCGGTGTAGGCATCGCCGTCAAACCGTTTGTCGGGCTTGATCTTATTCATCATGCCCAGATACCCGCAGGCCAGTGACGCCGCGATGCACAGATACGGGTTGCAATCCATGCCCGCCAGCCGGTTTTCAATGCGCCGTGCATCAGGTGATGAAATCGGAATCCGGATGCCTGTTGTGCGGTTGTCGCGGCCCCATTCCAAATTGATCGGGGCGGCAAAATCGCGCACATACCGCCGGTAGCTGTTCACATAGGGGGCGATGACCGCAATGACCGACGGCATATGTTCTTGCAATCCGCCGATAAAGTGAAAAAATTCATCTGTTTCGTCGCCGTCTTTGCCAGTGAAAATATTCTGGCCATCGTTGTCCAAAATCGAATGGTGGATGTGCATCGCTGATCCGGGTTCGCCCTCGATTGGTTTTGCCATGAATGTGGCAAAGCAATCGTGCTTGAGCGCGGCTTCGCGGATCAGGCGTTTGAAATAAAATACCTGATCGGCAAGTGCGATCGGGTCGCCATGGCGCAGGTTGATTTCAAGCTGGCCCGCGCCGCCTTCTTGGGTGATCCCGTCGATTTCAATGCCCTGAATTTCGGCATATTCATAAATATCGTCGATCACGGGGCCGTAGTCATCCACGGCGGACATGGAATAGGCTTGCCGTCCTGCGGCGGGGCGTCCCGTGCGGCCCATCATCGGTTCAATTGCTTTGGCGGGGTCGATATTGCGTGCGACCAGATAGAATTCCATCTCGGGGGCAATAACCGGCGTCCAACCTTGCTTTTTATACAAATCAACAACGCGCTTTAGCACATTGCGCGGCGCAAATTCGACGGGGTCGCCATTTTGATCAAACGCATCGTGGATCACTTGCAAGGTGCCATCTTCGGCCCACGGGGCCGCCGTGGCGGTGGTGATATCGGGCTTTAGAATCATGTCGGGTTCGGTCCAGCCGTCCGGGCCTGCGGCCTCGCCCCAGTCACCTGTGATGGTTTGGAAAAAGATCGAATTTGGCAGATGGAAATGCTGCTGCTTTTCCCATTTAGATACAGGGACTGCCTTGCCGCGTGCAATGCCGGGCAAATCTGCGATCACACATTCGACTTCGTCGAGCCGGTTGTTTTCGATATACGTGCGGGCGGCTTCGGGGATGTCGTCGATCCAGCTCATAAAATTCGCCTTTCGCGGAAAAACAGACCAATCATCGCGGCCAGTTTCTGGTTTCCATTGGGTTGGCCCATACTGGATTTTGCCGCGGCCAACAACGGGTCAGGCACCACACCGGGCCCGCGTAGCGTGGCAAGCCCGTCAATCATCTGATCGCCGAATTCAGGGTGGGGTTGTACCGTGAACGCCTGGCCGGCGTAAACAAGGGCTGCATTTGCGCAGAAATCATTGGATGCAACAGCTTTGGCACCGCGTGGCAAGGTGACAACCTGATCCTGATGCCATGCGTTCAGCGCAATATCATCGTCGCCCCACTGATAGGTTTGCCGCCCGACGGCCCAGCCCCCATCGAATTTAGCGACCTGACCGCCAAGCGCTTGGGCGATGATCTGATGGCCAAAGCAAATGCCGACCAACGGGACATCCGATGCTTGCGCGTCGCGGATAAACTGTTCCAGCGGGGCAATAAAAGGATGGTCTTCATAGGCGCCATGTTTGGACCCTGTGATCAGCCACCCGTCACATGTTGTCACACTGGCGGGAAAATCCATATCGACCACGTTAAAGGTTTCAAATACGAACCCCTCATTCGCCAGAAACCTGCCGAACATGTCATCATAATCGCCAAGCTGTGTCTGGATTTCGTCAGGGGCGTGGCCCGTTTGCAAAATACCGATTTTCATAAATCACCGTTGAGGAAAAAGAGGAGGGAGGGCGCTGGGGATCACACAGTATCCAAATAAAGATCAAGCTGCTCTTCGCGGGTTAATTCCTTGAAATGATACATTTCCTGACGCTTGGTGCGCAGCAGGTTGTCCACCAGTTCGGCATTGAAAATACGGCGCGACAGTGGGCCGTTATCAAAGGCCGTAATCGCGTCTGACCATGTGCTGGGCAATTGCGGCAGCTTTTGATCATAGGCGCTTCCGGTGATGGGGGCGGGGGCGGATAATTTGTCTTCGATCCCGATCAAGGCAGAGCCAAGGACCGCGGCCAGAAACAAATACGGGTTCACATCGCCGCCAGCCACACGGTGTTCAATGCGCCTAGCCTTAAAGCTGCCGCCCGGCACGCGCACAGACGCGGTGCGGTTGTCGTAGGCCCAACAGATCGATGTGGGCGCATGTTGACCGGGTACAAGGCGTTCATAGCTGTTGCCGTGCGGGGCGAAGATTAACGCAAGATCGGGCATGCCGGCCAAGCATCCGGCAATAGCATTTTTCAGCAAATCCGATCCTTCGGCTGTGTCATTGGCGAATACGTTGTTTCCGTCTTTGTCGAGAACGGAAAAATGGGTATGCAACCCGTTGCCGGCGTAATCTTCGTAAGGTTTGGCCATGAATGATGCCGCCATGCCATGGTTGCGGGCAACGCCGCGCACCAGCATTTTGAACAGCCAAGCATCGTCTGCGGCCTTGAGCGCGTCAGGCACATGTTCAAGGTTGACCTCGAACTGGCCAATGCCGCCTTCTGAAATTGCAGCTTCTGCAGGGATGCCCATTTCTTCGCAGGCGTCATATAATTCGTTAAAGAAATTGTCGAAAGCATCAAGCGCGCGCAATGACAAAATTTCGGCACCCGCACGTCGTTTGCCGGATCTGGGTGATTTTGGCTGACTGATTTCAAGACCGCTATCATCAAGCAGGTAAAATTCCATTTCGGTGGCCACAACAGGTGTCAGCCCAAGCGCTGCATACCGGTTTACAACACTGGCAAGCGCATGGCGCGGATCGCCGGCGAACGGCGTGCCATCCTCGTGAAATGACCACAACGGCAACAGTGCTGACGGCGATGAAAGCCACGGCATCGGCAAATAGCCGCGTTCTGTTGGCAACAACACACCGTCCGCATCGCCCGATTCAAATACCAGCGGGCTATCGTCAATATCCTCGCCCCACATATCAAGGTTCAGAACCGACAACGGAAACCGTGTGCCTTCTGTTTCAAGTTTTGCTGCGAATTTGCGTGGAACGCGTTTCCCGCGGGCCTGACCGTTCAGATCGGCGGCGCCGCAACGGACATTACGTACTTCGGGGTGGTCTTCAAGCCAGCTCATGATCTTATCTAATTACCTGAGGGCGGATCTTGATCTTTGCACGCCGGTCTTGGGGCAAATGACGGTTGAGCCGCGAATTGACTGCGCCGAAAATCGAAATGACGATCAGCGTCAGTATGACAAAATACATGGCGAGGATCGGGTAAGGAATAAAGGGGTTAAACGTCTTATCCGCAAAATAGTTTGCATAATATAACGCATCGCCGCTTTGTTGCATGGCCGGAAACCCGCTAAAGAACACCAGTGTTGTCGCATGAAACAGAAAAATTGCTTCGTTTGTATAGGCAGGCCACGCCAACCGCAGCATCGTGGGCCAGATCACACGGCGAAACCGCGACCAGCCTTGTAACCCGTATGCATCCGCGGCCTCTGTGTCGCCTTTGGGAATGGATTGCAGGGCACCGTAAAATATTTCTGCGGTATAGGCAGAGGTGTTGAAAAACAGCACAACCAAGGCACCAAGCCACGCGGATGTCAGGGGGGAAAAGAACGGCACCGCCCCCTTGAGGGATAAAAACAGGAAATAGGCAAAAAAGAACTGGATAAATAGCGGTGATCCACGAAACAGAAATATGAACCATTCGGCAGGTTTGCGCAGCCATGCAGACCGCGCCGCCTTGCCTAATGCCAATGCGGTCGCAAAAAAGAAACCTGCAAGCAAGGCGCATATGCCAAAATAGATGTTCCAGATCATGCCTGATCCAATCAAGGTGAATTGCTGGCACAAGGTAAAATCGGTACGCGGCAGCAGGCGTTCTCCGATTCCCACAGAGCGCAGGCCGTAGTCCAGAATTGTTTGAACGCAATCTTCCATCACACAGCCCCCTTGCGTTGGGCTTCACCTGCAGCGGTGGCTTGTCCATGGGTCAGGCGGGCCATGATCCGGTCCAGCACCATTTCCGAGACTTTGGTAAAGCACAGATAAAATACCAGCAGGAAAAAGAAATACCAGATGCGCCAGTCAGGGTGGGGATAATCGGTAAACCGCGGTGTTTTTGTACCGCCAAGTTCACGCGACCAGTACACAATATCTTCAACGCCCAGCAAAAATAGCAATGGCGTTGCTTTGATCAGGACCATCCAGAGGTTGGACAAACCGGGCAAGGCAAACACCCACATTTGGGGCACCAGCACGCGCCAATATGTCTGGCGGCGTGACATGCCGTAAGCTTCGGCCGTTTCAAGTTGGGCGTGCGGCACTGCGCGCATTGCCCCGAACAGGACATTGGCCGCGAATGCGCCAAACACAATTGCAAATGTCAGGACCGCCAGAAAAAATCCGTAAGTTTCGTGAACCCACTGCGGCGCATTTCCTAATGGAAGCTTAGCAAGGGTGCAGACGACAAAATCGTTGCCTTGGCGCACCGGTGCATCCCAGTCAGGGCATTTCCATTTGTGACGTAGGTATTCAAGACCTTGGTCAAGCGCGATGACAAAGAATAAAAAGAACGCGATATCGGGAATGCCGCGCACAATGGCCATGTATGTTTTGCCAATCCAGCGCAGGGGGGCAATGTGACTGCGGGCAGCCGATGCACCACCAAAACCGAAAGCCAATGCAACGGGTGCTGTGATCGCAAGCAACAACAACACGGTTCCGAACGACCAATACAGCCCCATGTGTTTGCCTGTGGTCAGGTAGCATGACAGCCATGTCAGGCCGTCTAGGGTGGATGGGTCAGCACAATATGAAAAAATGGGGACACCTGATGTAGTGGTCGAATTTGAATATTTTCAGCAAAAAACGAGGCTGGGATGCGCGCCCCGATACAGACCGGAGCGCGCAATTTACATTATTCGAACAGACCTGCGTTTGGCAGCCACTTTGAGATCAGGGCGTTCAAAGTTCCGTCTGCTTTCATCGAAATGATCGCAGCGTCGAATTTTTCTTTCAGTTCGGTGTCGGATTGGCGCAAGGCAATGCCGATCCCGCCACCGATCATAACCTCTTGTGCAACCAAGGACAGGTCGGCGTCTGCTTCTGCAAGTGGTACAAGAAAGGATTTATCGGCCAAAACGGCATCCGCTTCGCCATTCTTGACAGCTGCGACAGCTTCATCCGGTGTTGCGAATTCCAGCAATGCTGCACCCGTAGACGCCACATATGCCGCCTGAATTGTGCCAGCCTGCGCTGCAATCACACCATTGGTCAGGTCTGTCGCGTCGCTTTTGGTCAAATACGCCGACGGATCAGGCAGGGTGTATTGCTCGGAAAATGCAACCACTTCCTTGCGTTCATCGGTGACAGACATGCCCGCGATGATGGTGTCATAGTTGCTGGACACAAGGTTGGGAATAATGCTGTCCCAGTCATTTGTGACCCATTCGCACGTCAATTCTGCGCGCAGGCAAAGCTCGTCGCCCAGTTCGCGCTCGAATCCGTCAACTTCGCCAGCGTCGTTAAGGAAGTTATACGGAGGATAAGCACCTTCTGTGCCCATGCGTACAACCGCGTGGGCGTCTGCAAATACAGCGCCGGCGGATAAAGCGAGAAACGCCGTGCTAAGGATAAGTTTTTTCATCAATTTTCTCCCGAATGTGATGGTATTACGCCGGTTGTGTCGCGGATATAAATCCACGCAGCCGGTCAGTTTTGGGCGCGCCAAACAGGGTGCTTGGTGGGCCTTCTTCTTCGATCTTTCCTTGGTGTAGAAAGACAACATGGTCGCTCACGTCTGCGGCCAACCGCATGTCGTGGGTGACGATGATCATTGTGCGGCCTTCGGCGGCAAGGTCTTTGATAACCTTGACAACTTCTTGTTCCAATTCAGGATCAAGCGCGCTGGTGGGCTCGTCAAAAAGCAGGGCTTTGGGTTCCATGCACAGTGCACGCGCGATGGCGGCGCGTTGTTGTTGGCCCCCCGAAAGCTGGGCAGGAAAGGCATCGCACTTATCGCCAATGCCGACCTTGTCCAGATATAACCGTGCGCTTTTCTCGACCTGTGCGCGGTCACGTTTAAGCACGGTCAACGGGGCTTCCATCACGTTTTGCAAAATTGTCATATGCGCCCATAAATTGAACTGTTGAAACACCATCGACAGGTTTGTGCGGATCCGTGTGATCTGGGCGCGATCCGACGGGCGCCGGTTCAATCCGCGGCCTTTCCATGTGACTGGTTCCCCGCAAAACAGCACATCGCCTTGCTGGCTATCTTCAAGCAGGTTCGCACACCGCAATAGCGTTGATTTCCCCGATCCCGATGACCCGATCAATGACACAACATGGCCCGCAGGAGCGGCGATATCGACGCCTTTCAACACCTCCAAAGCCCCATAGGACTTATGCAGGTTACGGATTTCGATCACGGGCAGGTCAGATGTCACTGGATTTGAAGCTTCTTATTATTTCGACCGCGATTAGGGCCGATTTTGTGCAGGTTTGCAACGGTGAGTCCAAAGTTTACCTACGTCACGCCGCAATTGAGTGTAGCTGGGGTGGTATCGGGATGTCGTAATCAACCGCAGGGAGGTGTACGATGCCTTTCAGCCCTAAAATTTCAACTGTTTGTGCTGGCAAATTGTCAATCGCTGCGGCAATGGCTGAAAAATAGGGCGCGGGGTTTTGGTGTTTACGGGTGATAAAAGTCATGCCCGGTGATGCGGCTGTGGTCGCGATAACCCGCACATTGGCCGCATCAGGCGAATCGTTTTGCTGCATTGTCCATGTCTGTGCATCAATCGCTGCAATATCCGCGCGCTTTTGGGCGACGGCGTGCAAGCTGTGGTCGTGTGCACCTGTGATCAGCGGGGCGGCAAAGGTAAATCCGTGCGTTTGTGCCCAAGCCTGTGGCGCGCCGTAACCCGAGTGTGACATCAGACTATTGACCGCAAACCGGAGGCTGGAAAAATCTTGGGGACTGTCACCTAACGCATCGCGGTGCACAATAATCACGCTGTTATAATGTCCCGCCAGGCAGTCAGTTAACCCATAATCCGCTGCACCAATTACTGTAACATCGTTCTTGAATTTGGCGCGTAAAGGCAGATTGCAGATTTGGCCCAACACCAGATCGGGCCGGCCCCAGCCTGTGAAATAGGCTGTATCGCGGTCAAGAGTATCAGGCGCATCGATCTGCATATCACGCAGATTATCACGGATCAGGCTCCACAGCAGGGTGTGTGCGGCCGCATTTGCAGGCCTGTCATACATCGGCAGGCTTGCAATCACTTATTTGCTTCGATGGCGATACGGGCTGCGTTGCTGTCTTGATCGGTGACGCCCAGCATCGGGGCAACCATACGCATCAGGCTATTTTCGCTGTCATCGCGTATGCCATCGGTCAAAACGATGTCCCACATTGCAACAATCACCGCTCGCCGGTCTTCGTAAGGAACAGCATCTTTGATCGCACGGGTAAATCGCACGGTGTCGGGCGCTTCTGTTTCCAGCGCTTCGCATTCGCGGCGCAACGGCACCGGATCTGTGAGCGCGTATCTGTTGGCCAGAATGGCATCGATCCGCGCCACTTCGGCATCGGCGTAATCGCCATCAGCGCGGGCAAGACGCACAAGCAATGCGCCAAGTGCTAGACGCGCATCTGCATCGGGTAACTGGGTGGGGGCGGGGTCGGTCAAACGACGGATAAGATCTGCAAACATGACATTTATATAGTGCGGATGTGGCGGATCGAAAACCCCCTTGGGCGCGGTAACTTGTCATGCTGGCGCAAATTACTTGCAATACCAAAGATTGGGGGTGGTGGTCGGGTGTCAGACCAGTGACTTGAATTTATCGCCCAGCCATGCCGCTTCGAGATCAAACCCGTAGGGCGCGTTGACGACAAACATACCTGATCCGACCATGCCGTGTCCTGCGCGGGCGGGGGGGAACCGGACCTCGTGAAGGGTGGCGTCGGGAAGAGCGGATTGCAACGCGCGCGTCATCGGCAAGTGCCTGTCATCAACCAGTATCGGGTACCACAGCGCCAGAATACCGACTGGCCATTTGCGATGTATCTTGGCAAAAAAATCAGGAACGGTGTCGTAATCCGATTTAATCTCGAACGACGGATCAACCAGCAACATGCCGCGGCGCGGGGTCGGGGGGCATTTTGACATCGCCATTTGCCAGCCGTCAATATGGTGGCAGCCCGCCGGATACCGGATCATGGCATCGCGCAATGCGTCCAGTTCCGCAGGATGCAATTCGGCCAGATCGATGTGGTCAACATCGCGCAACAGTTTTGCAGCAATCAGCGGGGACCCGGGATAAGCGTGCTGTCCGGCCTGTGCGCGTACATCGGCCAGCACTTTTGCATAGGGGTGATCGGGTGCAAACCAATCGCGGGCAAGGGCAATACCGCGCGCCGCTTCACCGGTTTTGCGGGCTGCATCGCTGTGTAAATCATACAGCGCACGGCCTGCATGGGTTTCCAGATAGGACAGCGGTTTGTCTTTACGGGTCAGATACGACAGCATCCACGACAGCAATCCGTGTTTATGCACATCCGCCATATTGCCTGCGTGAAATCCATGTTGATATGACAACAAGCCCTTATCCTTTATTCAGTCGTGCCAATACGCGCTGTTTATACAAGGCGCGACACCTCGACGGCGGCACGCACAAAATCAGCAAACAGCGGATGCGGCGCGAACGGCTTTGACTTTAGTTCTGGGTGAAATTGCACACCGATAAACCACGGATGGTCTTTCCATTCGACGATTTCCGGCAGCTTGCCGTCTGGTGACATGCCAGAAAATGCCAGACCCAACTCTTCGAGCTGCGATTGGTACTTTGTATCGACTTCATAGCGGTGGCGGTGACGCTCTTCAATTGTGGTGGTGCCATAAATTGCTGCGACTTTGGACCCCGGTGCAAGGGTTGCGCTGTAGGATCCCAACCGCATTGTGCCGCCTTTGTCGTCGTTGGATTTGCGTTCAACAACGTGATTGCCCTGCACCCATTCTTTCAAATGATAGACGACGGGTTCAAACCGCTTTTCACCTGATTCGTGGTCAAATTCTTCGGATCCTGCAGATTTTATTCCTGCCACATTGCGCGCGGCCTCGATCACGGCCATTTGCATCCCCAGACAAATACCAAAGTACGGGATTTTCTTTTCGCGGGCGAATTGGGCGGCTTTGATTTTGCCTTCGGTGCCGCGTTCGCCAAAACCACCCGGAACCAGAATACCGTGGAAACCGGACAGATGCAGCGCGGCATCCTCGCGATCAAAGGTTTCTGCATCGACCCATTCGACCTTGACCTTGACGCGGTTGGACATGCCGCCATGAGTCAATGCCTCTTTGAAGGACTTGTAAGCATCTTCAAGCTGCACATATTTACCGACGATTGCGATTTTGACTTCGCCTTCGGGGTTGTGGATCCGGTCGTAGACGTCGCGCCACCGGGACAGGTCGGGCTTTGGGGCAGGCGAAATCTGGAACGCGTCCAGCACCGCCTGATCAAGGCCTTGTTCGTGGTACGCCAACGGGGCTTCATAGATTGATTTCAGATCGTAGGCCGCAACCACATGTTCCTTGCGCACGTTGCAAAAAAGCGCGATTTTTTCGCGCTCTTTGTTGGGAATCGGGTGTTCGGAACGGCACACAAGCACATCAGGGGCGATGCCGATTGATTGTAGTTCCTTGACCGAGTGTTGTGTCGGCTTGGTTTTCAATTCGCCCGATGCCGCAAGATAGGGCAGCAATGTCAGGTGCATAAAGATACACTGGCCGCGCGGACGGTCGTGGGAGAACTGGCGAATGGCCTCGAAAAAGGGCAACCCTTCGATGTCACCCACCGTGCCGCCGATTTCGCACAGCATAAAATCGACTTCGTCGTCCCCGATATCCAGAAATTCCTTTATCTGGTTGGTCACATGGGGAACAACCTGAATGGTTTTGCCCAAATAATCGCCACGGCGTTCTTTTTCCAGAACGGTGGAATAAATGCGGCCTGATGACACGGAATCAGTTTTGCGTGCAGCCACACCAGTGAACCGCTCGTAATGGCCAAGATCAAGATCGGTTTCCGCGCCGTCATCTGTGACAAATACTTCACCATGTTCAAACGGCGACATCGTGCCCGGATCGACGTTCAGATAAGGGTCAAGCTTGCGCAGACGCACGGAATAACCGCGGGCTTGCAATAGTGCGCCCAAGGCGGCAGATGCCAGCCCCTTGCCCAAAGAGGATACAACCCCGCCGGTGATGAAAATGTAACGTGCCATGGCAAAGCAGCCCCCGTGTGCGTGGTTCAGAACAGTCAAAATATGTGGAAATCCGAACCGTGAAATTCGCATACTCACGGGGGGACATTATTACCGGATTGTGCCGTCAGCGCAACCGCTGACGCAAGATCATGTGGGTAAATTCAGCCAAGCGTGCTTCATTACGGTATTATTCGCTGGCTGGCACCAATGGCGCGTCACTGCTGGACGGGGGCAAAAGGCTGCCACCCAGATCAGGTGTTACACCATCGACCCCTTGTGACGGTGCATCAATGATACGGTCAACAACGGATGCGCCGGCAGATTGTTCCGCGGCAATAATTGTAAGCGCAATTGATGTCGCGATAAACGCAACAGCCAAAATCCAAGTGAATTTCGTAATTGCTGTTGCGGCTGCACGACCGCCCGTGGCCCCGCCACCGCCGCCGCCAATACCCAAACCACCGCCCTCGGAGCGTTGCATCAGCACGGTCCCGATCAAGCTAAGGGCAAGGATCAAGTGGATGACAAGTACGACGTTTTCCATGAATGGCAGGCCTGTGGTTAATGTACGGTTCGCTGGTATCTATGATTTTGACGCTTGGGTCGCAAGAGCGGATTGCACCCAAGCCAAGAATGGGTGGTTTAAACGTCTACATCGTCCACATCGGACTGGCCCGACACGGTACGCCGCACAATTGACCATGACAGGCCGATTGCCAGCACCAGCGACAATATCGCAATGCCCAGCCATGTGTTGATTGCGGCATCGGTCAGGTTAACAAGGCCTTGATCAGACACCACCCATACCACTGTTCCCGCCACAGCCAGCACCAGCAACATGCCGAACAGGCCAATGGACCGCAGGGTTGCGCGCAAATAAATAATATATCCGATCAACAGCACCAGTCCGACAAGCACGGTGACCGACAGCATCTGGGTGTAATTTGCCAGGCCCCAGCGCATAAAATTCCACTGGGTCGGGTTATAAGTTGCGGCAAGCAAGATAAATGCCAATGCCCAACGGATCAAAAAGCCCATAATGTTCCTCGTATTTCTACGTTTATGACAATGCCAAGCAGGCGGCGCGTGGTCCAGCCCGCATTTTGCGGTTTCACAGCAAGGGGCGGATCGGTATAGGAGTGACGGGATTGTAAATAAGGACTGATCGCTATGGCAAACGTCGTCGTTGTGGGCGCCCAATGGGGCGATGAAGGCAAAGGCAAGATTGTAGACTGGCTCTCCGAGCGCGCTGACGTGATTGCGCGGTTCCAGGGGGGGCACAATGCGGGCCACACACTTGTGATTGATGGGAAGGTGTACAAATTGCACGCATTGCCATCCGGCGTTGTGCGCGGTGGCAAACTGTCGGTGATCGGGAACGGTGTTGTGCTTGACCCGTGGCACCTGATGAAAGAAATCGCCACCATCGAGGCCCAAGGCGTCACAATTAACCCCGAATGCCTGATGATCGCGGAAAACACGCCGTTGATTTTGCCATTGCACGGCGAGCTGGACCGCCTGCGCGAAGAGGCCGCAAGTGCAGGTACCAAAATTGGCACAACAGGGCGCGGCATCGGGCCGGCCTACGAAGACAAAGTCGGGCGTCGTTCGGTGCGTGTGGCTGATCTTGCGGATAATGCAACATTGGAAGCCCGCGTCGATCGTGCGTTGCAACACCACAACCCGCTGCGCCGCGGGCTGGGTTATGACGAGGTTGACCGCGCAGCGCTATTGGCTGATTTGCGTGCAATTGCCCCGAAAATCCTGCCGTTTGCTGCGCCTGTTTGGAAGGTGCTGAATGAAAAGCGCAAAGCAGGCAAACGGATTTTGTTTGAGGGTGCGCAAGGCGCGCTGTTGGATATCGATTTTGGTACTTACCCGTTTGTGACATCATCAAACGTGATCGCAGGACAGGCAGCCACGGGCGTGGGTCTTGGCCCGACAGCCATCGACTACGTTTTGGGCATTGTGAAAGCCTACACAACGCGGGTCGGCGAAGGACCGTTTCCAACCGAACTGGAAGATGCTGACGGTCAGCGGCTTGGGGAACGCGGCCATGAATTTGGCACCACAACGGGACGCAAGCGGCGCTGTGGCTGGTTTGACGCGGCCTTGTTGCGCCAGACCTGCGCCACATCGGGCGTCACAGGGATTTGCCTGACCAAGCTGGATGTTCTGGACGGTTTCAAGACGCTTAAGATGTGTATCGGGTATGATCTGGACGGCAAAACGCTTGATTATTTGCCAACAGCGGCGGAAGATCAGGCGCGGTGTGTACCGATCTATGAAGAAATGCCGGGTTGGTCAGAAAGCACGGAAGGCGCGCGGTCTTGGGCGGAATTACCAGCCCAGGCAATCAAATATGTGCGTCGCATCGAAGAGTTGATTGATTGTCCTGTCGCCCTAGTTTCTACGTCACCAGAACGCGAGGACACAATCCTTGTGACGGACCCATTTGCGGATTGATATGGCTTTAACTTATAAACAACGTCGACGGTGGTCGCTACTTTTGTTGCTGGTGTTTTTACCAGTCTATATTTTCGTGGCTGTTCTGGTCATGAGCATTGCTTCACGGGCGCCGATCGCGATTGAATTGCTCATTTATCTGGTGCTTGGCGTGGCGTGGGTATTCCCGTTCAAGCGCATTTTTATGGGTATCGGGCAAGTTGATCCCGACGCGCCGGACGATCAGGCGTGACCTGACGGGCGAAACCCCTGCGGGCTGTCGACGATTTTTTTGATTGGCAAAACGCAGATGCGAGACATGAAAAAGGCGGGGGATCATCCCCGCCTTTTTTCGTTTTACGTCAAAATGTTAGCTTGCTTTGGTCACTGGACGGAACCGCGTTTCGTCGGATACCTGAAAGCGTCCATTGCGAACTTTGCTGATCCGGCCTTCGCGCAGTAGCGTACCAAACGACCGCAGCCCGTCTTCGCGGCTGAAATCCAAACCTGCACCAGCCTGCACTGTTTTCATAATTTGCGGGCGCGAAAAGTCTTCTGATCCTTCCACAAACGCAGTGTAGGCAGCGGCGGCTTCTAACAGGTCGGGCAATGCCGACGCGCCCATGTTTTGCGCAAATTCCGCAAAGCTGTTGGCAGCATCTGCAGTGACGTGCGGTGCCGTTGCCGCGACGCGCCGCGGCGCCACATTTTCGTCGTTTGACGGTGCAGGACGGTCAACGCGCTGTGATGCCACCAGTTTTAGTGGTGCGGGTTTGGGCCGCACTGTGCGCGCTGCGGGGACTTCTGCGCGGTCCGGACGGCGCGGTCGTACCACATCGTTCAGATCGTCGCGAAAAGCGTCTTCTGCTTGATCGTCCGGTGCGGCTTTGTCGCCTAATTGCCTTGCGGCTTCGGTTGCTGCGACTGCGGCCTTAAGTTGTGCAATCGCGTTGCGGCGGCGGCTGCCTTCGGGCTCATTGAGCTGTTGATCGGTCTGGTCCAGAATATGCGACATGGTTGCATCATCTGTATCAGGCAGGCTGTTGCGTGGTTTCGCCGTAGGAACCGAGGTTTCCGGTTGCGCGGCATAAGCCCGCTCAACTTCGGCCAACTCGTTCATCAGCTCTGCTTCCTGACTGTCGGAAAGGCTTGTTGGAATAGCGTCCTCAAAGCCTTCAAGATCATCAAAACCGTCGAGTTTGGCGACGTTGCTAACGTGTGTGTCGTGCGAATCGTCGAAATCGTCTGTTTCATCTGTGTCCAAACCGGCACCGTGTTCATCGCTGGTTTTATCTTCAGGTATGGTGCCATCGGATGGATGATTTTCGGATACGGTATTTTGCGATGGGTTATCATCAACCGGATCAATTGTTTCCTTTGTTTGATCGGATTTTCGCAGTCGCAACACCTGCGCATGCACAATTGGTGCAGGATCGGCGGCAGGTTTGTCCGCGTCCTGAATGGTGGCATCAGAATTCATATCCGTTGCGGGGGCATCCGGTTTGATCGTCGCGGGTATAATTTTTGCGCTTAGACTACTAAGAAGCGCATCGTCGTCGTTTTCGTCTTCGATAACAGGAGCAACCACGCTTTCAGGTGCAGTCTTTGTTTCGGGATTATCATCTGCTGGGGTGACAGAAGGTTCCGGGTTCTTGTCTGCCTTTATAAAGTCGGCAACAGATTGCATTTCGGTATCAACGGGTTGCGTGTCCAGCTCATCGTCGGTGTCATCCAGCTGAGGAATGTCCGGAATATCGGGTAACTTTGTGTCAGGTTGGTCTTCGGTATAAATGGTGGTCGTGGGTGCAGCCGGTTTGCCAACAACCGCACGAATGCGCTGTAGCTTTGCGGCAACGCTCTGCGCGTCAGGATGCACCGATTGGGTGGCGTCCACAGCATCCGACACCGGAGCGGAAGCCACACGCGGTGCAACAGGCTTCGCATCGACCGCGGGTGTGTCCGGTTGGGCCGTATCAAACCCGTGATCCATATCTGCTTTAACCGCTGGCTGGACCGAGTCCGGCCTTGCGATTTGTGGCGGCATCGCTGGCGCAGGGGCTTGTCTGGCCCGCAGCACAATTCCGCCGTCTTCAGTCGTGGCCTCGACGCGGCGTGTTATTTCACGCTCTGCGATCTTGGCCAACATCTGCGCATCAGGTGTGGGGGGCTCTGCCCCGAAATACCGATCATCGGCTGCCAGATCACGGAAATATTCCGCAATCGCCTTCATCGTGCTAAAGGAATCGTCGAATCCCTCTAGGGTGCACGAAAAGGTGCCGTATGAAACAGTTAGAATCTTACTCGACTCAACCATAGTTTTGCTCGCTTTCTCCCGATCCCAGTAAGTCTGTGTTTACCATCAATTGGTTCGCAATCCGGCACAACACGGGGTAAAACTCGGTATTATTTCAAGGCACTTTTAAGGAATGTTTCCAGTTTTGTGCATAATGACAGGTGGCAGGTTTGATTGTTCACAGTTTTGATCCGATTGTTTTGGTTGGTGGTGCCGACCTTGGACCACAAGACCTTAACATTTTCCAAAGTATAGCGCCACATTTTGTCGGTGTTGATGGTGGCGCGAATCATTTGCTTCGGGCGGGCATAGATCCGTGTGCGGTGATTGGTGACTTTGACAGCCTTGATCAGGCCGCGCGTGACAGGTTCGGTGATGTGCTTCACCATATTCCCGAACAAGACACGGTTGATTTTGAAAAAGCGCTTTCGCGGGTCACGGCGCCGTTGATTTACGCCATCGGGTTTTCGGGTGGGCGGCTTGATCATACGTTGGCGGTGCTTGATGTGATGGGGCGGATGCGCGCACAGCCCGTTGTGTTGGTTGGCGCACAAGATGTGTCGGCGGTGGTTCCGGTGGCTGGGTTGCCGCTGCGCGATCTGGGGCAGGGAATGCGCCTGTCGCTCATGCCGCTTGGGCGCGGGCGTGTGACGGCCAAAGGGTTGCAGTGGCCGGTTGTGGGCCAGATGATGGAACCGCTCGGGTTTTCCGGCCCGTCCAATGCGGTTGCGGCTGACACAGTACACATTGCTGCAGAGGGGCCGGTTTTGGTGGTGATGCCCCGCGCCGCGCTGCCGTTTCTGGCACAGGGTCTTGCGG
>Ga0222645_100751_pt1 | contig 16692 bp, 12 predicted proteins | sample AntAcemetagen292_FD_179881 | JGI IMG/M metagenome (GOLD analysis project Ga0222645, IMG submission 179881) | Saline water microbial communities from Ace Lake, Antarctica - #292 | ecosystem: Environmental > Aquatic > Non-marine Saline and Alkaline > Saline | place: Antarctica: Ace Lake | collected...
TCTCAAGCGAGGGGGGCAAGAAAGCGGGGGGGGGGTGGGAAAACTTTAAACCCAAAGCCGGGGGCGGGTCGGGGAAAGGCCCGAACAAGCCCAACAACAAGCCGGGCGACGACAAGTCCGGCAAGAAAAGCCAAAGCGGAGAAGGTTCAGGTAACTCAGGAGGTAACTCATCCGGCCGGAACGGGGACAAGAAAGACGGCGGCCCGAAAACCGTAGGCGAGCTCCTGGCTAACCCAAACGTCGCGAACGCGATCGGCACCGGTTTGTTGCTCGCGGCGGCTTCGCTGTTTCTGTCATCCGGAAGCGACGTTAGGGAGATTTCTTTTCAGGAGTTTAAGACGACCCTCCTGGAACAAGGCCTCGTGGCTAAAATAGAAGTCTCGAACAAAACACAGGCGAAGGTGTTCGTGCGCCAAGGGGGGGCGACCAGGGTGGCGCCCGGGGGGGGCGCTGACGCGTCCAGCGCGTCATCCGGTAGTTTCGGAAACGCCGTCAACGGATCCGATGGCGCTGCAGGTAAACTGATGTACGCGTTCAACATCGGGAGCTTGGATTCGTTCGAGCGGAAAATGGAAGAAGCGCAGGAGCTGTTGGGCATAGACTCCAACGATTTCGTCCCCGTCACATACCTCAACGAAGGTACGGCCTCCTGGGCTTTCCCAAATCCGGGGACACACTGTTTTATCTCTCAGCTGGTGACTGTTCGGACCGATTACTCTGACTGTTCAGACCGAAGCTGGTGACTGTTCAGACCGAATACCCTGACTGCTGTCCATGCATCGTCCAATACACGCCCAATAAATGGACTGACACTTTTCGTTCGGACAATCTCAGTCGCGTGGACCACCGAGCTAGCGAGGTTAGCCCCGACGCTTTTGTTGTTAGCGGGGTTCGTGTTTATTAACCGACGCATGGGGGGGATGAGCGGCATGGGGGGGATGGGCGGTGGTGGAGGAGGCGCAGGAGGCGCAGGAGGGATTTTCAACGTGGGCAAAGCCACGGTCACTACCCTTGATAAAAACGCAAAGAAAATCATGTTCAAGGACGTCGCCGGGTGCGACGAAGCCAAGGCTGAAATCATGGAGTTTGTCGATTTCCTGAAACACCCGAAAAAGTACGAGGATTTGGGCGCGAAGATCCCGCGCGGCGCGCTGCTTGTCGGGCCGCCTGGCACGGGCAAGACGCTTCTTGCGAAAGCCACTGCTGGGGAGTCCGGGGTGCCTTTCCTTTCCATTTCGGGAAGCGACTTCATGGAGATGTTCGTGGGCGTGGGCCCGTCCCGAGTCCGGGATTTGTTCGCGCAAGCCAGGGGACAGGTACGTATTGCGCGTTTCCCAAATCCTGACACACTGTTTGCCCATACAAGACTGACACTTTCTTTTATTTATCGTAAGGCGCCTTCCATTATTTTCATCGACGAGATCGACGCCATCGGGCGACAAAGAGGAAAAGGCGGCGGGTTCGGCGGGAACGACGAACGCGAAAACACCCTGAATCAGCTTCTGGTGGAGATGGACGGGTTCGGGTCCAAGGAGGGGGTTGTGGTGCTTGCTGGGACGAACAGGCCCGATATTCTGGACCGGGCGCTGATGCGCCCGGGTCGGTTCGACCGGCAAATCAGCGTGGACCGGCCCGACATCAAGGGCCGTGAGCAGATCTTCCGGGTGCACTTGGGAGGCATCAAGCTCGATGGTAAAATACCGCACTACAGCGAGCGGTTAGCCGCGCTTACACCTGGAATGACAGGCGCTGATATCGCCAACGTGGTGAACGAAGCCGCGCTGGTAGCGGCGAGGAAAGCCGCGACCAGCGTCAACCTTTCGCACTTCGAAGCCGCCGCCGATCGCGTCATCGCCGGGCTGGAAAAGAAAAACAAGGTCATCAGCAAAACGGAACGCAACACCGTGGCGTACCACGAAGCCGGCCACGCCGTGGTGGGGTGGATGCTGGAACACGCAGAGCCTTTGCTAAAAGTATCCATCGTCCCTCGAGGCGCCGCCGCGCTCGGGTTCGCGCAGTACCTGCCTAACGAAAACTTACTCATGACCACGCATCAGCTGACGGATATGATGTGCATGACCCTCGGTGGGCGCGCGGCGGAGGAAGTGATGCTTGGGAAGATCTCGACGGGCGCGCAGAACGACTTGGAGAAAGTCACCAAGATGGCCTACGCCAGGGTCGCGGTGTACGGCATGAACGAGAAGGTTGGGATGTTGAGCTTCCCGTCTGACGAAGGTAAGTATTTCCCAACCCAAATCCCGCCTCCATGTGGAGGCCCGATTACGGGTGACTGCTTGCTCAGGCCACGTTACGAAAGACTGACTCTTTCTTTGCTTGGTATCAGGGAGCTTCCAAAAGCCGTACTCACAGGACACCGCGCGGTTGATTGACGAAGAAGTCCGTTTGTTAGTCGCGGACGCGTACAAACGCACCGTCGCGCTGGTGCGGAAAGAAAAAGCCAAAGTCTCAGCCTTGGCGCTCGGTTTGCTCGACAAAGAGGTGCTGCAAAGACACGACCTGGTACAAATTTTAGGACAGAGACCTTGGAAGTACGAAGGACAGCAGAACATCGATATTCTGGACCAAGGGTTTAAAGGGGAGTTAGGGGAAGGCGCTGAGGTTGAGGACGCGGAGATTGTTTCTGATGATTCAGAAGTACCGGAAATTCCAGCCGGCGCAATTCCATCCGTCGCGAGTTGAACGTTCGTGTTATCCAGCTCTGACTATTTGCCCAGCCCTCATCTGTGTTTGAATTTACGGGACTTTGTAAAACAATGCATAAAATTACAATCACTTCCGTTACACACTCGGCGTCGTGGCGTACTTCCCCGGCGGCGGCGGCGCTATGGCTCGCCCGAGCCACCCGAAAAACCCAGGCGGTTTTCTTTCCTCTTCGGATTCGGAGTCGCCGTTTTCGATTTTTGTTTTTCGCGGAGAAGCGCCGGCGTTGGCAACACCGCCTACGACCGCTTGACCCACACCGGTTTTCCTGATCTCGGAGTCGAATGAGCTGTTGTTGCTGCCGTTACCGTATCCGTTTCGTATCCGTTTCGTTACGGGAACCGGCGCCAGCTTGGTGGTCACGACGAGTTCGTCGAACCCCGTTTCCTCGTCCATCTCTCGGGAAAAAACATGCCCCACGCATTCACCGAGCACCAATTCCGCGGTCGTGAACACCACACACCCGTCCAACAAATGCCCTCCCACCACGTTGCCTTGGTAGTCCGCCAAGGATATGTGCAGATGACACCCGTGCCGGCTCACCGTGCCCGTCAAGCTGACAATCTCGAACCGCTCATCGAGGGACACGGTTTCGTTTCCCTTTGGATTATGTGTGCTGGTAGATGAATCCGCGTTCGCCAGCCGCAACGAAACCTTTTGCAGTGACCCGACGCACGTCAAAACGCACCCGGCTTCCAGTTTCGCGCCTTTGGCGTAAGAAACAAGACTCTTTCGCAAGTCCTGCCCGGGCGTCAGCCGGAACGCGTGGATCTCCATGCCCGCGGGACAAGTGAGCCGCGGGGACTGCGACTTTTCGTTTTGGGCCGACCGCGAAAAACTCAAGCGGCGTCGGCCTCGGAACAAACAAAAAGTTGGTGAAAAGCCACGACTCCGACGTTTGCGGTGGCCGCAGAAGCGCGCACGCAACGGGTTTCGTGGCGCGCGAAGAATGGGAAACAAACGATGCTCGCACGGGAGGGAGAAGATACTGTGAGCGGAGTGCAGTCCTTGCCCCCACGGCAAGGTGAAGCACGGCTGTGCGATATGCAACCCTTGCCCCCACGGGAAGCGGAAAAACATGTGCGCACAGTGCAACCCCTGTCCCCACGGCAAGGTGAAACGCAAGTGCGCGGCGTGCACCCCCTGCCCTCACGGCAAGCAGAAACGCAACTGCGCGACGTGCAACCCCTGCCTTCATGGCAAGCGGAAAGACAGCTGCGCAGCGTGCAGCCCCTGCCCCCACGGCAGGCTGAAACACGGCTGCAAGGACTGCAGCCCCTGCGCCCATGGCAGGGTGAAAAACGTCTGCGCGGCGTGCAACCCCTGCCCCCACGGCAAGCAGAAAAGCAACTGCGTGGCATGCAGCGGCTGACCCCACGGCAAGCGGAAGACCAGGTGCGCGGAATGCAAAGCGGCACGCGCTGATCCACCGAGTTCGAAGCGGATCAAGCGCGAGCGTTCGGTTTCGCCCGAGATAAAACAAGAGCCCGAGATCAAGCAAGAGCCATTCACCATCCGCGGCTACTTCGGGTTTGGCGAGTAAGAAAGCGACTTTGATATAGCACTCAACGTTTAACGAAGAAGGAACGGCGCAAAACGCAAATATCATCACAACCTCGCGTCGCCGCGAAGAATCGCGAGAAACGTTTCCGCGTCGATCACGGTCACGCCTTTCTGTTCCGCGGCCAGTGCTTTCCGTCGCCCTGCGCCATCGCCCAGGACGAGTATATCAGTCTTTCCTGAAACCGCGGCTTGGGAAATACCCCCTGCCATTGTCACCGCCGCCGCCGCGTCCGTCCGGGTCATGTTCGGCACGCTCCCGGTCACGACGACTTTCTTCCCCTCAAAAGCGTTTGGTGAGATGTAACTCAAGGATTTGTTGCCTTCATTTCCACTCTCCTGGTACGCCTGTACCACCAGCCCTTCGTGAAGCAACAAATCCACAACCTCCACGTTTCCAGGTTCCGCCCAGAACTGACCCACCACCGCGGCGACCACCGGGCCGACGCCCTCGACGTCGGTCATGCGGCGGGCCGGTAGAGACTTTTCCGAAGACGTTTCCGAAGAAGTTTCGCTGACAGAAGTTTCCCCAATCAAGTCCGCGTCGGCATCACCCTTCCCACCAGCACTACCCTTACGTAACTCCCACTCCAACCCCGCGGCGACTCTAAACGCGTGTAACGTTCCATATTCCTTCGCCAAAACCTTCGCGGTTTCCAGCCCCACGGTTGGAATCCCGAGGGCGTATAGGAAACGCGCCAGCGGAACGCCGCGAAGTTTCACCGTGTCCAGGGCGTCGAAAAGTTTGGACGTCGAGAGTTTTATTTTGCCCAAGTTTTTCCCCGACTGGTACCGCCAGAAAGGAGGGACCACTCGGGTGGTTGAGGCGTCACTTCTGGTCATTGCGACGCCGGTTCGATTCTCGGCATTGTCAGTGTTTTCCTCTCCTTTCGCGTGACCCTCACTGTTTGCCTGTAGCGAGCTTTCGTACCGCCGCCGCACGGTGAATAAATCGTTTGGCGTTTTTATCACCGCCTCGTCAAACAAACTTTGAACCGTGGCCTTGGCCAAACCGCCCACGTCGAGCGCGTCCCTTGACACGAAGTGAGAAATACGCTCCACCGCCTGCGCGGGACACCGCAACCCGCCCGTGCACCGGAGAATAGCGCCTGAAATGAAAAAGAAAGTGTCAGTCTCGTATGGGGAATCAGTCGTCTCTTAATGTGGTGATTGGGAAAGGCCCTTACCTTCGCTGTCTTGCGCGTTGAAAATCGGCGCTCGGCGCGCCGCGCTGCCGCACGAAGGACACTGGGTAGGCGGCGAGTATACAAAAAGGTTTGACCGAGTTGACAGAGTGCCTACGTCTCCATCTGATGCATCAACCGCACATAACTCGGTATCAGCCAACCCCACGACCCGCGGAATCACGTCCCCCGCGCGTTCCACCACCACCCAGGATCCGACTTTTAAGTTTTTCCGCGCGATGTCGGGAAAGTTGTGCAGTGTCGCCCTCGCGATCGTGGCGCCTCGCGATAAACAAAAGAAAGTGTCAGTATTGTATATCGCGATGTATGGATAGCAGTCACCAGCTTCGGTAAAATAGTGTGTCAGGATTGGGGTTGGGAAAGGCCCGTACCTCCCAAGTCCACGGGCGGTGACAAAACCGCCACCGGCGTCAGCGCGCCCGTTCGCCCTACTTGTATTTCGATCGCGTGTAACACCGTCACTCCGGTCGCCGCCGGGAACTTGTGCGCGGTGGCCCACCGAGGTGCCCTCGCGTCAGCGCCCAGTTTCTTTTGTAAAGAAACGCAATCCACTTTGTACACCACGCCGTCCACGGCGTACCCGAGGTCTTCGCGGCGGCGGTTCGATTCTCCATCGGTGGGTGAATTTTTCGGTTTATTTTCGCTCAAACGCGTGTGCGCGCCAAGCACGCTCCTGATGCCGTTGCCGGACGCGAGCGTGGGCACGGGAGTCAAACCGACACTACGCGCGAATTCCTTGAACTCGCTTTGCGACCGCCAAAAAAGTGACGGCGACGGCTCGTTTTTTTCAGAATTTTGACCAGATTCAGATTCCTCGTATTCCTCATCGCCAACAACAGCGCCCCACGCGTAGGTGATGAACCGCAACGGCCAGACCTCGGTTCCGTCGTGTGCACAGGTGCCACCAAGCTTACGCATCGCCCCAGCCACCGCGTTTCGAGGATTCCGAAACGGAACCAAACCGTTTTCGGTTCGTCTCGAGTTAACGGTTAAGAAGTCGTCGTCGGCGATAAACACCTCGCCACGAATTTCTATTTTTCTCGGAATCTTCTTTCCGCCGCCGACGTCGTTTAACTTTTCAGGAATCCCAAGCGCCCCGGCTAATTGCCGTGAAACGTCCTCCCCAGTGGTTCCGTCGCCCCTTGACACACAACGCACTAAAACCCCATCCACGTAAGTCACTGACGCTGAGGCGCCGTCGATTTTTGGTTCGGCGATGAATTTGATTTCCAGCTCGTTTTTGTTTTTTTGATTTTTTTCCGCCGCCCCGGCCCGGGGTTGAACCGCCCCTCCAACATCAAACGCATCCTCGTCAAACCACTCCCCCCCCAGCGCCCTTCGCAGTTTCACCTCGAACCCGACCGCCTCGTCAACCGAAAACACGTTGGACAACGAAAGCATGGGGAGTTCGTGCGCGGCGCTTTCGTTGGCGGCGAGTTTTTTTTCATTTTTTTCGATATTTTCGTTCAATGTTTTTTCGGCAGATTCCTTTTTCTTCGCGACTACGGCGCCCACCCTTTTCGTGGGGCTATTTGCGGTAACAAGCGCTGGGTATGTACCCTCCAGCGCCTCTACCTTTACGCGCAGCTTGTCGTATGCCCCGTCCGATATCAATGGGTCCGCGTCGAGGTAATACGCCGCGTCGTGTTTTTCAATCTCGCTTTTTAAAACGGACCACTCGTCTTGTGCGGCTTTGGCGCCCAACCCCGATGCCCAGACCGCCGCATCGGACCTCCACGCCGCGGACGACTCGGTGGTGGCCTTTGCGAGAAGGTTGTCTCGGGCGCCACAGTTCCGCCGTGATGCGGATTTGTGTGCAAATGCGGTGCGGCGATGAAGCGCGGGGTGGGGGGGGCGACCATGACCCACGGTGGGTGGTGTGTTCCATTTGCAATTGGGAACGAAACAGGACGAACTCGCCCTCCCCACGTTCGGAGACGCCATGCCGCGAATACCGCCCCCGGTGAAAACAAAATCCGTCCCAGCACCGAAGAGCGTCCCAAGAAACGCGTGTGTGGACCGCACACAGGCTCGCATGAAGTGACCCGCGCGCCTGCTGTCGGGGCAGGCGCGGGCGCCGATGTGAGGTGGTCGGGGAAATGGAAGCCTAACTTTTTGGCTGAACAGAGAAAAATATGACGAGTTTGAGTCCGATTTTCGTGACGTTTCGAGGACACCACGCGAGACGGCTGCATGGACGCTACTTCAACCTGCGCGCGTCGTGAATCCTTCCTCGCGTGCTCGTACGATGTCCGCCTCGCTCGCGAACGCCACACCATGTTTATGGTTTGCAGTTGCCAGAGCACACCGCAGCGCTGGGAGGCGTGATGACGTAGCCCGTTTTCGAGGCTGTTGTTCTCCGTCCACGTTGACAAAATTGGTCTTGTCAAACGCGCGGCGCATCCGCACGCACGCCACCTCCGACGACGCGCCCGAGGCTGATTTAAACGCGACCGCCAACGTGAAAGACGCGCAGGTTTGGATCGACAATTGGAAGAACACGCAAGGTGACGCAGACGTAGGAGACGTGGTAGATGACGTACTAGAAGTTCTGGCCGAAGTAGACGAAGTACTTGAAGTACTAGTAGATGACGCACAAGAAGTACTTGAAGTACTCGAAGAAGTCCTAGAAGAAGTCCCCGAAGTACTACCCGAAGCACTAGACGCACTACTAGAAGTACCAGGAGCACTACTCGAAGCACTAGTGGCAGATGCAGATGCAGATGACTTAGTGTCAGATGAAGATGCGGATGCTGTTGTATCACAAGATTCCACCGACGAAATCGGTATCACATCAGACGACGTTGTGTCAGATTCCGATGCAGATGATGCGTCAAACGAACCCACGGACGAAAAAAATGACACATCATATGCCGACCCGGTTTTCGCCGCCGCCGCGGCTCTGGAGTCATCGTTAGACGCGACCGCGATGGATGCTTTAATCGAGAATGCGACTTCAAGAGAGGAGACTGAAAAGTCGTGGTTGAATTCCAGCGCTACGGACATAAAATCAAACGTGTTAAACGCGGTATCCTGCACGCAAAGGGGCGTTGCCGATTCCGGACAAACGAAACGAGCCGAGATCAACGAACTCGTCGTGGCTTTGGAAGCGATGAACCGAATTGAAGCGCCTGCTGATTTCTTCGATATCAACAACAAAACACCCCTGCGAGGCGACTGGCGCCTTCTCTACACGGACGACAGGCGGACGTTACTCGTGTTAGCCGCGAACGGGCTGCCTGGGGTGTCCGTTGGTGAGATGCGGCAAACGCTTTCGTCGTCTTCGTCAAATAAAGACGCAATAATATGCGTGACGAAAATTAACTTCCAAGCGCCGTTAATTGAAACGAGCTCTTTCGTCACCGCTTCGCTAGTACAAGTCTCCCCGAAACGCCTCAGCGCGAGCGTCACGGAAACCGGGGTTTGCGATACCAAAATAGTGGACAGCGTGTCGCAGTACATCGGGGTACCGATGTCGATTGACGTGCTCGGGAACTCGTTGGAAACGCCCGAGGAAATAGGCGCGGCGGTTGATCAATTTCGGCAAAACGTTCAAGGCGTGTTACAGGGAGCTCTCGACTCCGCCACCGGCGTCGTGAACGCGGATGGGAACAAAATCGCCCTTCCCGTCCCCGACAACTTCCCCGGAGCGAAGTCGTGGATACTCACCACGTACGTGGACGACACCGCGCGCGTGGCGCGGGGAGAGGGAGGAGCCGTTTACGTGTTCGAGAGAGTTTAGAAAGACGAAAGTCTTTAGTCATTTATACTTCAGTCTGTGTAACAACGCGTTTGCGAGCGCGTTTAAACGTAAGTGCCTCGTCTACTCGCCAAACCCAAAGTAGCCGCTAATCGTGAACGGCTCTTGCTTGATCTCGGGCTCCTGCTTGATCTCGGGTTCGGGCTTGTCCTCGAGCGAACTTGACCGCTCGCGTTTGACCCACTTTGACCTCGTGGAGCCGCGCGTACCGTTTTGCACGCCGCGCACCTGCTCTTCTGCTTGCCGTGAGGGCAGTTGTTGCTGCACACTGCGCAACTGCTTTTCAGCTTGTCGTGGGGGCAAGGGGCGCACACCGCGCAACTGTTTTTCAGCTTGCCATGGGGGCAGGGGGTGCACGTCGCGCTGAACCTTTTCACCTTGCCGTGCGGACAGGGGTTGCACTTCGCGCAGTCGTCTTTCCGCTTGCCGTGAGAGCAGGGGTTGCAAGGCGCGCAGCTCTTCTTCAGCTTCCCGTGCGGGCAGGGGTTGCACTGCGCGCAGTGCTGTTTCACGTTGCCGTGGGGACACGGGTTACACTCCTTGCAGGTGTGTTTCCGCCTTCCGTGCGGGCACCGCTTATGTGCCTCCATCATTCACCTCCGCGCGCACTTACGTGTGCACTCCGCGCGCCACGCCGGGGGAAGATAAGACCGTCGTAGCTTTTCCAGGCGAACGTTTCGTCCCAGAAACATGGATAAAAACAAAAACAGATTGGCTTTGGGTTTCTCACTCTCCTAATTATTTCATCAAACTACCTCAAACACTCCCTTCCCCCTTCCCCGGATCGAACCGCAGTTCCTTGGGCACGTGCGTGTCGTCGTCCTCCAGCACAGCCCTGGCTACGATTTCGCCCAGCATGCCGTGGTACACCAGCCCGCGCGCGCCGAGCCCGCCGACGTACCACCGCGTTTGTTTCGTCTCAGTGTGTTTCGAGTCGTGATTTTTCTCACCGCCGTCGTCGCCATGAGTTGGTAAGATCCTCCCCACTAACGGCAACGACCCGAGGTTCGATCTCGGCGGGTTCGCGCGGACGCCGTATCTCGTGGTGTCAACGACCCAGCTGTGTGCATCCCCGAGCGGGGGGTAAATCTGGGAGGCTTTATGAACTAAATCAACACCGGCGGAACGCGCTTGTTTTTGTCGGTCACTTTTTTCATTCGATTCACTCGACGCGTTGGATTCGTCATTGGACTCGTCGTCATTAAACTCCACAACCCCCGCGTTGCGCGCATCACACACAGTCGCGCCGTAATCCTTCGTGGTACCCACGAGCAGCCGCTGCGGGCCGAGTGGGGCTATGTAGGGCGACCCCAAAATCCCAGGCGCGCCGGCTGGCCACGATTTACTACTCGAGTTTTGTGTTTCAGTATCGTCGTCGTCAACAAAACTCGAAACCGCGGGTACCATCTCCACCACGTGCCCCCCTTGCAGCTTCGTGGGTAACTTGTCCCCACCGAGTTCCGAAATCGACCCCGCGCCCGCGCCGCACGCGACGACCACGGCGTGGAACTTTTGCAGCTCGCAATCGTCCTGTAAACTGGCGACGGTTCGTATCTCAATCGACGCGCCGCACCCGTCTGGGGTTTCGTCACCGAACGCCAACAACCTTGTCGCGTCCCACAGCGAGCATAAATACCGCGCGGTGTCGAGCACCACGCCTTCGGGGACGTAAAGACCGGCGGTGGCTTTGTTGTTTTCTTGAGTCGTTTCGTCCGTCGTGTGTTGTTCTTTCTCAAACGCAATCGCATCCGCCACTTCAATCGGGACGCTTATTCCAGGCACCAGTGTTTTTAACCCATAAACGTCCACGGCCACACCCCGCCCTCCCATGTCATACGCACCGCCACAGTGCTTCGCCAAGTCGAGCGCCTGTTTCCAATCCCGAGCCGGACGACACACGCCGGCGCGGTACCCCACGGCTTGGCCTCGGTGTTTTGTTTCTTTTGACGTACCATTCTTTTTTTCAAGGAACGCATCCAACTCAACATCGCGCTTCAACAACACGTCGCCGGATTCCATCACGGCCTCCGCGGCTTCCGCCGCCGCTACCAACGCCAAGGTCGCCTCAACCCCCTCCACGCCTCGCCAAATCAGCTTGCCCCTCGGCGTGTACGGGTGCAACAACCCAGCCGCCACGCCGCTCGCGCCGCCCGCGATTGCCTTTTCGTCGATAAGAGTTATCGTCACGGGGCCGAAAGAATGTTGATTCTCCGATGTGTCATTTGTCTCGGTGGTCTCGGCATGCTTCTCCGCGACGTACTTGAACACGTGATACGCGATGGCCACACCGGCGAAGCCGGCGCCTATGATGGCTATGTTTGTAGGCGCCGTGGCCAAGCCGGTTTCGGCATCACCTCTGGATTGTTCGGGACAAGCAAGAGTGCATGTTGGGGAGGCGTTTGATGGATGACGAAACGCGCGTCGCCGCCTCGCGGAAAGCGTGGGCACTTTATTTTTGCACGCAACATGAGTCGCGGTTTCGAAACCCCTACCCTGACGTGCCCCACCCGGACGCGCCGCCCATACCGCCGCCAACGTCGACACCGACGTCGACGCGAGCGAAGACATGCGGGCGCGACAACCCGCGGGCACCGGGGAGTGGCAGAGGTGTTTGGTCTGTGCGAGACGAAGAGGAGATTTTCTGATGACACTACGAAAAGTGCAGCAGAAGATCCTCGGATGACGAAAACCCCACTCAATATCCATCCGTCGTTCTCGGTCTCGTGCCTCCGGACTCCGGGAGTTCCCGCACAGTGCCCTTCGCGCGGCGTCGCGACGCTCTGTGCCTCGGATCGTGCCCGGTATCGTCGCGGAGGTGGGTAGCCGAGTGGAGTGGGTGTGGCGCGGACGAGGGTGGGGGACGAGGAGGCGGGGAAGGCTGGGTGAAATCTGGTTAAGAAACTACCTGTCGCGCCGTCGTCGGCATGTCCCGACCGATGGGGTGGTGTGTGTTGCCTCAACCCAGTGGGTGGTCCGTTTCGGTATCCTCAGCACGAGGGCTACGCAGCGGGCGTACACATGGCAGAAATGCAACGCCATCCTGCACCGCCAAACCGGTGGTGACCCCGCTGGCGTACCACGCGAGGTCCGCACGACGCGGCAGGCGCGCCAATCGAAGACCTCGTTTGTCCCCCGACGACCGCGTAGACGCCGCGGTCACGGTTCGGGTGAAGCGTGACTGCCCCGGGGATTTGAGAGTAGGGTTGATAGGGGACGGCACGGGGGGGGTCCTTGGGAAGTGGGACAGCAGTAAGGTGGCCCCGATGCGACGAGGGAAAGACGACGTCGTGACGTGGGAGTGGGTTCTGGTGGTGCCCATCGGCACGAAGTTCGAGTTCAAATTAGTCACCGTGGACCCGGGCGACGCGGTCGTTGAGTGGAGCCAGGGCCCGGCAATCGAAGTTGAGGTTCCGAACGGGTGCTCGCAGGTGGACGTTTCCGTTGACTGGCCAACCAGGCACAACCGGGACGGGAAACAAAACGGAGCTTCCGATTTTCCAATCTCGGTGCGCCAAATAACCACGGTGGAAAAAGCGCTGCACGAGTACCGCGTGGAGGTACGGCCTTGCGCGTTTCCTGAATCCGACACACACTGTTTTATCTCTCAGCTGGTGACTGCTCGGACCGATTACGGTGACTGTTGTCCACACATCGTCCAATACACGCCCAACACAAGACGTTAACCACTTTTCTTTCGCAATCGCAGACGGGCGGGGCGTGGCTGGCGTACGGCACGAAGTCGGACGAGGACGGGGATGGCGACGGGGGGGATACCGACGACGAGGTTTCTGACGAGGATATACATGGCGTGGAAACAGGAAACCCGAGGTACGACTCGCGAGGCGCGCTGCGGCGACCGCTCGTGTCGGTAAATAAGCCAGACGCAGACGCGTCGGGGCGCGGAGACGACGGAGGGACGAACAGCGGCGCGACGACCCTCCGCGGCCAAACAACCAACGAAAATACCAGGCTCGTGGTCGACGCCATCCACGCGGTGGGTAGTACGTCTGACGACGGCGACGTAACGTTTTCGGTCGATGAATCCGCCGACGACGACACCGTTTTTTTCGCCGACGAAACCTTCGACGAAGGCGACGAAAAACAAGAAACTGATGACGACGATACTTCGCAAGAAACCACCGAAGCCCGCACCGCGGCCGGGTACAAGCTCGGGTCGCACCTGGACAACATGCAGGGAGGCAAGAAAACCGAACTCGTGGTGAACGCGGCGAACGCGGCGGAGGTTGGCATCAGGGTCGGGGTGGTGGAGGACGGGGCGTTAGTCGAGACTTGGTACGAAGCCAGGGCCGGGCCCGGAGAGGGCATGCGGGTAGGTGACGTGTATCTTGGAGTCGTGGCGAAAGTTATTGGGGGCATGCAGGGGGTTCTTGTGGACGTGACTGGGAAAGGACCGCCGTTCGCGCTGATGCAAAAAGGTGTGGACGAACCCGCGCTTGCGTGGCGGAAAGCGGATGAACTTTACGAAAGGGAGGTAGCGGCGGAGATTGAGACGCTGCGGGAGATGGAAATGGCTGGAAATACCTCTAGGGATACCTCTGGGGATACGGCTGGAAATACCAGCGGGGATTCGTCGGATGGGGAGACTACCGGGGATACCCTCGAAACCGGGGACGACGACTCCGACTCCGCCTCCGCGGCGCGCAGAATCGAGCGTTTGGAACGCAAAGCGAGGAATTCGTCGTCCACGGAAACGAAACTCGGCGGGCGGTGGGCGGACGCGTGGGCGGAGGGCGTGGGGGTGAGCGACAGTTTCGATGTTGGCACCTTGCAAGGGATCGACGGGGGGTCGCGTGGCCGCCACGCTTCAGTGGCGATGAGGCTGGATGGCGTCAAGGTGGATGACGGCGACGACGACGAAACAGATGACGCGATTGACGGCGCGACTCTAAATGCGACGGTTGTTTCCTCTTCCGACCCCGACCCCGACCCCGACCAGGTTGACGCCAAGTACCGCAAACACAAGACACCGCGAAACGGTGGCACTGTTACCAGAAACGGTTCCGTTACAGACGCATCACACGACCACCCGGTGCCTCAAAAAGCAGCGCACCACGGGTGGGCGCCGTGGCGACGCGGCGGCGGCGTCCCGGCGGTTGATTTGGGCGACGCGGGTGATGACGCGGAGGATGACGCGGCCGCACACGACCTCGACCACGAAACCGAAACGCAACGCGACGATAACTCTGGCGAATGGGCTGAACGGAAACCACGCCCTCAACCGTCCTCGCGCGGCGTCGCGGATGACTGGGTCCCCGGCATGCCCGTCGTGGTGCAAGGTAAGGCCTTGCGCATTTCCCAAATCCGTCAACTCACTGTTTTACCTCTAACGCTGGTGACTGTTGTCCATACATCGCGATATACTCGTCCTGCGAAGGGACGGTTATTACCTCTGACTGTTTACTCATACGCGTCACGAAAGATTGACACTTTTCGGAAATTCCAAAACAAGTAACGCGTCTTGGGTCGGGGCACAAAGGCCCGCGGGTCACCGCGCGGCCCACGTTGCCCGGGCGGAACGTGGTGCTGTGTCCTGATGGCGAGGGCGTTTACGTGTCGCGGAAACTTTCGGGCGCGGCGAGGGCGTACGTCAAGAGCGTCGGGTCGGAGGTGGCGCCTGTGGATTGCGCGCTCATTATGCGCACAGAGGCGGCGAGTGTGACCCGGGAAGTGCTTTCCACGGATATCACCTCACTCGCCAAGGACTGGCGCGACGTCAAGGTACGGCCGTGGGGGGTTTCCCAAATCCAAACACCGTTTGAGCCCCTCCTCTGTGACCGTTCAAGTTTCGAAAGTTACGAACATGGCCTTACAAGACTGACCCGACTGACCGTTTCCGTCCACAAAACCAGGACGCCGCCGCCTCCGCGGTTCGCGCGTCGGGCGCGGCCGGTCGCTCGCCAATGCCGCGGCGTTTGCTGGACGCCGCTTCAGTTGAGCAGATTCTGGTTCGCGATTTGTTCGGCGAACGGGTTTCCCGGTTAGTCGTGGACAGCGTTACCGCCCGCGACGCGATCGTGGCGGATTTAAAGAAAACAGGTACGGCCTTGTCTTGCTTTCCCAAATCAGGGAGGCCTCCCGTCCCGTGTTCCCACTGACTGACTGACCTTTTTCGTGAAACAAATAACACAGGCGCCGCGGAGAGCGTCGCGCGCGTGGAGTTGATTCTCCCCACGGTGGACGCCGACACCGGCACGGTTTCCGAGGTTTGGGACAAACTCGGGTTCCGTGAAACCGTCGGTCGGGCGGCGCAACAGAGGGTGTGGCTCAAGGACCAAGACCTTCCAGGCGCGCACCTCGTGATTCAGCAAACCGAAGCGCTCACCGCGGTTGACGTCAACGCGGGAAGAGCAGCTTTTGGGCTGGAAGGCACCGTGGAAACCGTCGCGGTGGCAGTGAACGTCGCCGCGGCGGTTGAGGTGGCGGCGCAGTTGAGGTTGCGGGATGTCGGCGGGCTCGTGATGATCGACTTTATCGATATGCAGAAGAGGAAAAACCGCAGAGCGGTGGAGCTCGCGTTTCTCGAGTCGGCGCGCGCGGACCGCGCGCAGGTACGGAACTTTCCCAAACACCACGCTCCGCCTCTGTGATTTACCGAAGCTGGTGACTGTTGTCCATACATCGCGACGTACTCGTCCTGCGAAGGGACGTGTTACCGGATGCCCTGACTGTTCAGACCGTTGGCCGGTGACTGTTGTCCAATACACGCGATACACAAGACTGACGTTTATTTTTCCACAATCAGGTAACCTTCCTACCGATCTCCCCGCTCGGGGTGATGGAAGTCGCGCGGGAACGACTTCAGGGAAGCCACTTTGGGAAACACGTGGTGGCGGACGAGAAAGGTACGTCAGCAGTACACTTTGCACAGCCGGTGTTCGTGAAGAGTCTTTCACGAGTCGAAGTAATCACTCTTTCCCAAACCCGACGACTGTTTGCCGATTGTCCAGAGTACACCACACTGTTTGCCCATACATCGCCCAATACAATACTGTTCGGCCCGATTACTCTGACTGTTTACTCATACACATTACGAAATACTGACACTTTTCTTTTACAATGAAAAAGGCATGCCCATCGACCCCGATCGCCCGGCGGGCGGCCCGCGTCGGGTGAAAGGCCCGGGCCGGCCGCCTCCGTGGGTGACCCGGGGGGGGGGAGGGACGCGTAGACAGGACCGGAACGATACACGGTCCGATACAAGGTCCGATAACAGGTCCGAGAACCGGCCAGACTTTCAAAACAACCACCGAGGCTCGAATCCCAGGGAAGACAGTTCTGACAGTTCTTCGGAAAGTATCCCTCCCGGTGGTCTTCGCGGGTTCCGGGATTCCCGAACGCGGCGGGCGATTCGCGAGGCCGAGAAAACCGGCAGGGGCGGCCGCGGCAACACGGCGAACCACAGCGGGTCGTTCTACGGCGGGGTTC
>Ga0222645_100752_pt1 | contig 16672 bp, 15 predicted proteins | sample AntAcemetagen292_FD_179881 | JGI IMG/M metagenome (GOLD analysis project Ga0222645, IMG submission 179881) | Saline water microbial communities from Ace Lake, Antarctica - #292 | ecosystem: Environmental > Aquatic > Non-marine Saline and Alkaline > Saline | place: Antarctica: Ace Lake | collected...
GTGGCGATAGTGGCGATAGTGGCGATAGTGGCGATAGTGGCGATAGCAGCGATATTTTATCGGGTGGTAATTTTCATGCTGAAATCGTCGCGATGACAGCAGACATGTTAGCCATAGCGTTATCCGAAATAGGTGCCTTATCTGAAAGACGCATGGCGTTATTAATTGACTCTCATCTAAGTGGTTTACCGCCATTTTTAGTGAATAACGGCGGGGTTAATTCGGGATTTATGATCGCTCAAGTCACTAGCGCAGCTCTTGCCAGCGAAAATAAAACGCTGGCACACCCTGCATCAATTGACTCATTACCTACTTCGGCGAATCAAGAAGATCATGTTTCTATGGCCACTTTTGCAGGTAGACGATTGTGGGATATTTTTGACAATGTAGCAGGTATTCTAGGCATAGAATGGCTAGCTGCTAGTCAAGGATTAGACTTTAGAGCACCACTTGAAACCAGTGATAAACTTAAGTCAGTTAAAGCGTTGCTGCGTACCAAAGTGTCTTTTTATGATAAAGATCGCTACTTTTCACCAGATATTGAAAATGCTAAAACACTGATCGTGAACCGTAGCTTGTTAGATATCATTGATATTGAATTGCTTTAATAGCGTAGCTGCCGAATATTAATTAAAACCGACTATCTAAAATATCAATATTTGAATATTGATATTTTGGTGTCCAGAATCAATTTGACAGTAGGGCACTTATTATAATTATAACTGTAATCATATTTGTAATTATATTTATAAATAGCGCAGTATTCCAAGATTTTTATCTAGTCTATTTTTAATTCATTATCGTCGCTGCTCCCCTTACGAAGATAAAAGATTTTATGCCGCATTATGCTGCATATAGTCCACACTTTTTCTATTAGATCATGCATACTAAATTCGTTTAAATTATTCGTTATAGCGTGTTTAGTGACGGTAAAAGCGCAGGTAAAACGTTATTTGTCCTTTAATATTATCGAAGCATCATTCTATTTATGATGTGTTTTAACAGCAAATCTAAATTAATCTTGTTTACTTTCATGAAGTTATCATTCAGTATAAAATTATAATAATGTATAAGGAAAATAACAATGCATGTAAATAAACCCAAAAACTTCCAATCATTGGCCTGTATGCAATGTAAAGATGCTGACCTTTTGGACTTTGATTTTACTATGGCATTTCAGCCTATTATAGATCTCGATAACAAATGTATTTATGCCTATGAAGCGTTGGTGCGCGGAATACAGAATCAATCTGCGTTTGATATAATTAGCCAAGTCAATGAAGACAATTTGTATCGATTTGATCAATGTTGCCGCGTTAAGGCGATCGCCTTGGCAGCAAAGCTTAATATGCCTACCTACTTGAGTATCAATTTTTTACCTAATGCAGTGTATCGTCCCGAGTTATGCATTCGAACTACTCTAGAGGCCGCTAGAGAATTTGGCTTTCCTATTGATAAGATTATATTTGAAGTAACTGAAGTCGAAAGAGTTGCCAGTAACGAACACCTAAGAGAAATTATTCACTATTATCAAAGCAAAGGGTTTAAAACCGCGCTGGATGATTTTGGAGCCGGTTACGCCGGGCTCAATCTACTGGCTGAGTTTCAACCTGATATTATTAAACTAGATATGGCATTAATTCGAGACATTCATCTGCACCCAGTAAAGTTCTCTATAGTGAAAAAAATGTTTGAGTTAAATTGTGAATTGGGCATAACGACGCTAGCCGAAGGAGTCGAAACCATAGAAGAATTGAAGGTTTTACGTGACTTGGGGATCAATTTATTTCAGGGATATTATTTTGCCAGACCTGCTTTTGAAGCTTTACCCGAAGTCGATCCTGCTTTGTATAATCTCTAGGAGTAACTTATTTTTGAAGTTATTTTAAAGGTAAGCCATTTAATATTTACTTCGAAAGCTGATATTAAACGGTTTATTTTCATAAACCATACAGTAACCTTGAGATGTAAACCTTATCTCTCAAAAGTTATTTAAATAAAAGTTATTTAAATAAAAGCTTTTATTTAAAAACTCTTATTTAAGAATCACTACTCAAAAATTTTGAACGGCTACAGCTATCCCTAATAGTGAGCGTTAAAAATGGCCATGAATAAAACTTATCGAGACGTTCATCTTTTTTGTTAGCTTGTTTGGTGATGTACTTATTTAGATACCATACAAGCCCACTAATACTTTTAGGCACCTGCGATATTTAACAAAGCCATTATCTGAGCGCGGCGCTTGCTTTATATCCACATGTAACACCACTTCTGCAGCAACATCATATACATGGCTATTTATGATGGCGCGTACCTATAGGCGTCAACAGCGCCATCTATAATAAACACTGAAAATAAGACCAGACCAGTAACAAGAAAGATAACAGTAGATAGTCTTTGTTAAACCTAGCTGTAGCGTGACTCTTTATAATGAGATTTTTTGTAACGGGATTGTTACTGTTTTGAACCAAGCTAGAATAGCTTGCGTATTAGTTGCTCAATTAAAAATAAAATACTTATTAAATCAAACGAGAATTAAATTAAATAATCATTAAATTTAACCTACAGACGGAGTATTTTTATGCAGTACAAGGCACCGGTAAATGATATCAAGTTTATATTATTTGATGTGTTGGGCGCTGATAAGCTTCATGAGCTGGATAAATACAGCGAAGCTACACCCGATATTATTTCAGCCGTCATCGAAGAAGCAGGAAAATTAGCCACCGAAGTTTTGCAACCAGTTAACAAAATAGGAGATGAGCAGGGTTGTCAGTACGATCCTCAGACGCACAATGTCACCACTCCAGAAGGTTTTAAAGAAGCTTATAAAAAATTCACTGAGGCAGGATGGGCATCACTTGACTCCCCACCTGAATTTGGTGGGCAAGGTTTACCGCACACTCTAAAATTTATTGTAGACGAAATGGTGTGTTCCAGTAACCTTTCACTCGGCATGTATTCTGGGCTCACCCACGGCGCCATTAGTGCGCTTTATGCCCATGGCTCAGACGAACTGAAAAACACCTACTTGGCTAAACTTATTAGTGGACAGTGGACAGGTACTATGTGCCTGACCGAACCACAATGTGGTACAGATTTAGGCCTAACTCGCACCCGTGCTGCGCCTTTAGCTGACAATAGCTACAGTATTAAGGGTACCAAAATCTGGATTTCTGGTGGTGAACACGACATGGCAGAGAATATTGTGCATCTGGTACTAGCAAAACTGCCAGGTGCACCAGACACGACCAAAGGACTATCGCTATTCTTAGTACCCAAGTACCTACCTACAGGTTTAGAACGTAATCCTGCGTTTTGCGGTGGGCTTGAACACAAAATGGGTATCAAAGGCTCAGCAACTTGTGTCATGAACTTTGATGACGCCAAGGGCTGGTTGGTAGGAGAGCCTAATGATGGTATGCGCTCTATGTTTACCATGATGAACGAAGCGCGCTTAATGGTTGGTATGCAGGGACTGGGAATTGCCGAAATGGCTTTTCAAGAAAGTCTTAATTTTGCTCGCGAACGGCTACAAAGTCGTTCTCTCAGTGGCCCTAAAAATCCTGAGGAGTCGGCAGACCCTATTATTGTGCACCCTGACGTGCGTCGTATGTTGATGCGCCAAAAAGTTCTTAACGAGGGGATGCGCGCTCTAGCACTTTTTACTGGGCATCAACTCGATTTGTCTGTAGCTCATCCCGACGCAGCAGTGCGTGAAGGGGCAGACGACATGGTGCAGCTTCTCACACCGGTAGTAAAGTCGTTCCTCACTGACGAGGGCTTTAATAACGCTGATCAGGGGCTTCAGGTACTTGGAGGCTCAGGGTTTACTACAGATTGGCCACTTGAGCAGCTGTTACGTGACAGCCGCATCTCAAGGATCTACGAAGGCACTAATGGCATTCAGGCTATGGACTTGGTTGGTCGTAAGCTTGGCTTGAATCGTGGTCGGCTCATTGGTCACTTATTGACAACACTCAATAGTTACCTCAAAGAAAATACCTCACTACCACACCATGACGCACTAGCCGCCGCGGTTAGGTCTCTAGAAAAAGCGACTCAATGGATTGCAGTCAATGGTATGAAAGATGCTGAGCAAGCAGGCGCAGCAGCTAGTCCTTTTTTACGCCTTATGGCATTAACTGTTATTGCCTATATGTGGTCGCGCATGGCCGCTGCGGCGAAGCAACAATTGGACGCCGGCACAGGTAATATTCCGCTACTAGAAAGTAAGTTAATTTCGGCGCAGTACTATTTTGATAAACTCTTGACCGAAAGCACTTGGTTGCTTGCCGATATCACTAGTGGCAAAGACAGCATGATGGCTTTGACAGATGAGCAGTGGTCAGCCTGAATAAGTTGAATCGGTTGGGTTGAATAAACTATACCGTTACGATGGTACGCTGAGCTAAGCAAGGCGTACTCAATCGTTATTTACTACATTTTGGGCTGGGATGCCCGCACAGCTAGAAGTCACTTATTACGGGTAGCAATGTAGCGCTGAATTTCACTTTGTGAGCGTAGTTCATAGATAATAAGTAGCCGAACTTATTAACTAAGACCCGCTTAATCTGCCTAAGGGCAACTATTTATTATCTACTACTTACTATTCATTACTACTTATTTACTGCTGATGCTCGCTGCTGCTACAGATAATACAGCAGCACATAAGCAGATAGTAACGCAGCGATCCATAGCGCTGTAGTACCTACAGGCCAAGAGCGTGCAAAAACTCCACGTTCTTCGCTATCAGCAGTATGTGGTTGTCCTAAATAGCGCACGGCCACACGATGTAAGAACTTTTGGAGGCGTGTCCTTTGGTGTGAAACCACTTTACCGATTGAAGCAAATACTCGCTCAATTACTTTAAATAGTAATACAGCCGCACGTCGCCAAAACCAATCTGTATCCAAACTTATGGTCATGGTGCGTTTCATTAGTGGCAACAGCACAAAGAAAGCTAAGCCCGAAAACAGCAGTAGTTGTAAGTAAAAAAGCACTTTGCCAATTGAATATGGTTGGTAGTCTACCGGGTAAGGCAACAAAGCATAAAGTACTTCGGGAAACACGCCGAGTAGAATACATAAACTAGCAAAAATGATCATCGCTAACCCCATATTCCATGGCGCGTCTTTAGGGCGTAAACCTGAATCTTTTTGAAAAAACACAAACCAAGGAAATTTAATCCCTGCATGCAAAAATACACCAGCCGATGCGGCGGTTAATAGCATGTACACCCAGACCAAGTTGCTATCAATAGCAGCCTGAGAAATCATACTTTTGGTAGTAAAACCTGAGGTCAGTGGAAAGCTTGAGATGGCTAAGGCACCAATGATACCGCAGGCACAGGTGAGTGGCATGGTACGAAACAGACCGCCTAGTTCCATACATTTATTTTTCCCAGTACGGTAGATAACCACGCCTGCGCTCATAAACAGTAGTGCTTTATAAATTATGTGTGCAAAAGCATGAGCTGCCGCCCCATTAAGTGCCATCTCGGTGCCAATACCCACAGCAACCACCATGAAACCCACTTGGTTGACGACTGAATAAGCAAGGATACGTCGAACATCGTTCTCTAGTAGCGCGAAAATAATGCCGTACATCACCATAAATAGACCGATACCAATCAATACAGGCTCACCTGGAAACAACAATATAAGCGTTAATACTGCTGTTTTAGTGGTGAATGCTGATAGAAAAACTGAGCCAGTAGGTGTCGATTCAGGATAGGCGTCAGCTAGCCACGCGGACACGGGCGGAGCTGCTGCGTTGATTAATATACCAATGAGTATCATCCAGGTACTGAAGTCTGTTGCCAGTATAGGTTGGATCTGAATCGAGCCAGTGCCCACCACTACACCTTCAATGCCTACCTTAAGCACCACGCCACCTAGAAGGTGCATGATGGCATAACGTATTCCAGCTGCTTTTGCACCAGGTGTACCGCCACACCAAACCACAATAGTAGAAAATATTGCCATCATTTCCCAATACAGAAACAAGGTAATAAGATCACCGGCAAAACAAACACCAATCGCACCTGCAGCATAGGCAAAGGCAGCGGCTAGTTCATACCAACGTGCTATACGAAAGGAATAAAGTCCCCCCACAAACACCATGATGGCAAAAATAGTGGCAAAAAGTCGCCTTAGCGGACTACCCTCAACAGGTTCAATATTGTATGAAAGAAACTTTACAGTACTTTGGACACCGTCTGGTATTTGCCAGATAGCCCATAGCGTGATTATTGGAGCGACCAGTATGACGGCGGTTCGCGCATGGCCTTTGACCAGACAGATTAAAACAGCAGCAATTAATAGCACAAACGCGGGCGAGAAGAACTCAAACTCCATTGCTACTCTCCTTTATCTTGTCATGGTTTACATCTGTATCTGAGAGTTGCTCATCTTGTGGTTCATCTTGTGGTTCATTGTAGTAGTCCATTGGACGCTTCAATACTAGCCCTAATAATTTTGCGACCAATACCATGACCAGACAGCTTGCAAATCCAAAAACAGCACCAAATCCAAACCAAGCATCAAAACCAAAATAACCTTTTACGTATATCACGGTTTGCGCAAGCACCACCAACGCAAGCACAATAATTGAACCTATCCAAAGCTTACGCACAGTTGATGGACGAACCAACCAATGTAGTTGTTTTTCATCATTCATTATTAACCTAAACCCTTCACTACTTGGCTTTCTAACTCGATAACCGGCCCATTAAATAAGAAGAAAGCGATAGTCAGCGATGCTGTCAAACACAACGCTAATACGGCCAGAAACGGAGCTTCACCGTGTTCTTTGCCGCCTTCTTTTTCGCGTTCAAACCAGACTATGTACAAAATGGGTAAAAAATAGGCAGCGTTGAGAACGGTACTGGCAATAATGGTAAAAACTGCCACTAAGTTATTTGCTTCAAAAGCACCAGCTAAAATATACCATTTTGAAACAAAGCCCCCGGTAGGTGGAACTCCAATCATACTTAGCGCACCAATTGTGAAGGCTGTCATAGTCCACGGCATACGTCTTCCAATACCGCGCAATTGATTGATCTCGGTTTTTTTGGAAGCCACATAAATAGCACCTGCGGCGAAGAACAAAGTAATTTTACCAAAAGCGTGAGCGACCATATGTATCGCTGCCCCCACTTCTGCAAGTGGTTTAAGAATAGCGGCTGCCATCACCACATACGATAATTGAGCAATAGTAGAGTATGCAAGTAGACGTTTGATATTAGTTTGCCGTAATGCCACTAGACTAGCGGTAACGATGGTGAACGCTGCCGCATATAACAACCATTGAGAACTGGAAGCACCAAACAGAAAATCAATTCCAAATATGTAAACGATAATCTTAGTAACAGCAAAAACACCAGCTTTCACTACTGCAACCGCGTGTAGCAAAGCACTGACCGGAGTAGGTGCTACCATTGCTGCGGGTAGCCATTTATGCACTGGCATAACTGCAGCTTTACCAATACCAAATACAAATAAAGCGAGTAATAAGCCAATCTCAGGATCATTCAATTTGCCAGCAAGAATACCGCCTGTAGTAAAATCGCCCGTACCTGCGATGGTATAGGTCCAGATTATTGCAGGCAAAAACAAGCCAATGGATGTGCTGAGCAAAACACCTAAGTAAATTCTTGCCGAACGTATTGTTGCGGCGTCTCCTTTGTGAGCTACCAAAGGGTACGTAGACAGTGTTAACAATTCGTAGAATAAAAACAAAGTGAACAGATTGCCGGCGAAAGCAACACCGATAGTTGCCGACAGGGCAAGTGCAAAGCAGGCAAAAAATCGCGTTTGGTTTTGCTCTTTGTTACCGCGCATGTAGCCAACGGAATATATAGAGTTGATAAGCCACAGTCCGGATGCTAATGCAGCGAATAGCATACCTAGCGGCTCCACTGTAAAAGCGATAGACAAGCCTGGCATCACTTCACTTACTTCTATTGAAGGACGTCCTCCGTCCATCAAAAGTGGTAATAAACTCCAAACTACCCAGATTAAGGAGACACAAGTAATGGCTGTAGCAGCTTCGCGCAGGTTAGCGCTGATGCGCCCTGCAAGCGCAATAGCCAGTGCCCCCACTAATGGGATAACAATGGCAGCTAATATAGATGTTTCTGGTGTCATCGTGAGCCCTCCAAGAGCAGAGCGGCAGCACTATTAGCAAGCTCTAACGGAACTTGTGGAAAAATTCCAAAGTATATATTTAAAACTGCAACGATACCGGTAACTAATAAAATTTGTATGGGTGCTTCAGATATCTGAATATTTCCTTCGATGGGCTCTTGAAAATATAGCGCCTCAACAATGCGCCAGATATAGACTACCGCCATTAATGAACTAACAAGAATTACAGCAACCAAAGCCCAACCCCAAGCTCCGTTTTCAAGCGCAGCGTTAATAAGCATCCATTTGCTAATAAACCCTGCGGTACCTGGAACACCAATCAGACTTAAGCCGCACACTACAAAAGCGGCGCAAGTCCAAGGCATACGAACGGATGCACCACCGAGTTGATTTAAGCGTAGATCACGATATTGATAGGCTAAACAGGCAGCAGCCAGAAACAGCCCGCCTTTGGCTAATGCATGGTTGAATATATGCATGGTACTGGCACTCAGTCCTGCCATGCTGACAAAGCTAACACCTAATAAGATGTAGCCTATTTGCGCGATAGAAGATGAAGCCAGTAATCTTTTAAGATGTCCTTCAAACATTGCGACTGCTGAGGCAATCATGATCCCTAAAATAGCTAATGGCATCACAAACATCGCAAACTGAATTTCATGATCATCTAGTTTGGTCTGAAATACCATGTAGTCAAAACGTATCAACACATACAGCGCGACTTTAGTAGCACAAGCTGCAAGAAACACTGTCACCATGTGAGGTGCGTGTGTGTACGCATTAGGAACCCAAGCATGCAGCGGAAACACTGCGGCTTTAAGGGCTAAACCAATAGTGATGAAACCTGCGGCAACAAGGATCGGGTTAATATCTGTGACGTCGCCAATTCGCGCTTCCATATCAGCTAAGTTAAGAGTCCCCGTCATCATGTAAATAAGACCTACCCCAATAAGGTAGAAGGTTGCACCTATGGTGCCCATCATTAGATACTTGAAAACAGCAGGAAGTGCGCGACGATCTGGGCCACCTGCTATCAATATATAGCTAGCCAATGATGAAATTTCCATGAACACAAAAATATTAAAAGCGTCTGCCGATACAATTATGCCTACTAACCCGGACAGAACGAGTAACCAAGCTGAGTAGAAAAGAGGCTGGCGTTTGGCCTCTATTTGCTGATCAATACTGGGCTTGGCTGCTAATAAGGCCGCCGTTGCAGCGCCCGTAACGACTAGTAACAGCAGTGCACTAAATGCATCAACTGACAGAGCAATCCCGTAAGGTGCAGGCCAGCCACCCATCGCGTACTCAACAGTTTGACCGTCTAATACCGCTACGGTAAGGGCTACGGCAATGGCAAAACTGAGCAGTGCCACGGCAGTCGCTCCTGCCCATGCTAGACCACGTGGTTGTAATAAAACAATAAGTGGAGCCGATAACATCGGAACCACAACCTGCAATGCAGGAAGGTGTGCTAATAAATCCATAGGCGTTAGTCGGCATCCAAAATTTCGTTTTCTTCGATCGTGCCGTAACATTCACTGATACGTACCACCATGGCCAAGCCTAATGAGAGGGTAGATACCCCCACAACGATTGCCGTTAGTATCAAGACTTGTGGCAGTGGGTTGGAAAATATCTGATCTTCTACATCGGCTTGTATGATCGGAGCAGTACCGCCTTCCACTTTATCCATAGTGATATACATGAGGAAGACCGCTGATTGAAAGATAGACAGTCCAATCAATTTTTTGATCAAATTAGTTTTACTAATGACGGCGTACAGACCTACCGTTAAAATGATAGCGAACACCCAATAGTTAAAATAGCCAAGCAATTCTAGAAGGTTCATGACAATATCTCACGTGAAGCAAAGGCATGAAAAATAGCCAAAAGTGCACCACAAACTGCCATCCCAACACCAGCCTCAATAATAAGAATACCCAGCTGTTGTCCAAATACAGGATCGGCTGCCAACACAGAATAATCTAAAAAAGCACCACCCATGAACATACATACTACTCCTACGCTGCCATACAAGAGTGCACCACCTACAACCATGCCCAGCAATACTCCACGGGGTATGGCGCGTAGAGCTTCAGACTCACCTTCAAGTAGTGCGTAAAGAATGACGCCTGTGGCAATAATAGCGCCCGCTTGGAAGCCTCCACCTGGGCCATACTCTCCATGAAACTGCACATACAGCCCAAATAATACAATAAACGGTATCAGCAGTCGGCCAACAACCTGAGGGATCAGATGATGGCGTAGACCAGTACTTTTGCTAGTTACTTTTTTAGCCTGTCTTGGAGGACTCACACCAAGAATAAACAGAACGCCGATACAAGCAGCAAAAACAACAAATACTTCGCCTAATGTATCGTAGCCTCGAAAGCTACTCAGGATTGCGGTAACTACATTAGGAATATCAATATATTCGGTAGTTTTTTCTATATACCACGGTGCGATATGCTGATGAACAGGGGCATCTGGATCACCAAGTCGAGGCTTATCAAACGTCGCGTAAATAATCAACAGCGCTAACACCCCTACTGTGCTAAAGGTTACCCAGCGACTTCCCTGCCGAGGCTTTTCTTTGTCATCGGTCAGCGCCAATGCACACAAGAAAATAACTGTGGTTACGCCTGCACCCACCGCGGCTTCTGTTAATGCAACATCAGCGGCGTCTAGAATAAAAAAGTTAGCAGCCATAAGTAAACTAAATATAGAGGTCAGCATTACTGCGACAAACAGGTCTTCAGTACGCACTATCGCGATTGCGGTGATGACGAGCAAGGTCAGTAAAAACAGCCCAAAGATAAATATCATTCTGAAGAATTTTCCTTAGGTTTGTCACTTGTGGTGCCAGCGTCTGGTTTAAGGCCAGATAATAGTGCGGCATTAGCTAATGCGTAAGTGGCAGTCGGGCCGGTTAATAGTAGAAACAACATGATGGCGAATAATTTTAGTGTCGCTAGAGACAAACCCGCTTGTAACATCATGCCAGAAAAAATTAGAATGGTAGCCATAGTGTCGGTGAGGCTAGCGGCATGTATTCGAGTATAAAAATTGGGTAGACGTAAACCGCCTATGCCACCGATTAACACACAGGCACCACCTAACAGTAGTAAAATCCAGCTCAGTACATCTAATGCGATATCAATCATCTTTAGTCCTAGACTTTCTGCGTGCACGGTTTTGAAAGTATTCTAGTACGGCAAGAATTCCCACCATATTAATCAAGGCGTAAGCTAACGCAAGGTCAAGAAAATCAGGTCGACCATACAGAAATGCAATAACAGACAATAATAATACGGTTTTAGTGCCAAACACATTAACTGCCAGAACACGGTCGAAGACACTTGGGCCCATTAATGCTCGCACAAGCGCTAAAACCATAGTCACCAAAATGGCAATTGAGACGATAATATACATGCCTAACTACGCTCCAGATTAGCGGCTCGACGATTAGCCTCACCTTTTTGTAACTCCCTAGCACCGTCACTGGTCAAGCAATGGATCAGTATCTGACCTTCGTGCAAATCCAGCGTGACTGTCCCAGGAGATAAAGTAATAGAATTACCAAGTATTACTTGGCCCACGTCAGTTTGGGGTTCAGATTCCAAAATAACCACTGTGGGGCTTATAGGCAGCGAAGGTTGCAGTATCAATTTGGCCACATCCCAGCTAGAAATGATAATTTCTCGAAGCAACCACAGCCAGTAGCCAGGCAAACGTGGTAGCAATCCAATCATGGCTTGATGCCGGAAAAATCCCATGCGGTGTGCTAAGTAAACACTCAATACGCAAGAAAAAGCACCTAACCCTATGACCAATGGTTTGTACAAACCTGACCAAAGGAGCCAAGTGACGCCAAGAATAAACATTAAGAATAATATGGAGGAAAGACGTGCTTCGCCCCGCTGATGCGCATGCCGGGTTTGAGTCAGATTCATTATATGCAGGGGTAGTTTGTCATAAGAGACTTGTAGACAACTTCCATCGCGGGTTCGTCTTTAGTCAAGCTACCTTGTTGCGCTGCTAAATCAAAAACAACCACGTCAACCACATCACGCAGTGGCAGTGGATCACCTAGACAAAAACCGGCTAATTTTTCTGCTCGAGAACGATCGACGCGTCCTGGCATGCGAGTGCGCATTGCGCGTTCTGCGAAGGTTTCATTACCAGTGACAGCATTTTCAGCATTTAGCATAACTCGAGCATCAGTCGCGATTGCTCCATCGATAAAGCCTTGAATATAGCGGACACAATATTGACCATCAACGCCGTCAGGATTAGCGCTGAGTAACGCACAGTGAGATGCTAATTCTTTAGAGGTCAGTACTTCAACTGCATGGGCAGCTGGGATTAACATCAGTTGCAGAAATAATGCCGTGCACGCTAGTTTAGGGATAACTTTTGCGGTACTACGCATATTTGAATGTTTATTTTCTAAGGGCATGAGTAAAGATCCTTTGCTAAAAACATCATCATTATGAACTATTTGCCGATGTGTGCAAGCCTATACTGGTGCACTTGCCGCGCGCTAGTTTAGACCTGATTACCCCGCGTACAGTTAATTGAATTTTTTGAGTGAATTTCACTCACTTTAGCGGTAGCTATGGACATTTTTAAAGCAAAAGTGCTGAATATCAGACAAGTCGTGACAGATCCTCTTACACTTTAAACACGCAATTATGTGATGTAAGTCCCGCTTTAATGTGACTCGACAAATCTACTAACATGTCTATTAGTCTGTGTTTTTAGCACCCGTAAAAACAGTCAAACTTGACAATTACCTAACAAGTACCCGACAAGTAGAAGCTCAAGGTAGTGACTTATAAATAACAGTTCATATAAACGAGCCAACAGATAAATGAAGTAAACGAGTAGGCCGGTAAGTAAATGAATGGGTAAATATGTAGGTAAGTAAATGGGTACTCAAGCAACACCAAAGTAATATCAAATTAATTTACATAACGTGACGGCCGAGCCTGTTTGATATCTATTATGAATACAAAAATACCGCTCACGATGAACGGTATTTTCAACTATTTAGTCAATAGAGCCCATTGTGGTTAATAGACCCCATTGTGGTTAATAGAGCTCATTGTGGTTAATAAACCCCGTTATAAAATAAAGCGACTCAAATCTTCGTCGTCTACTAATTTTTCTAAGTGATCGTCAACGTACTTGGCATCTACTATTAACGATTCGCCGTTTCTTTCAGAAGCGTTATAAGAGACTTCTTCCATCAACTTTTCCATTACTGTGTGTAAACGTCTGGCACCGATATTTTCGGTGCGTTCGTTTACTTTCCATGCGGCCTGAGCAATACGCTCTATGCCTTCTTCAGTGAAAGATACGGTCACACCTTCGGTTTTAAGCAAGGCAACATATTGTTCAGTAAGAGAGGCACTTGGCTCAGTTAAAATACGCACAAAATCATGGGCTGTAAGTGCAGATAATTCAACACGAATAGGGAGGCGGCCTTGAAGCTCTGGTATCAAATCTGAAGGTTTGCACATTTGAAACGCACCAGAAGCAATAAACAAAATATGGTCAGTTTTCACTGTGCCATGTTTAGTAGATACGGTTGAGCCCTCTACTAAAGGTAATAAATCACGCTGCACGCCTTCACGAGACACGTCACCACCGCTAGTAGAGCCTTCGCGTTTACAAATTTTATCAATTTCATCAATAAACACTATGCCGTTTTGTTCAAGAGAATCTATAGCTGTTTGTTTTAAGTCTTCTTGATTGATTAATTTGCTGGCTTCTTCATCAATTAATAATTTAAACGCTTCTTTAACTTTAAGTGTTTTCTTTTTTTTCTGGCTACCAGATAAATTTTGAAACATACCTTGAAGTTGATTGGTCATCTCTTCCATGCCTGGAGGTGCCATTATTTCTACGCCCACTTGCGGCGCAGCGACGTCTAGTTCGATCTCTTTGTCGTCGAGTAGCCCTTCACGCAGTTTTTTACGAAATATTTGTCTAGTGCCTTTATCTTTAGGCGCGGGTTCATCACCAAAGGCATTGTCTGCTGGCGGTAGCAAGGCGTCTAAAATGCGTTCTTCTGCAGCCTCTTCAGCGCGGTGCTTGACCTTACTTTTAGCTTGTTCTTTGGTCATCTTGACGGCGATGTCGGCTAAGTCACGAATAATAGTTTCGACTTCTTTGCCAACATAACCCACTTCAGTAAATTTTGTGGCTTCAACCTTGATAAAAGGTGCGTTGGCTAATTTGGCTAAGCGACGCGCAATTTCTGTTTTACCAACACCTGTTGGACCGATCATTAGTATATTTTTAGGTGTGACTTCTTGACGCAACTCTGGCTCAAGTTGCATTCTGCGCCAGCGATTTCGAAGCGCAATAGATACCGCACGTTTAGCATCTTGTTGACCGATAATGTGACAGTCCAATTCGTGGACGATTTCTCTGGGGGTCATCTCTGACATAAATTAAACCTTATAATTTGGGTAATTAACTGGCGATAGATGAATAATGCCAATTAGGAAAAGTGTCTTTAGCTGATAATCTTTAGCCAATGCTTTTTAGCCGCTGCAGTTAATAATCGATTGTTTCAATTGTTTGGCTATGGTTAGTAAATACACAGATATTACCGGCTATAGTCAAACTCTTTTGAGCAATTTCTTGGGCTGATAATTCAGTGTTTTCTAATAAAGCCATCGCGGCTGATTGTGCAAAATTACCGCCAGACCCTATAGCAATTAAGTCGTCTTCTGGCTGAACTACATCACCATTGCCGGTAATGATAAATGATGCGGTTCCGTCTGCGACCGCCAGTAAGGCTTCAAGTTTGCGTAACATGCGATCGCTACGCCAGTCTTTAGCTAGTTCCACAGCTGCGCGGGTTAAGTTACCTTGATGCATTTCAAGTTTAGATTCAAAACGTTCAAACAAGGTAAATGCATCAGCTGTACTCCCAGCAAATCCAGCAATCACCTGGTTGTTGTAAAGGCGGCGCACCTTTTTGGCGTTGCCTTTCATTACCGTGTTGCCAAGGGAAACTTGACCATCACCGGCTATTACAACTTGATTATTACGACGTACGGATACAATTGTAGTCACGAAAATTCCTTCAATGTCGAAGAGCAACTAGACTGGTTTACACAAAGGCTATCAGGGCTGATTGTCAGGGTTGATCGTCAGAGTTGATTGTCGGTGTTGATTGTCAGCGCTAATTGTCAGTGTTAAGAGTGGGCTATATTGCTGTGTATCTCAAAGCAACATTACCGTATGGGATAGATGTGGGGAGTATTCTATTTTTTTCAAGCCGCGAGCAAGTGCTCACGGTTTGCAATATAAATAAGTAGGTGAATAAGTCCTGGATTCGAGCAGTAAATAAATGAGTACATGAGTAAATAGAGTAGTTTAAAGGTTCCAGTTCCAAATCTTACAGCCATTGATTTTTGCACGCTGCAATGTGTGACGGTCTTTTTCAGCCGTACGTTTACTGTCATAGGGGCCAAGAATCACTCGGTACCACACTCCGCTGGTTCCTGCGCTTGCTTTTACCTGCGCTTCTAACCCTTGAAAGGCAATATTTGCTCTTAATTCTTGAGCTTGAGCTTCTTTTCTAAATGACCCACATTGCATCAGGCGCCGAACTATCGGTTGAGCCTGCTGTTTTTGTTCAATTTCGACTGTATATTCTGGCAAACTTCTTATAAATTCCCATTCTTCTTGTGGTATATCGGGCAGTGTGTTTTTTTTGCTTGGAGCTTGCTTAGCGCTATTAGCAGTACTGATAGCGCTACTGTTAGGACTATCAGGCAAATTTTCAGGCACGGAACCTTTGATACTCCATAAAAAATAGCTAAATCCAGCTACTAGTGTCAGGGTAATAACAATCCGTAGCCAAGGTAGCGATGCCTTGGGAGGAGGGGGAGTTGGTTTCTTTTTACTATTATTGCTGCGGCCACGAGCCACATAATCTTTTTGTGCCATGCTATAAAAAGTACTGCATAGAAATAAGGCAGGTGATATTACCGCGGTTCGCAGGATCCTCAATCAGAATCTTCATTATTATCTTATTCAACTGAAGTCCTGTGGATCAATATCTAATGACCAGCGAATTTTATTGCCTAAATTTAAGGTCTCTATATGCTTTATCTGTCGCCCAATCGCTTTTTGTAAGGTGCTCCGCTGCGGGCTTTGTAATAATAATTGCATCCGGTATTGACCTTGACGTTTTTCCATTAAAGCAGGAATAGGTCCCACGCAATCGACATGGTCAGCAGTTCTGAATAGCTGAGATATTTGCTGTAAAAAATCAAAAGCAGCACGCGCACTTAACGCTTGTGCTTTAAATAACGCCTGAAAAGTATAGGGAGGCAAATTAGCTTGTTGCCTTTCCAATAGTGCATATTGAGCAAAATGTGCATAGCCATTATTGATTAAGTCTTGTAACAAAGGGTGACCTGGATCATGCGTTTGTAACCACATTTCGCCGGGTTTTTCAGCACGTCCAGCGCGTCCAGCGAGCTGAGTGATCA
>Ga0222645_100754_pt1 | contig 16639 bp, 15 predicted proteins | sample AntAcemetagen292_FD_179881 | JGI IMG/M metagenome (GOLD analysis project Ga0222645, IMG submission 179881) | Saline water microbial communities from Ace Lake, Antarctica - #292 | ecosystem: Environmental > Aquatic > Non-marine Saline and Alkaline > Saline | place: Antarctica: Ace Lake | collected...
CCTAGAGAAAACAGAGCGTGATTATCTGAATAAAACTCGCCGCTTAGTTGAAACAGTTATTGGTCAGTTAACGGGGCAATTTAACATGAATAAGGTGTGGGCAAGAAAGATGTGGAAACTATCCGGTCGATTAAGTCGAAAGATATTAGCACATGGATTAGGCATGCTTGCCAACACCCTACTTAAAAATAAACCCTTGCAACTTGAACATGTGCTCTGTGTTTAAAGTCGCACATAACGTTAAATTTTGTACCCAAGCTCTCAATAATCCCTGCTTAATTTGCATAGAAAACGACAGGGGCTCCGCGGCTGAACTAATTTTCTGGTCGCAAACAGTGAATAAGATTTTGAACGTTTCAGTTCTTACTAGGCTAGTGAGCGACCTCTAGGCTTCTAAGCCCCTAATAAAGTAGGGCTCTAGAAACCTAAACCAGATTAAAATCAGTCTGAATAAAAACTAATCAAGCGAGGGTTAACCTAATAAGGATAGAGCTGCCTGTGGGCGCTGATTAGCCTGACTTAGTACGGTTAAACTTGCTTGCTGAACAATCTGGTTACGAGTCAGTTCAGCTGTTTCAGAGGCGAAATCAGTATCTCTTATCCGGCCTCTTGCACCAGAGACATTGTCAGAAATATTGGAAAGATTACGAATAGTTGATTGAAAACGGTTTTGTAATGCACCTAATTCAGCACGTGCTCCGCCAATAGAAGATATAGCTTGTGAAACCTTAGTAAGTGCACCTGAAGCACCTGTGGTAGTGGTAACATCAGTACCACCAACACCTAAACCTGATGCACCAAAACCGCCTGTTTTCTCCAAATTGACGGAGATAGTCTGTCCACCATTCGCACCAACCAAAAACTTTGAAGAAAAATCGCCTTTCAGAAGATCTATGCCTCCAAACTGAGTGTCAGTGGAAATACGACTAATTTCTTTTATAATGGAATTTACTTCTGTTTGTAACGCGGTGCGGTCAGCACTGGTGTTAATTCCGTTTTGTGATTGTACCGCAAGCGTACGAATACGTTGCAATGAAGTGGTTACTTCGCCTAATGCACCTTCAGCTGTTTGCGTCAACGATATTGCGTCGTTAGCGTTACGTGCTGCCTGGTTAAGACCTTGCACTTGAGTAGTTAATCTGTCGGTGATTTGCAAACCGGCAGCGTCATCAGCCGCACTGTTGATACGAAAACCTGAAGACAAACGTTCAAAAGATGTACTTAAGGACTGCGATGACTCGAACAAGTTACGCTGTGCATTTAACGACGATACATTGGTATTTACGAACAAACCCATGGTTTTTCTCCTAAACTCTGAGTCCAGACTATGCTGGTAGCCAAATAATAATTTGGCTGATTAAATAACTCTAATAGAATAATAATTTTGTGTTTAATAAATTATTAATGCTGCCTCTTTCAAAAACTGTATCGGCCCATACAAGGTTCCCTTTAGCAAAAAAACTTATTTCTTGGTAAAAAATAGAAATTTATGCTTCTTAAATATATTTTTAAGTTTATTTTCAATAGGTTAAGTTAAATTAAGAAATATTAATAATGAGGTTCGATTAGTTAAAAAGATTAGCTATAAGATGGGAAGTAATGCACTTACAGGTTTATTTGGGCTTAACCAACAATTCATTTACTGCTGCAAAGAAGCTGTATTAATACAGATGTAATAGTTTTTATTCTGGCCTCGAATATTAGAGGCAAAGCTTTACTCTCAAATCACATTGCCACAGCAGATTCTAGGCACAAAAAACTCTACACGGTTGTCAACGAGGCACAGTGCACTTACTGCCGTAGAGTCTGCTGATAAAAGATAGCGTTCGTAGCAAATAGAATGGTATAAAAATACGGCCTACCCAAAACTTGATGAAAGCAATTTTATTTTGATAACAATCATACCTTTGAAGCAATAAGAGAAGGCGCTAGCAGTCACTCAGCAAAATTGAGTGACTGCTAGGTACTAACTAAGTGACAGTTAAATAACAATCAGACCACTGTTTATTTCTATATAAAAGTGGATTTGAATAGATTTGAGCCGTTATATTGGTGGACCAGTTATGGTGTATCTGAATAAGAATTTCACGTGATTATTAGACATAAATTTTAGGCAAGCGCAGCTTACAATCGGATTATTAAGATGAATTTGTTAGACGATGATTTATAAAAGCTATTGCTTTAAACCTCAGCCAGAGACTGCGGTTATTCAAGCTTGATATTAAAAGAAGGTAAGCCTTACATCAGTTACTATTCATCCCATAAAGACAGTAAAAGTTGTGTATATTTGACTCAAATCGATGCACATTCTTTGTTGAACTAAGATGATTTTTTCAGTTAAAATTGTTGTTGAATAAAAATTAATTTCTAATAAAGTTTACTTTACGTGGCTTGGATTCAAGTGGGTTTGAATTTACACAGTGTCAAACTTAGATAAAATCAAATAATGAAGTGCCTGTTACACGAGAAAATGTTGCTTGCGCAGCTTGCAAAGCAGTTTCTTGGCGACTCAATTCAGATACAGCTTCAGCATAATCCACGTCTTGTATATTTGAGCGGGCTGCCTTGTTTGATATCTCTAAGTCTAAATTGGACGCCAATACAGCGTCAGTACTGTTTCTCCTGGCACCTAATTTCGAAATGGTATTAGCAATACTGGTCATTGAGTTGTCTGCTCCGACTAACACATCTGACAAAGCACGCTCAAAATCACCATTTGTGATATTTTCGTTATTTAGCGCATTCACAAAATCGTTCAGCGTTTCAGCAATATTTTTTTTCTGTGGTGGCTCCAATTCAAAATTAACTGTGTCACCCGGGGTACCTGTAATATTGATCTCTAAGCCTTTGTATAAAAATGCACTACCACTTGAAAAATCTATTGTGTCTACAGCACCAGAGCCTAGATTGATTACTTGCGCTTGGGTGGACGAAGTAATGCTAACTTGGAACTGATTATTCATAGGTGTTATTGCATCATAGTTTGTTTTATGAAACTTATCGAAAGCGCTCTGCCCCTGCACTTTTAATGAAACATCAGTTGCACCTGCAGTGCCACTAACCGAAGATGTTAATCGCGATAGTACATTTTCAAACACATCAAGACCTGAATTATTCATTTGTTGTTTTACATTATCTGAGATTTGAATTTTATTTTCACCACCATCACCTTCAAAACTGTACTTGTCTCCTGCTGCACTGGGGTTAAAGCTAAATGCAGGAGAGGCAGACTGATAACCTGCAAAGATATACTCATCTGCTGGATTTTGACTATTCATCAAAGCAAACAATTGCTCTTTAATTTGACTCATTTCAGTCGCAATCGCCTTTCTATCATTACTGCCCACTATGCCATTTCCCGACTGAAGCATTAACACTCGCGCGCGATCTATGCCGGTATTCACACTTCTGAGGATGGTTTCTTCTTGCTCTAAGCTGTTGATCAGTAAATTACTGTTCTTTTTATACTGGTTGATCTGTGCAATTTCTTCAGTCAAACGTATCACTTGTGTTGCACCAACAGGATCATCTGATGGTCGTAACAACTTTTTACCTGATGACAGCTGCTGCTGGATATCAGATAAACTCACCTGGCTGTCTAACACTGATTGGACGCTACGGTCGTATAATTGTCCTGTGGATATGCGCATAATTTACCTAGTTTTTTTCTACCGAGTAATCCCAAGAATAGTATTAAACAAATCTTGTGCCGTTGCCAATAATCTTGCTGCTGCCGAGTAGGATTGTTGAAATTTGACTAAGTTAGCCGCTTCTTCGTCCAGACTCACGCCAGAAACTGATTCAAACCAATCTTTTGATTGAGATTTAAGAGCATCAGCAGCTTGTAAAGATATATCTGCGCTGGATGTTTTTTGACCGACATCACTAACCGTGTTCCCATAAGCTTCGTGAAAACTGATGTCCTGACCCGATCCTGAATTATTGACCTGCATAATGTCTTGATTTTGTAAATCAGCTATCACCAACCCATTACGATTATCATTTAAACCGTCAGTATTGTAACCAATGGTAAAACTATCACCGGCTTTAGGTACTCCTTGCAAAGACAAGTCGAAGCCAGGATAGTTATCCAAAGCACTAAATGCAGCAGGCCAAGTAGGTCCTGCGCCTGCGCTTTCAGCTTGAGCTAATAGGTTGTTTAAATCAGAGGTACCCGATACAACGGTAATTACAGCTCCGGCACTGTCTAATACTTGATACTCATCGCTGGCTGTAAATAAAATTTTAGCGGGAGCACCGACACCTCCAGCACCAGAAGGTGAGTTGCCAGGTCCATGTATACCACCAGCATCATCAAAAGCAGAGGCACGGCTATCGGCAAAAGTATTGTCAATAAATACGTTAGTAACGGGACTAGAAAGTGACTTTGCGTCACCTAAGTTATTAATATTTGCATCTACGCGTATAGGCGAGGCAAACGCTAAATCTTCAGGCCTTGTCATAGCCACTTCGATACGCTCGGCAGTATTTTTGGTGGGCTGTAATAAAAACTGATCACCCGCGGTGTAACCTGCGCCACTGGCAAACTCGAGTTCAATACCGCCAATAACTGATGTAAAAGTATCTGATTGAGCATTGATAGCAGGGTAATTTTGGCTAATAGGATTGCCACTGATGTCTTTTACTGGTGAGCCGTCTGAATTTAAGGCAGCCACAGTAATATTTAACGTGGGTGGCACACCTGGAAGCACGCTGTTGATTGTCACTGCATAATCAGCACTGCTTACTTCGCTCCCTGCCCCTTCAGTAATACGTCCAAAAACCGAGCTATTAGGACTGACATTATTAGCGTAACTTGCTCCTACAAATTCAGGTAACGAAAAAATATTGGTACCCAGCTGTTGATCTAGATCCATGCCTTGACGATTTTGAGTATTTAAAGACTCTGTTAAAGCGATGGCTATTTGTCCTAACTCTCGGCGACTAGTTTCAAGTACTTCATCTCGATATTTGAATAGCCCGCCCATAGCGCCGCCCAGCTTTGTTTCCCTAATGTTTAAGGTCGTAGATTTATCATTATTGCTGGTAAGTTGTAATGACTTATAATTTAAATCTGCGTCACTGTTTACTTCAAACACATTAAATGAGCCATTTTCTAATACCAATGACTCGCCAGAACTTAAATTAACCATTATTGCACCATCGTTTTTAGCACTTTGACGGACTTCGATAGATACTAAACTAGCCAACTCTAAAACGGCATTGTCACGCTGATTTTTTAGGGCGCCAGGCTCGTTATAGCGATCATTAGCTTGATTAACACGAATAGAATTATTGAAGTCTGAAATGGATTGGACGATTGAATTTAATTTATTAATGTTAGCGCTGACTTCAACGTTAAGTTCTTCTTCTTTGTTTTGTAAAAATCCCGAAACCGTACCAATTTGGCTCACTAAAGAACTCGCTTCGCCCAACACTAATTGTCTACTAGACACATTGGTCGGATCATCGTTAGCCGTTTGTACCGAAGCAAAAAAGCGGCTCATACTGGCAGCAACACTATTAGATTCACTAGCGAATACATTGTCTATAGTAGACGTTTTAGTATAAAAACTTTCATGTTCACTTTGCAACGTAGTGTCACGGCGCAATTGATTTTGTGCAAAAACGTTGATCACTCTTTCTGTGGTTGAGCGCCCCACACCGCCCGACAATTGGCTATCAAATGTGGTCCGTTCACGCACAAAACCTTCAGTGTTTACATTAGAAATGTTATTGGCCGTCGTATTTAATAGCTTATTACTGGCGTCTACTCCACTTTTTGCGATGGAGAATAAATCTGAGGATCTATTGCTGCTAGTAATCATTCTATACTACCTACAGCATCTAAAGTATTTAGTGGTCCAGCTGAATAGCGTTTTAATGCTTCGCCTTCAAGCACAGTAATAACTTTTTTCGCATAATTAGGGTCCGTGGCATAACCTGCTTTTTGCAGTTCTGAGAAATAATTAAGCGGCGACTGACTTTGTTCAACTGCTGCTTCATAACGTGGACTTTGTTTCACAAAACTCACGTAATCTTGCATCGAATCAGCGAAGGAATCGTACATTCTAAAGGGGGCTTTTTTTGTAGCGGCTACACCTTGTTGGAACTCAATAGTATCCACCATCGCCCGATCCCCTTGCCAACGGCTATCTGCTTTAATACCGAATAAATTATGCGAATTTTTCCCAGATGTGTTGTGGATCATGTGCTGACCCCAACCTGTTTCAATAGCCGCTTGAGCTAGTAACGCTTTAGGATCAATACCCAGCTGTTTGGCAGCTAGCTGCGCTGCTGGATAAAGCTGTTCGATAAAAGATTGTGCGTTGTCAAAAGCGGCAGTTTTAAATGATTTAAAAGATTGAGGGGCTTTTATTGGCTGTTTGCCTAACACTTCATCTTGGGCTTGTTGTGTGCTGGCGATAGTATTACGATTAATACTCGAAAGATTACCATCATTGCGCAAAGCACCGGCAGGCATATATCCATCAACCGCTTTACCTAATTGACGTACTATGATTTCAGCTAAACCTATGCTGCCATTACTGGCCAAATCACTGGCTATCTGTGTGTCGTGCATATCTCGATAAAATTTAACTTGCTCTGAGTTAAATGGACTGTCTTTATCCGCCATCACATCTTGCGCTTTACGCATAGACTTGAGCATCATCTGTACAAAAATAGCTTCAAATTGTTTAGCGGCTTCATCTAATGCTTTGCTATCGCCACTTTGAGCTGCACGACGTAATTCATCTAGACCTTTAATATCATTAGCATTTCTAGATAATTCAAGCGGGCTTTTAGTGATGAATGACTGTTCCATAAAAGTATCCTCGCGGTGCTTAAATAACGACTAGGTCGCCTTGTAAGGCTCCCGCTTCTCGTAAGGCTTCCAAAATAGCCATTAAGTCACCCGGTGCAGCGCCTACTTCATTTACCGCTCTGACCAGTTCATCTAAGGTGACGCCTGGATTAAAGTTAAACATACGAGTGTCATCTAAATTCACGTCAATAATAGACTGGGTTGTCACCACAGTTTCACCATCAGCTAAGGCATTGGGCTGAGTAACTACTTGATTTTCAGCGATGGTTACTGTGAGCCCGCCATGTGTTATCGCAGCAGGTAAAAGCCGCACATCTTGACCAATGACTATGGTGCCGGTACGACTATTAATCACTACCTTTGCTGCAGCTCTAGCAGGAGTAAACTCAAAGTTTTCAATAGTCGCCAGGAAACCAACTCTTTGCCCAACTTCTCTGGGCGCAGTCACTCTGACAGACGCAGCATCGATAGGAGTAGCGATGACATAGCCTTTGTCAGGATCAGCTCCTAAACGTGAATTAATGGTATCAGCTAAAATTTTAGCCGTTGAGAAATCTGGATATTTTAAATTTAGAGTTAAGTAATCACCTTGCATAAAACCACTGGGTACTTCACGTTCTACCAATCCACCGTTAGCGATACGTCCAACGGTAGGCGTGTTGACTACTATTTTTGAACCGTCACCACCTTCTGCGCCAAAACCGCTTACCACTAAACTACCTTGCGCAATGACATAAACATTGCCGTCTAATCCTTTCAAGAAAGTCTGGATCAATGTACCTCCTTGCAAACTGGCAGCTTCACCAATAGATGAAACAGTTACATCTATTGATTGCCCAGGTTTAATAAAAGGCGGTAATAAAGCATGCACAGCAACAGCGGCAACATTTTTAATCTTAGGCTTAACGTTGCTATCTAAACTAATGCCAAAATTCGATAACATAGTTCGAAAGCTTTGCTCTGTAAATGGGCTTTGTTCACCTGTTCCAGGTAATCCTACCACCAAACCATAACCCACTAATTGGTTGCTTCTCACTCCTTGAACAGAAGCTAAATCTTTTACTCTTTGGCCGTAAGTTGTGGGCGATAACATCAAACTAGCCACAACCATTAGGCTAACAACAGACTTCATATAATTCTCCACATTAAAACGGCCAATATTCAGATGAGAAAAAACCACTTAACCAGCCTTCCTTTTGTGCCCTATCAAAACTTCCTGTGCCGCTATATTGAATGCGTGCGTTGGCTATTTTGGTTGATTCTATTTCATTTGTTGGGCTAACATCATCGGGACGTACCACACCTGTTAAGCGAATGTATTCGTCACCATTATTCAAGGTTAGCCATTTCTCGCCCCTAACCAGTAGGTTTTGGTTAGCCAACACTTTAACTACTGTCACTGAAATAGCCCCAGTTAAGTTGTTGCTTTGATTAGCAGAGGCGTCGCCTGTAAAGTCGTTTGCTGCATCCAAACCTAACTGTATAGACTCACCACCGAGGTTGATCGCATTACCGCCTAGACCTAAGATTGGATTGACCGCGACCCCAGTTGCTTTTGATGTGCTAGTGCCTGAGGATTTAGTCGCTCGGGTATTTTCTTGCAGATTGACAGTAATAATATCGCCAACACGACGCGCTTTAACGTCTGAATAAATACTATTGGCCATATCAGGCTGAAAAATAGAACCGTTCTCAATCACTCTTTGACGTGGCGTTTCAGGCATAATTGGTGCATAAAAAGGATCATTGGGTAATGGTTCGTGGCTGACAGTCGATTGGCAACCACTTAACAGTGTTATGCCTAGACATATAGTTGATAACTTGAGTAACGTTACTTTTTTCATCACTTTTTTCATCACTTTTTTCATCACTTTTTTATTCTCTCTAAAGCTGCTGGATAACCTGACCCAACATCGAGTCAACGGCTGAAATCACTTTTGAGTTCATCTCGTACAGGCGCTGACTTTCAATCAAGTTAACCAGTTCTTCTGTGACGTTCACATTAGACGTTTCCAGTGCTCCTTGCACTATAGTACCGATGCCTTCCAAACCAGGAACGCCCTGAATAGGCGCACCACTAACAGCTGTTTCGACATATAAATTTTGTCCCGTTGGCTGTAAACCTGTGGGATTGATGAAATCAGATAAATTGATCTGTCCTAATACCTGTGGCTCTGCTTGACCTCTAACCGAAGCCGACACTTCGCCGTCTTGAGAAATAGTCAGTTGTTGAGCATTTTCGGGAACAGTAATAGCGGGTTGTAATAAAAACCCTGCACCAGGTGTGACTATTTGTCCTTGGTCATTTAGGGTAAATTGACCATTTCTGGTATAGGCAGTGCTACCATCAGGTTGCAATATTTCGAAAAAACCTTTGCCTTGTATCATCATGTCTAAAGAGTTTTCAGTTGTTAGCATATTACCTTGGGTGTGCGATTTTTGTGTAGCGACTACTTTACTACCAGCTCCTAACATCAAGCCCGAAGGTAACTCTGTATCCGCTGAAGAACGCCCACCTGGTTGGTTAATATTTTGATATAACAAATCTTCAAAAATAGCTCGGTCTTTTTTAAAGCCTACCGTACTGGCGTTAGCCAAGTTGTTGGATATTACTGCTACATCGGTTTGCGCGGCATCTAGACCGGTTTTACTTATCCACAATGCTGGATGCATAGATTGTCTCCTAAAAAATTTATTTGTTAGTTTTTTTGCTAACGTCTGTGCTCATCATTTACGCAACAGCTAGGTTAAATAATGCGCAACAACTGATTACCACGGGTATCAATTTCTTTTGCTTGTTTCATCATTTTTATTTGCATTTCATAATGTCGTTGTAGGCTTATCATATTAACCATTTCTTCCACAGGGTTAACATTACTGCCTTCAAGCACACCGGTACGAATACTGACCAATAGATCTTCTTGGGCCTGCTCACCATTTTTTAATCGAAATAGACCATCTGTGCCCCGTTCTATATCTCGTATATTTGGGTTTACAAATTTCAATTTAGCCACTTCTTCTAACACAGTTGCAGGCGCACCTTGAGGTTGTACTGAAAGAGTCCCATCATTAGCGATATTGATATTTGATAAGGGAACAGGTAGAAATATGGGTCCAAAATCGCCGATAAGCGTGTTTCCATGAGTATCTTTGAGTTCACCATTAGGGCCCAATTCAAAACTACCATTACGACTGTAAGCTTCATTACCTTGTGCATCTTGCACTGAGAACCATCCGTCACCTTGTATTGCCAAGTCTAATTCACGACCTGTTTGGATCATGGCGCCACTAGCAAAATTGTTGGCGGCATTCTCTGTCATAGAAAACACGCGGGTAGGCAAACCTTCGCCAAAAGCGGGCATCGCACGAGCTTGTTCAAGTTGCGCCTTAAAACCAGTAGTTTGTGCATTGGCCAAGTTGTTTGCGCGTATGGATGCACCGAGTAGGTCTTGTTTAGCGCCGCTGGCGGCAATGTATAGCAATTTATCCATGACATAATCTTGACTTTGTTGAGTCTTGATTGATGTAAATGCAAGTTAGATGCCATCTAATATGTTTTAGTTGTGTCGTAATCAGACATAAAAAAGGCTGCTCGAAAGCAGCCTGAAAAATTTTATGCATAGATATGTTATTAACGGATATTCAATATCGTTTGATTGAGCTGGTTATTAATTTCTAGTGCCCTTGAGTTGGCTTGGAAGTTTCGCTGAGCGATGATCATATCAATAAGTTCAGTTGTTAAATTGACATTCGCTGACTCTAAAGAAGATGAATTAATTTCCCCGTATGTTCCTGTAGTGGCCTCACCTGCTAGGGCTTCACCAGATGAAATACTTTGTTTCCACTGGGTACCACTTTGTTGGGTTAAACCTTGCTCATTAGCAAAGCGTACCATCGCCACTCGCACTATAGGCTCTGAAGTACCGTTTGAGTAAGTGGCACTCACTAAACCGTCTGGGCCAATATCGATACCCGTTAAGCGCCCGACAGATAATCCATCTTGCTCTAACGAATTGACTTCAAAAGCTGAAGCAAATTGAGTTGGTCCGTTGGGTGTGGCACTGTTAGCGTCAAGAGCAAACTTAGTAGAAATGGTTTGTGTGGGGTCTGAGCCATTGGTGAGAACTATATCACTCAAAGGTTCAGAGACTACGTTTCCACTGGGAACATTAACCCCATCTGAATTTTGAATACCTATAAAGTCACCACTGTTACTAAACTGCATTCTATATCCTGCAACAGTATTGCCTGATGTTTCACCAACAACATTGTCTCCTGTCACTGGGGCATTACCTGCAGTGGCTCCTTGTGTATTTACGGGTTTATCATCAACGAAGGTGACTCCAATCCATTCGTTTTTAGGTGGATCAGCGGCAGCGGCTGCCGCATCTTTCATAAAATAATAAGTCATTACATGACTCTCACCCAGCGTATCAAATACTGTGACCGATGTGGCAGCATTGTATGTTTTAGGATCTTCAGGATTAAATAATTCTAAATTCACAGGTTTTGCATCGGTAGGTAAATTCATTTTTAATGCCACTTCTGTGGTTTTCTGAGGAGCACCTGATGAATCAGGAATACGCACCGGCACAGTAGTACTTAAGGCTACTGATGATGAGCTACCGTCTGGGTTAACCGGAAAACCTAATAGATTGCTACCTGATGAATTCACTACAAAGTTGTCTGAGTCTAATTTAAACTGCCCTGCTCGAGTAAAGGAAACATCTCTTGAAGTAGTGTCAGGTACAGTGCCAAAAAAACCGTTACCCGTTATGGCTAGATCCAGTGAATTGTTAGTGGACTGCAAACTACCTTGAGTAAATTGCTGGGCTACCTCTTTAATGCTCACACCATCGCCCACTTTGCTTCGGCTATCACCCATTAAAGACTGAGCGAAAACGTCACCAAACTCTGCTCGAGATTCCTTAAAACCCACTGTGTTGACGTTAGCAATATTATTTGCCGTTGTGTCTAGATCTTTTTGCGCTGCTGCAACGCCACTTAAAGCTATGTTAAAAGACATAATTGTTTTCCTGTTAACCGCTGATTTGAAGGACTTCGTCTAGCTTGACGCTAACATCACCATCTAAATTAAGAATAATACCTTGGCTACTACCAGCCAAGCTGACGCTATCTACATGCCTATTGATAGCTGTGACAAGTGTCTGTTCTTTGCCGTTTACTTTACCTTGAGCTTTGACCACATAATCACCGGGCGGCAATTGATTGCCTGCGGAGTCTTTGCCGTCCCAGTTAAACTCTACATTGCCCGCATTTTGAGCACCTGCGTCGATAACTTTAAGTATTTCACCCGCTTTATTTTCAATCGTAATATTTAACCCTTGGGTAGCTCCATTACTGATCACCACACCACTGATACCACCACCTTGCTGGGAAATGTGACCTGTACCTGTAGGTAGTAGTACTTGCTGGCCGATTAAGCTAGAAGCTTGCAATGCTTGGCTAGACGTCATTGAGCTTGCAAAATCAGTAAACTGAGTATTAAGTTGCTCTATCCCGTCGGCCATAGTAAAGCTAGTCATCTGTGCCACCATCTGATCATTATCAACCGGCTTAGTGGGGTCTTGATTAGCGAGCTGCTCTGTCAACAACGAGAAGAAGTCTTCTTGGGTCAGGCGCTGATTATCGTTACTTGCATTAGCACGATCTTCATCTGTTATCCTGACGTTAGGGTCTTTTTGCCAATAAAGATTATTATTTAAATCGTTTGATAACGTGTTCACAATGTTTCCTTTGAATCGTACAGGCAGCTAGCTATTTATAAGTTCTGTGGTTAGTTAACACGACTACGAGCCTTGCCCTAGTCTTAGCACTCGCCTAAAAATTTTCTTGGTGGTATCTGCCACTTGTACATTGGTTTCATAGGCCTTTGAAGCGGACATCATATTGGCCATTTCTTCTACAATATTGACGTTAGGCTTGTAAATATAACCGTTATCATCTGCCATCGGGTGGCCCGGGCTATACTCAATTTGAAGAGGCTTTGTACTTTCTACTATGCCTAGTACTTTTACCCTAGAACCAGAATTTTGTTGTCCTGACGCTTGGTCCAACTCTGCAGCAAATACAGGATGGCGTGCTTTATATGTTTGGTCATAACTGCTGCTAACACTGTTGGCATTGGCTACATTACTGGCTGTGGTATTTAAGCGAACACTCTGAGCACTCATACCGGTACTGGCTATATCCATTACGCTAAATAAACTCATTACTACTGTCCGCCTTTAATCGCTTTTTTCATACCAGATATCTTGCCATTCAGAAACTCCATACTTGCTTGATAACGTAAACCATTATCTAAAAAGGTGTTTCTTTCGACCTGAACATCAACTGTATTACCGTCACCCGTGTCGGGCTGATTTGACACACGAAATTTCAGCTCACCGGAACCTTGCATGGATCCTTTGATGTGATTGTCATGGGTACGCATCAGGTTTTGACCACTAGATTGCTGTGCACTTTTCATCGCTTGTTTAAAATCAATATCTCGGGCTTTATACCCCGGGGTATTGGCATTAGCTAGATTGCCAGCAATAACTTCCATCCGCTGAGTACGCACTTGTATTGCTGTTTGATGAAAACCCATCAGTTTATCTAAGTTGATAGTCATATATCTCTCCTCTAAGTAACGGACTAGAGCAAAGGTTGTGCCATGGGCTGCGTTGTAGCTGGATAAAAATAGGAATAAGCAACTAAGCTTATGTTTATATTGATTTTTTTATGTAGTAAAGACCGGGGTCACATCTCACCATAGTAAATTTATCTGTCAAACCAGAAATAGATTCAGAAGCCCCAAGGAATAAAATGCCGTCGTCTTGCAGGCAAGCGGCAATTTTTTGCAGTATTTGTTTTTTCACCTCATGAGAAAAATAGATCAGCACATTGCGACAAAAAATAATATCGAACTTACCAAGAGAAGAATAATTATCTAGTAAGTTAATAAACCTAAATTTAGCCAATGCCTTAACATGTGGTTTTAATCGTAAATTACCATTTCCCACAGGTTCAAAAAAAGTGGTTTTAAATTGTTCTGGTAAACCACGGGATATAGCCAGTTGATCGTATTCTGCTGCCCTGCATCGCTGTAACATCTGCTGTGAAATATCAGTCCCAACAATTTCGATACCGGCTCGCAAGATGTGCGCCTGTTGTTTTTTAAAATTTAAGAGAGTCATAGCGATCGAATAAGCTTCTTGACCTGACGAACAAGCTGCACTCCATATACGAAGTGCTGTTTTTTTATCAGAAAACTGCTTCAGTATTGGGTTTTCTAGCAACTTAAAAGGGTAGCCATCGCGGAACCATAAGGTTTCATTAGTCGTCATGGCTTCGATAGCAGCAGCTCGGTGTTGCTGGTTACCTTCGAGCACAGAGTCTATGTAGGTATTAATAGATCCATAGCCAGACTGCTTGAAGATAGGCGTTAGCCTACTACGCACTAAATATTGTTTATTATCTCCTAGGACAATGCCACAGGCTTGTTCTAAAAAGTGACTGAAAAAGACGTAGTGCTGCCGATCAAGCTCTTTATCTGTCACTCAATATTCTCTGACAGCGCAAGCCAATAATGCCATGAACACACTTTACTCAGGCGCTGAATCAATAATTTTCTAGACATGTATTATTCGTTTCCAAACCATTTTTGCACTGAGTTAGCTAATTCATCGGGGTGAAATTTAGCAATAAAATCATCAGCGCCTACTTTTTCAACCATTGCTTGATTAAACACACCGCTTAGCGATGTGTGTAATATAACATGGAGCTTTTTTAGTTCTGGTATACTTCTGATCTCAGCAGTTAACGTATAGCCGTCCATCTCAGGCATCTCAATGTCTGAAATCAAAACACCAACTTTATCAGTTATGTCACCTGTCTCAGCAGCAATCTCTTTCAACCTATTCAAAGCTTCAAGGCCATTTTTTGCTAATTCAATTTTCAAACCAAGTGAAGATAAGGCCCTCTTAATCTGATTTCGGGCTACAGAAGAATCGTCAGCAATAAATATAATTTTTTCATGTTTATTTTCGACTTTGATCCTACTGGCGACATCCTCACTTAAGTCAGTATTGACCGGAGATATATCGTTTAGGATCTTTTCAACGTCTAAGATCTCTATCAATTCATTTTCAATTTGAGTGACTGCAGTTAGATAACTAGCTCGACCACTCCCTTTTGGTGGTGGCATAATAGACTGCCAATTAGTACTAATAATACGCTCCACTGAACCGACTAAAAAACCTTGAACTGAACTATTATATTCAGCAATGATAATAAATGCAGTGCTAAGGTTTTCAATTTTCTTGCCCCCTACTGCTAAGCTCATGTCAATCACAGAAATAGTTTGACCACGAATATGCGCAATACCCCTGACTAATCTGTTTAACTTTGGCATAGACGTTAATTTCGGACACTGTAGGACTTCACGTACTTTGAATACGTTGATGCCAAATCGTTGCCTTGAATTAAGTTTAAATAACAATAACTCCAATCTATTTTCACCAACTAGTTGCGTACGTTGGTTGACCGAGTTAAGAATTTCAGACATGTATGGCTCCAATACAAATTAAAAGCGGCGTAACTTTTGCTTATGTCTTGCCTAAGCACGTTAAGTACCGCTAAATTAAAGTTATTTTGCGTAAAACAGCAACAAATTGACGCTTGAAGTAGCCTATTAACTGGCTCAGTAATAGTAATTGTGAAAATTCTGGGCTAGCGTTTAAATATTGGCGCTTACGCTTTCGTCGGTGTAACTAACACAATACAACAATAAGTGAATATGAATAAATTACACTATTATCAAGCATTAGCTAGGCTGATCGCAATAATTACTTGGTTCTGTACAGGTATAGCGGCGGCAGATGAAAATAATTTAATAAAAGAACAATTGATCAGTCAAGCTGAAGCATTTGTGTTGCAGCAGCTCAATCCTAATTTTGATAAAACAATTGATGTAGCTGCGATGCCTATCGATAAGCGCGTTGACATACCAGCATGCAGTTCCTCATTAGTATTTTCTTCTAGCCCTGAAGCGCTTAGCCAGTCGAGCGTTTCGGTTAAAGCTGAATGTCAGGATAGCAACTGGTATATGTTCATGGTAGTTAAAGCTACTGAAACTCAACCTGTGGTTATCATTTCTAGTGCTGTCAGCCCAGGTACATTATTAACTGCTGATAATCTTGACGTAGTCAATATGAATAAAAAACGCCTTAGAAGTAGTACCTTTTCTGATATCGAAGATGTAGTGGGCGCCAGAATAAAACGTCGAGTCTCAGCAGGTAGACCCGTTGATCCAAAAAACCTATGTTACGTTTGCAAAGGTGACAGAGTGACTATTTCTGCAGGCACGACCAATATGATGGTGAAGACAAGCGGTATAGCCTTAGAAGATGGTCGGATGGGTGAAACTATTCAAGTAAAAAATAGACGTTCAAATAAAAAAATATACGCTCGAGTCGCCAGTACTGGTCAAGTGGAAATTAGCATGTAAGATAGTGTTGCTGTGCTAGTTGTGGTGCTTATTTATTTCGCCATATGAATTAGTACCGTAAATTATTTTTTTGCTAAAGTATTGTAATGTTTGGTCGATAAACTTAATGAGATCAATTTTAAAAGTGGGTATAAATTATGTCTATTAACAACATAATCAGCGGTGGTTCAAAAGCTCCGCTAGAAAACCAGAAGCTTAGTCAGCAACAGCAAGCCCTAAATAGTGATAGTGCACAACGAGCAGAGCCGCAAAAAAATGTTACGACCAATGCTCGTCTTGACTCGGTGTCATTAACATCATCG
>Ga0222645_100757_pt1 | contig 16621 bp, 19 predicted proteins | sample AntAcemetagen292_FD_179881 | JGI IMG/M metagenome (GOLD analysis project Ga0222645, IMG submission 179881) | Saline water microbial communities from Ace Lake, Antarctica - #292 | ecosystem: Environmental > Aquatic > Non-marine Saline and Alkaline > Saline | place: Antarctica: Ace Lake | collected...
TTAAACCAGTTAACGTCTGAGGCCGCACAAGAAAGTATGGCTGGCGACATGATGGGGCCAAAGTCGCAACAGTTGGCTGGCCAAATTGCAGATGCTTACAACCCAATGGGGATGATGGTGTTTCACGGCAGCCCCTTTAAGTTCGACAAGTTTGCATCAAAAGCTATTGGCTCTGGTGAGGGCGCTCAGGCTTACGGCTATGGGCACTACCTTGCTGAGTCGCCAGATGTTGCAAAAGGATATGCAACAAATTTGGCAAACAGGGATATGGCTAATCAGGGGAGGCTAAACCCTCACGCTAACGCGCAGCGGTTAGCAAACTTAGCAGGCGACGCAAAATATGCTGCGGACGATGTGCGCTTCGTATTGGAATCAAACCCAGACCACGCACAAAAGGCATTGCTAGAAGAAACGCTAAAGATGCTTGATTCTGGAGCTTATAAATTACCACTTACAAACTCCGGCTCTTTTTACAAAGTAGACCTGCCAGACGACCAGATGGCAAAAATGCTAGACTTTGACGCAGAACTAGGCAAGCAAACACCAGAGGTGCAAGCACTAGCAAAGCAGTACGGATTAAACATGGACGACTTGGGCGGCGACTTAGTTGCTCGCATGAATGCAAAGTTGCCAGCGGGTGCAGAGTCTATGCGCCAATCAGGAATAACCGGCATCAGGTACAAAGACGCTCAAAGCCGTGGTGGGCAACAAGCCAACACCAGTAATTTTGTGGTGTTTCCTCAGAATGAAGGCTTGCTCAACATACTTGAACGTAATGGGCAACCAATCAGATAACCTTAACCATTGACCACCCCGAAAGGAAGTCAAAATGACAACTAAACCAAATCCAGTTGGGCGACCGAGCAAATACACGCCTGAACTGATAGCAAAAGCACAAGAGTACGCTGATAACAATCACGATTTCCCAATGCTGGCTGAACTAGCACTGGAGCTAGAAGTAAGCCGAGATACGCTTTACGCATGGGCTGAAGACCCTGACAAGCAAGAATTTTCCGACATTATTGAAAAAGTCATGGCCAAACAAGAGGTGAAGCTGGCCAAAGGCGCTTTAGTGGGCGACTATCACGCTGGTTTTGCCAAGATGATGATGACTAAGCATGGCTACAGCGACAGGCAGGACATAACGTCTGACAGCAAGCCATTAGCTACCGCTCCTATGGTCATTAGGCTAGTCGGCCCAGATGAATGAGGCTAACCTAACAATCCCGCCAAAGTTAATACCGGTTTTCACAAAAGACGCTCGGTATCGCATTGCTAAGGGCGGAAGGGGTAGCGCCAAGACTCGCACATTTGCTCTGATGACGGCTGTTAGAGGCTATCAATGGGGCATGGAGGGTAAGAGCGGGCAGATACTTTGTGGCCGTGAGTTTATGAACTCATTGGAAGACTCTTCACTTGAAGAAGTTAAAGCGGCTATACGTAGTGTGCCTTGGCTTGAAGACTATTACGAACTGGGTGACAAGTTCATTAGGTCTAAAGATGGGATGATTAGCTACACATTTGCTGGCCTGCGCAGGTCGCTGGACAGTTTAAAGTCAAAGGCGCGCATATTGGTTGCGTGGATTGATGAGGCTGAGACGGTAAGCGAGACGGCATGGCGCAAACTGATTCCAACTGTGCGGGAAGACAACTCGGAAATATGGGTAACGTACAACCCTGAGTCCAAGGAGTCAGCTACGCACAAGAGATTTGTTGAGCAGACACCTGATGACTGCATCATGGTGGAGATGAACTGGCGTGATAACCCGTGGTTTCCCGCTGTGCTTGAAAAAGAGCGCTTAGAAGACAAGGCAAAGCGGCCGGATATTTACGACCACGTTTGGGAAGGTGATTTTCTAGTACACGCAGAAGGTTCTTATTACGCTACTGAAATGCGTGAGGCAAAAGATCAAGGGCGTGTAGGGGCGGTCAACTACACACCTAGTCTGCCTGTAACAACGGCGTGGGATTTGGGTATTGGTGATTCAACAGCCATCTGGTTTGCGCAACACGTAGGCGCTGAGGTGCGGTTGATCGACTATTACGAGTCGTCTGGTGTGGGTCTAGATCATTACGTCAAAGTGCTGAACCAAAAGGGCTATGTGTACGGTGGCCACATATTGCCGCATGACGTAAGGGTCAGGGAACTAGGCTCAGGCAAGAGCAGGCTGGAGGTTCTGGAGAACTTAGGTTGCAGGCCAGTAACGATTGCACCTCAACTAATGGTTGATGACGGCATCCAGGCCGTCCGCTCAATGATCCCAAACTGCTGGTTTGATGCTGAGAAATGTGACCGTGGCATCGGAGCCTTGAGGCAGTATCACAGGGAGTATGACGACAACGGCAAGGTGTGGCGGTCTAGGCCTGCGCACGACTGGGCTAGTCACGGCTCTGATGCTTTCAGGTACTTAGCCGTGGGTCACAGGGTTAAATCAAACTGGGACAAGCCGATCAAGCGCAATCTCAAAGGCATTGTCTAACTGAGGGGGTGTGGGTATAATTCAATTAAATCAATTCTATTGGGTATACCATGCCGCTCAAAAAAGGCTCTAGCGCCAAGACTATTTCTAAGAATATTAAGTCTGAGATAAAGTCGGGCAAGCCTCAGAATCAGGCTGTAGCCATTGCGATGAGCAAAGCGTCCCGACCAATGCCAGTGCGCAATATGCGTGCGACAAAGAACAAGGGCATGAAGTGATGGCTAAGGCTGGACTCTACTCAAACATTGCTGCAAAGCGTCAGCGCATCGAAGACGGCTCTGGCGAAAAGATGAAGAAGGCAGGGGCTAAAGGCGCACCGACTGCTAAAGACTTTAAGGCGGCCGCAAAGACTGTTAAGAAAAAGGTAAGCAAGCATGGCATTAGCTAACTACACCGACCTAAAGTCTAGCATTGCTGGATTTTTAAACCGTGACGACTTAACGGATTCAATTCCCACATTCATATCGCTTGCTGAGTCTCAGATCAACCGAGATATTAGGCATTGGCGCATGGAGACTCGCGCTAACGGCCAACAGTCTGCTGGCGACCAGTACATGAACTTCCCTGCTGACTGGGTAGAGACAATTCGCCTGCACTTAAGCAATGGTAGCAAGGATGTGTTGCAACTTGTTGGCTCGTTCGACATTGCAAAGATGCGCTCAACAACCAATGACGCTATTGGCATTCCTCGCGTGTTTTGTCACTCTGGTGGGCAGATTGAGTTTTACCCTACGCCTGCTGAACAGACAGAGTTTGAACTGTTGTACTTTGCAAAGGTTCCAAGCCTAAGCTCAACAAGTACAAACTGGTTGCTAAGTGAAGCGCCAGACATTTACTTGTACGGCTCTTTGTTGCATACCGCACCATACTTGCAAGACGACCAACGACTGGCGGTATGGGCGCAGCTTTACTCTGCCGCTGCGTCTCGCATCAATGAGGCCTCTGGCAAGGCTAAGTACAGCGGTGCAGGTCTACGCATGAAACTGCGTGGGTTGGCATAAGGATCAAACATGGCTTTTGTCAAACTAGAACTACCGCCGGGTGTGTTTAACCACGGAACTGATTACGAATCATCAGGTCGCTGGAACAAGTCCAACTTAATACGTTGGAGAGACAATTCTCTGCGCCCAGTAGGTGGCTGGGTTGACCGCGCAAGCGCGTTGACGAATAACGCTCCTCGGTCTTCTCATGCTTGGGTGGATAACTCATACGACCCTCATTACGCATTAGGCGCTTACGATCAGTTGATTGAGGTCTCTGCTGGTGGCATAGTTGACGACATAACGCCGACAGGGTTCACAACAGGTTACAACGATGCACAAGAGAATATCGCATACGGTGGCAAGCCTTTTGGTACAGGCGCTTACGGCGTTACACGGCCCAACGATGGCCTTTTACTTGAGGCCACAACGTGGTCTTTGGACAACTGGGGTGAGTACCTTGTTGGATGCTCAAACCATGACGGCAAGCTGTATGAATGGCAGTTGACCGGCATAGCGGCGCAGATCGCCAACGCGCCAACTCAATGCAAAGGCCTGATTGTTACTGAAGAACGATTCTTATTTGCGCTTGGGGCTGGTGGCAATCCTCGCAAGGTTCAATGGTGCGACAGGGAAAGCGTTACAGATTGGACACCAGCAGCCACAAACGAAGCTGGTGACTTTGAGTTGCAAACTTCAGGCGAGTTAATGCTAGGCCTGCGTATGCGTGGTCGTACACTGCTTGTGACGACTCAGGACGCTCATGTGGCGGCATACGCTGGCCCACCTACTGTGTATGGTTTTGAGCGTGTTGGAACGTCTTGCGGGGCCGCATCTCGGAAGTGCGGAGTAGCGGTAGGCGAAGGCGCATTTTGGATGAGCCGCGAAAACTTCTTTTATTTTAATGGCTCAGTCGTCCAGCCGTTGGTTTGTGAAGTTGCAGATTATGTGTTTAAAAACATAAACCGCCAGCAGATAAGTAAAGTTAACGCTGTCCACAATGGCCAATTTGATGAAATATGGTGGTTCTACCCGTCTGAAGGCAGCTTGGAAGATGACCGCTATGTTGTTTACGACTACAAGCAAAACACATGGGCTGTTGGCGAAATTAGCCGTACAGCGGGTTTTGACATTGGTGTGTTGCGTACCCCTGTTTGGTTTGACGCAGATGGCAACGCCTACAACCATGAGATTGGCCACGATCTACACGGAAACGTGGCATTCGCCGAGTCTGGGCCGGTAAACATTGGGGCTGGCGACAACGTAATGCACGTTACTCAGATCATTCCTGACGAGCAAACACAGGGCGAGGTTACCGTAAAGCTAAAGTCTAGGTTTTACCCTAACGACACTGAGCGTGAGTACGGCCCTTTTACGATGAGAGCGCCAACAAGTGTTCGCGTTACTGGGCGGCAAGTACGCATGCGTATTGAGGGTGAAAACTTGAAGGACTGGCGTGCAGGAGTAATGCGGGTTGATGTAACACAGGGCGGCAAGAGATGAGGATACCGCCACCGCCACTTGGCCCTACTTGGAGTGCTTGGGGTGAGCGTTTGGTGTCGTATCTAACAAAAGTGCGCACCCTTTTGTCGACTCGACTACCGTCTGATAGCCCATCTGAGAATGGTGTTTTACTATGGGATAGAGCAGGCTACCCCGTAATATCAAAGAACAACGAGTTTCGTCAGATTGTTTTAGCAGACGGCTACGCTTCACTTGCAAGGGCAACAAGCCAAACGGCGGCTTCTACCAATACAGCATACGCAATTGGCTGGGATACACCAACTGTCAATGACGGCATATCTCTTGACCCTGCGGACAACACCAAGATTGTCTTTGAGGAAGATGGCATTTATATGCTTTCTTTTGCTGTTGAGCTGTTGTCTAATTCATCAAGCGCAAAAAATGGTTGGTTTTGGCCAAGAATAAACGGAGCTGATGTTAGCGGTTCAACCATTAGAATTACGATGTCCAGCAATACTCACTTTATCGTAATGAGCAGGGTGGCTGTTTTCCCAATGACGGCTGGTTCGCATTTGCAAGCAATGTGGGCAGTAGATGACACAAACTTGTGGCTTCACGCCTCTGCCGCGACTGCGTTTGCTCCTGCCTCATCTTCTTGTTCGCTGGCTATAACTAGGCTACGCCAATGACAGAACCTACTCTTGATGACGAGCTTGAAAGGTGCAGGCTTTGGATTGAGTCAGCCTTGGCTTTATCTGGTGGTACACACCTATTCCAAGATGTAGTTGATTCTGTTAAGATTGGCACAATGCAATTTTGGAATGCGTCAGACGGTTGCATGGTTACAGAAATACTGGAATACCCACGCAAAAAAGTATTCCACATATTCTTGGCTGGTGGTAATTTAGATCAGATACGCGATTTCAGCGATTCTGCTATTTACTTTGCCAAATTAAACGGTTGTACAGCGATGACGCTTGCTGGCCGTAAGGGTTGGGTCAAGGCCTTAAAACAACTTGGCTGGTCAGAGAAGTTCACAACAGTGAGCGTGGAGATTTAATATGAGCGGTGGCGGCGGCAAAGGCGGTTCTAATACATCCGCACAATCAATTCCTGAGTGGGTTTCAGGCCCAGCACAAGAGAACTTGGCTCAGGCTCGTGTGGCTGGTCAGATCGGCTACATGCCTTACTACGGCCCTGAAGTAGCTGGGCTAAGTCCAATGCAACAACAGTCCATGCAAAACACTCACAGTGGCTTGCAGGCCTTTGGCTTGGCTCCAGAAGGTCAGTACCAGAGCGGTCTACCTCCAGCTCAGACATTTGCTGGTGGTGTTCAGGGTTACTCGTCTGGCAACCTGTTTGACCAAGCGGTGGCTGAGTTGGCATTGCGTCAACCAGAGATCGCGGCTCAATACAAGAAGTTCTACAGCCAACCTGATGCACCTCCACCTCCACCTGCTGCCGTTCCCGGCATATTAGGCATGAGTGGCGATTCAAGCGGTGGCGGTTACAGCGGAAACTCCAGCTTTGGCACGGGTGTTGGCGGTGGTGCAGGCTATGGCGGCGCAAACGGCTTTGGTGGCAATGCCGCTGGCAATGGTTTTGGCTTAGGCTCAAACGGTGTAGATTAAGGAATAAGATTATGGCTGGATCAGGTTTACCACGAGCGGGCGTCATGCCAATTCAGGATGCAATGTATCGTCCACCGAATTTAACGCCAGACCCTAATGCAATGATGACGGCTCAACCTGCAATGCAACAGCTAATGCAACCAGCAGTGCAACAGCAACCAATGGCGCAACAACCAAATATTTTTGGGGCGGCATCTCAGGGCATTAATCAAGGCATTACAACTGCTGGCATGGAGACCATGTACCGTCCCGCCACTATTGCTGGCACGGACTTAACGCAGTACACCAACCCCTACGAGAATCAGGTTGTCAACCAGAGCTTGCAGGACTTGGAGCGTGCGCGTCAGATGCAGGCTAACCAGCTAGGCGCTCAAGCGTCAAGTGCAGGTGCTTTTGGTGGCTCACGTCAGGCGCTGATGGAGTCAGAGCTTGGCCGTAACTTCTTAGACCAGTCTGCACGCACTTCTAGCGGCTTGCGTCAGACCGGCTACAACAACGCTATGACGGCGGCCCAGTCAGACATAAGCATGGGCTTGCAAGGTTCACAGAATCGCTTGAATGCGGCCAATCAGCTTGGTGGGTTGTCCAATCTAGGCTTTGGCATGGGTATGGATTTAAACCAGCAGGCGGCACGGCAGGGTGGTATAGAGCAGGGCATCAATCAGTTATTGCTGGATGCGGCTAAGAACCAGTACGCTGGATACACTGGTGCGCCAACTCAGTCTTTGGGCTACATGAACAATGCAATTGGTGTCACACCTACACCGACCACGACAACCGAGACAAAAACCCCCGGCTTGTTTGACTACCTGACTCTTGGTGCGCAGACTTATGGCGCAGTTAAGTCAGACGTGAACTTAAAAGATGACATTGTAAAAGTGGGTGAGCTTAGCGACAAAGTTGGGCTGTACAAGTGGAAGTGGAACAGCATCGCGAAGAAGCTGGGCATCAACACGCCTGAGTATGGCGTGCTGGCTCAAGAGGTTGAGCGCGTATTGCCAGAGGCCGTATCAATTGATTACGATGGCTTTAAACAAGTTCGTTACGACATGGTTTTAAAAGCATTTGCTTAGGGTTTAAAGATGGCAACACAACGTTTACTTCCAGCTTTGCAGAATGGCTTGTTAGGCCTTTTGCAGGGTTCTCCTGCACAAAATCAAGGTGTGGCAGAAATTCAGGCCACACAGATGCCGCAACAAGCGCCATTACCCACTGGATCAATGAGCGATCAAACCCCATTTACGCCTTTTGAACCAATGAAGTCTGGTGGCGGCAGATTCGTAGCTGAGGCCGAAGAAAATACGCCGTGGTACAAAGACCCAAATGTCTACAACCAGTTGGCACTTGGCTTCAACTCCATGCGCCTTAACCCAGATCAGGGGTTGGCTCAGGCGCTGAATCAACGCATCCAGCGTGCTGGTGAAATGAAGGTCGCTGAGGGAGCCAAAAACAGAACCATTGAGGCGTTGCGCCAAACCGGTATGGATGAGGGGCAATTGAATTTGCTTGCAGAAAACCCAGAATTGCTAAAAATTGCGGTAACTGCAATGTATAAGCAAAAATCAGGCATGGATGCTACGGCTGAAATGCAGACTTGGGATTACTTAACAGGGGGTTTGAGCGAAACGGACAAGGCGAAAGCGCTAAAAGTTAAATTAGGTTTGCTTCCACGCCCATCTTCTGAGCTTTCAATCCCTCTTGACCGATTTTTTAATAAAGCATTTCAGGCTATGTCAGGTGGTCAGGCTGCTACTGCGCAAGCTAATGCAGTTAATACTGGCGTTTCAAATGAATTACTGAGAAATCAATTTGACTTTGGTTTTTCTTCGCTTGAATCTGCCTTGGGCGGCACAGGACAAACCGGAAAGATTTTCGGAAACTTGCCTGCTGTTACAACTAGCGCTCAAATTGCTGATAACGCAAAGGCTTTGTTGTTGCCAATCATGAAAAGTGTGTTCCGAGGTGCTGGTGAAGGCGTATTCACAGACAAAGACCAAGAGACATTGGAGGCAATGTTGCCTACTAGAAACATGAATCCAGACGCTGCTGCAAAAGCGCTTGACAGTGTCAAGATGCTTGTTTCTCTTAAATTGCAGAATCCAAGATTCGATATTTCTGCATACGGCATTTCCGGCGTTAACAAGTCACCACCTGCCGCCGCGAGTGCGACTACACAAACGCCGGTAAATCAGCCGTCAAGCGCGCGAAGCCAAGCTGACGCAATCCTTAGCGGCGAATAACAAAGGCATAAAATGGCAACAGCAGATCAGTACGCTGAATGGATTGTTAAGAATTCAAACTTAAAAGGAACTGAGAAGTTTCAAACTGTTGCTCAGGCCTACCAAGAGGCTAAGTCGCAGGAGGCTCAGGAGGCGCAACAGGCCACACCAGTTAACGCAAGATCTCCTGAAATTAACGAGCAAGGTTTTGGCCAAGGAATGCTTGGACTTGGTGAGACGGCTCTGTCAATAGGGTCGGGCGCGGTTGCAACGCCACTTGCTGGCTTGGCTGGTTTGGCCGCAATGCCATTTGTTGGCGCAGAGGGTAGCACCGGGATTATTGATGCAATCCAGAGCGCGGTCACTTATGAGCCACGAACAGATGCTGGCAAGCAGATCATGGGCGCGATTTCCAAGCCAATGCAGGCCATCGCAGACGCGCAGCAATCAGTTGGTAACTACGTCACAGATGCCACAGGCTCACCCGCTCTTGGAACTGCCGCGCAAGTCGCTCCTGACATATTGGGCGGCTTGTTTGGATTGGCAGCATTCAAGAGGCTGAAGGGTGGCACTGCCTTAAAAAGCAACAACGTGCCAACACGTGAGTTGATGGACGCGCTAAACGAACACGGTATTGTTTACAGCGAACTGTCGCCAGCGGCTCAAAAAGCCATACCTGACGTTGCTCCACGAACAATGATTGGCACAAGCGGCACTTCACGCGCTGTTGAGGGCGGGATAGTAACTGAGATAGAAGGCGGCGGTCGTCAACGTGGACTGGCTCCATATTCTGCTACAGCAAGTAAAAACCTTACTGCTGATGCTTTGGCCAAAGAAGCTATCAAGCAACAGTTTGCTGAAGGCGATGTGCAGATGATGAAGTCATCAACGCCTGCGACACAGGCCAAGATGCTGCAAATGGTTAGAGACAGAGAGTCAATCGCTGCCAATTCTGCAAACGACATTGCAAAGCGCCCATCAAACATTGTTGGTGACGCGGCGGCAGAGCGCTTGAAGTTTATTGCCCAGCGGTCTAACACTGCACGCCAAGAATTAAACAAAATTGCCCAAACCAACTTGAAGGGCAAGCCCTTTGACTCATCACCTATTGAGCAAGTTTTCATGTCCAAGCTAAGTGAGTTGGACATTGGCTTTGAGATGGTTGACGGCAAGCCGCAGTTTGAATTTAAAGGTTCTGCTGTTCAGGTGGATAGGTCTGCACAACGGGTCTTAAAAGACTTGGCCAATTTAATGGCCAACGATGGTGCGCCAGATGCACTTAAAGCGCACAACTTAAAGCGCCAGATTGACACGCTAGTTGAATACCACAAAAGCCCACAGCGCGGCATGACATCTAGTGGCCAAGCTGTTTTGAGAGACGTTAGGCGTGCCTTGAATGAGTCGCTACGCAATGCCGACCCAAGCTACGCACGTGTAAATGACACCATCTCACAATCATTGCAACTGTTCGACCAGTTGGATGACGCAACCGCATCAAAGATTACGGTTCGTAAGACATTGGACGATTCACGCGGTATGGGTACTGAACTGCGCAAGTTGTTCTCAAACTACGGTAGCCGCCAAGACTTGGACGTAGCGCTAAAGGCAATGGACGATTTGGCCAAGAAGTTTGCGTCAACCAGTGACTCACGTGAACTTGGCCCATACGGTGGTGGCCCAATGTCAATGACATCTCCTAGCTTCAACGACAGCATTGTTGATTTGGCTCGATTCGCTAACGTTCTTGATGATAAATTTGGTACAGTTGCTAAGACAAGTTTTGAGGGCGCTGGTGAACGTGCTGTGAAATTTGGAGCAATGGCCGCGCAGGGCGGTGTAACTGCTGCGACCGTTTCTGGTGTGGCTGAAAAAGCTGGCAGTGTAGTTAGAGGTATGCGCAAAATTGATGACTACAACGCCTACCGCTCATTGGAAGAATTACTCAAACGAGGTGCGAAATAAATGACTAAGCCCACACCAATGACCGAAACCGACATTCAAGGCATCATTCGTCAGGCCTTGCTTGAAGCAGTCGATTTTGTTGAAAGCGAAATTGCGCCAGATCGCATTAAGTCACAGCGGTACTATGACGGCGAGGTCGACATTGGCCATGAGGAAGGCCGAAGCAAAGTTGTCGCAACAAAGGTTCGGGATACAGTACGCGCCATTAAGCCCAGCCTGATGCGTGTATTCTTGTCTACTGACCGCGCTGTTGAGTATGTACCAAGTAGGCAACAGGACGTTCAGTTTGCTGAGTTGGCGACTAAGTATATGCAATACAAGTTTGCAGAGCTAGGTGGTTACACAATAATCAACGATGCTTTCCATGACGCACTGATTAAAAAGGTCGGTGTCGTTAAGGTTTATTGGAATGATGTTGATAAGCAAGAAATCTTTGAGTACAACGACATCAACGATCAGGAATATGCTGTCATTGTTAATGAAGACGATGTAGACGTAATCGAGCATTCGGTCACTGAGTCAATTCAGATTGACGAAATGGGTATGCAGGCGTCTATGCCAGCGCATTACCTTAAGATTTCACGCACTACAACCAAGGGTGACTTGTGTATTGAGTCTGTTCCACCAGAAGAGTTCTTTGTAGACCGTGGTGCACGCGGGATTAAAAATGCCTACATAGTTGCGCATAGAACAGAAATGCGCGTAAGCGATGTAGTCGCAATGGGTTATGACTACGATGACGTGGTTGAGTTGACTGGTTTGAGCAACGCCAACACAACAGCGAATGCTGAAGAATTTGAGAGGCAGGGTTATGACGATGCATATTCTCAAGAAAATATAAACGACCCGTCTATGCGCTTGGTTGCTATAACCGAGGCGTACATGAAAATTGACGTTGACGGCACTGGTGTGGCTCAAATGCAAAAGTGCGTAATGGGTGGCGATGACTACGACATCCTGAGCATTGAGCCTTGGACTGACGTACCATTCGCTGTGTTTGAGATTGACCCAGAGCCTCACACATTCTTTGGCCGCTCTATTGCTGACATTCTGATGGATGAGCAAGATGCATCTACGGCCATGCTTAGGGGTGTGCTTGATAACGTTGCTTTGACAAACAATCCACAGCGAGAAGTGGTAGACGGCTCTGTAAACATTGATGACTTGTTGAACAACGAAATCGGTGGCATTGTACGTGTTAGCGCGCCCGGCCAGATTCGTGACTTAGTTGTCCCATTTGTGGCGGGTCAGACTCTTGTCGCGATTCAGTATATGGATGCTGAGATTGAGGCTAAGACAGGCGTCACTAGAGCGTCTAGCGGCCTTAGCCCTGACGCTATGCAGTCCACGACCGCCGCAGCCGTTACAGCCACCATACAAGCCGCCGCTGGCCAAGTTGAAGTTATGGCTCGCAACTTAGCCGAGGGTGGTATGCGCCAGTTGTTTAAGTTGATGCTGAAACTAATGGTTGAGAATGTGGATGAAGAAGTTGTAATGCGCATGGGTAACGGCCAATACCAGCCGGTTGATCCTCGTTCGTGGAACAACTCAATGGATGTCACAGTCAACGTTGGTCTTGGCACTGGGCGTGAGGATCAGCGATCTGCGGCTCTCGCTCAAGCTCTAGCCTTACAGATGCAGGTATTCCAATCCTACGGCGCACAGAACGGCATTGTCTCAATGACCAACATCCGCAACACGCTGGCAGATATGTTGGCAATTCAGGGTGTGCGTAATGCTGACCGCTACTTTGCGCCGATGGACGCTCAGACGGAGCAACAGTTGATGCAACAACAGGCCCAGCAGCAGCAGCAACCACCGGTTGACCAGCAGGCGCAGGCCATTATTCAAGCAGAGCAAATTAAGGCTCAGGCAAATAAAGAAGTCCAGATGCTTAAATTGCAGATTGAGGCGCAGAAAGCAATTGCCGCTGACGACCGAGAACGAGATAAAATGGATCAAGAGTTGCTTGTCAAAGCCGCTGAGATTTATGGCAAATACGGTCAAGCCGTTGATGTCGAAACAATCAAGCGTGCCCAAAGCGAGCCACGTTACCCACAGCAAGCGCCAGCACAAGCAGTTATTGGCGGGAGGTTTTAATTGAATATTAAAGATCGCGCATCACAAATACGGCAATTACAAAAAAATCCCGTATTCCAAGAAGTGATGCAAGAGGTTCGGGAAAAGCAAGTAAAGCAATTCCTGAATACAGAGTCATCTCAGGATGCTCTGGTCGAGGCGCATGACATTATTCGTGCGCTTGGCAACATTGATATGTACTTCAACTCTGTTTTAACAGACGAAGCCGTATTCGATAAACAACAGAAAAAGGAATCAGTACCGTGGATAAAACGACTGAAAATGTAGGTTTTGATGGTTCCATTGAAGGCGCTATTAGTGCTATGATTGAGCCAGAGAGTGTTGAAAATAAAGAAAACAACACAATTGAGGAATCAGAAGATTTAATTGAAGATGATGAAATTGATGAATCTGATACCAATGCCGAATCTGAAGATGATTCAGAAGAGTCTGAAAGCGCCGATGACTCAGAAGATGATGATGAAGATGACGCAGAGGACGACAACGACACTGGTAAGACCAACAAGACAGATCCTGTATTCACCATCAAAGTAGATGGAACTGAAAAACAGGTCACCCTGAGCGAGTTGAAGCGAGGTTACAGTGGTCAAGAGTATGTCCAAAAGGGGATGCAAGAAGCCGCCAGCCAGCGAAAGCAGGCAGAGGAAGTGTACGCAGCCTTGTTAAGTGAGAGACAGCAAATTGCACAGTTGTATCAACAGATTCAATCTGGTCAAGTTGCCGCAGCGCCGAAAGCGCCATCAAGAGAAATGTTTGAGTCCGACCCAATTGGGTACATGGAAGCAAAAATGAATTTTGATGACGATGTAGCTAAGTACCAGCAACAGAATGATAAATTTCAGGAGTTGTCGGCACAGCAAAGTCAGGCAGAGCAAGCGGCTCGTCAGGCGTATCTCATTCGTGAGGTAGAAAACCTGAAGACCGTTATTCCTGAGCTTGGTAACCCAGAACGGGCTAACAAGTTTAAGGAGCAAATTCTGCAAGCTGGCCAAGCGTATGGCTACACGGCGAATGAAATTGGTCAGGTAGTAGAAAGTCGCGCATTACACGTTTTACGTGACGCGATGATGTACCGCCAGATTATGAGCGGCAAGCAAAAGGCAGATGAGAAAGCGAAGGGTGCGCGTCCTAAATCAACGCCAATTCGAGCTGGATCAAAGAAAATGGAACAAAGCAACCGAGCAGTATTGCAAACCAAGACCAAACTTAAAAACTCTGGACGCATCGAAGATGCCCTGAGTTTAATGCTTAAACAATCTTAAGGAAAATATCATGGCACAGCCAACCAACACATTTGATTCATACGATGCCAGGGGCATTCGTGAAGACTTGCAAGATGTCATTTACGACATCAGCCCAAGCGAGACTCCTTTTTACTCTAGCATGGCTAAAGTAACTGCAACTAACACCTTGCACGAGTGGCAGACTGACTCACTTCGCTCTAGCGGAGCTAACGCGCACATAGAAGGGGACGAAACTGCTGCTGAGGCTCGTTCAGCCACCAGCCGTTTGGGCAACTACACACAGATCTTTAAGAACGCTGTGACCGTGCCTGACACCGACTCTGGCTTGAAGAAAGCTGGTCGTGCTGCTGAGATGGCTTACCAAGTTCTGAAGGTTGCTAAAGAACAAAAGTTGGACATCGAGAAGGCTTTGTTTGACAACAACGCTCGTGTTGCTGGCAACAGCACTACCGCTCGTGAACTGGCTGGCGCTCCTGTGTGGCTGACTTCTAACACCGTATTTGGTGCTAACGAAGGCGCTGACGCAACTGGTGACGGCACTGACGCACGTACTGACGAGACAACTGCCCTAACCGCATTTGACCAAGCCAAGTTTGACACAGTAATGCAGTCAATCTGGGAATCAGGTGGCCGTCCAGATACCGTGTACTTGTCTGCATTCCAGATGAACAAAGCACTGGGCTTCACCGGCAACAACAACCAGCGTTCTGCTGTCCAAGCCGGTGACGAAAAGGTCATCAAGTCTTTGGCTGTGTACGTAACGCCTTGGGGTACTGTTGAGTTCATGCCTACTCGTGAGAACCGTTCACGTGACGTGTTCATCATGCAGAAAGACATGTGGGCTTGCGGTGTGTTGCGTCCAACAAAGAACACAGAGTTGGCCAAGACTGGTGACGCAACCAAGCGCCAAGTGATTACAGAGTTGACTTTGGTCTGTAAGAACGAAGGCGCTAACGGTGGCATCTTTGACAACACAGTGTCTTAATCTGTGAAATGGTGGGGGCTACGGCCCCTGCCTTTTTATTAGCTCACAAAAACAAATACGGTGAAGCAATGAAAATCAGTGAAAAGTTTATTGACAACCACGATGGCACTTTTGTTGTCCAGAGGCAGTTTGACAATCAACACTACATTGAACGGGTTAAGGCTATTCAGCAATTGAATGGCGGCAAACTTGGTGAAAGTAGGTTGGCTGGTGAAGTACCGCTTCACATAGTTGAAGGCTGGGCAAAAGAGGCTGGCATCAAGTGGGACGATCCTGCGATGAAGGACGTAATTAAGCGCAAGCTGTTGTCAGGAGACTTTGATAAGTTCCGTGTTTGGAAGGGTACGTGGTGATGAAAAAAGTAATCATTGATGGCGTTGAATACAACATGGAAGAATTGACCGAGCCGCAAAGGTTGATGGCAAGCCACATTGCAGACTTAGACCGCAAGCTGTCATCTTTACGATTCAACATAGACCAAATGATGGTTGGCCGCAATGCCTTTGCCCAACTGTTTGAACGTTCATTAATAAGTGAATAACAAAGGAATTCGCAATGTCATCATTTAGTGATTACGCAGAAAACGCAGCGCTTAAATGGCTGTTTACAACCGACTCTGTTACCCGTCCAACCGCTTGGTATCTAGGCCTGTTTACAGCCGCTCCTAGCGATTCAGGCGGCGGCACTGAGGTATCGGGCAACAACTATTCTCGCAAAGAAACTGGCACGATGACCGTATCAGGTACATCGCCAACCAACTGCACCAATAGCGCGTCAATTGAGTTTGACCCCGCATCTGGTGGCAACTGGGGCACGATTACGCACATTGCTGTATTTGATGCTTCAACTGGCGGAAACATGCTTGGCTGGGCCATCTTGACTACTAGCCGCACCATTAACGATGGCGACATTTTACGTGTGCCTGCTGGCGACCTTGACATTACCTTGACCTGATTGGATTCATTATGGCTCTCGTACTCAAAGACAGAGTAAAAGAGGCCACTACCACGACTGGTACTGGTGCAGTAACCCTCACAGGTGCGGCGCTCGGTTTCCAGTCGTTTTCTGTTATTGGGAATGGTAATACCACGTATTACACAATCTCAGGGCAGGGAACAGATGAGTGGGAAGTTGGCATTGGCACATACACGGCAAGTGGCGCAACTTTGTCGCGAGATGCCGTACTGTCCTCAAGCAACGGTGGAAGCGCTGTGAGCTTCTCTGCTGGCGGCAAAGACGTATTCGTTACCTACCCATCAGATCACGCAGTAATCGGCTCACAGGGCTACGTACAGAACTCTGCGGCCATAAGCACTGACTCTACTATTACTGCTGGCCACAACGCCATGAGCGCAGGCCCCATCACGATTGACAGTGGTGTGTCTGTTACCGTCCCCACCGGCTCACGCTGGGTGGTGATCTGATATGCAACCAATAAATAATTTTGAAGGAATTTATGCCGCCACAGAACATGGCGAAATTGTTTCAATAAAAACAGGGCAACCCATTATTCTTAAGGGTGGCAATCAAGTTGGGTATAGGACTTATTCCCTACG
>Ga0222645_100759_pt1 | contig 16578 bp, 12 predicted proteins | sample AntAcemetagen292_FD_179881 | JGI IMG/M metagenome (GOLD analysis project Ga0222645, IMG submission 179881) | Saline water microbial communities from Ace Lake, Antarctica - #292 | ecosystem: Environmental > Aquatic > Non-marine Saline and Alkaline > Saline | place: Antarctica: Ace Lake | collected...
ACCCCGAGAACGTCGTGGTGCACAAACAAAACGCGATTTACAACGAGTCGCCGTACCCCGTCCCCCTTTCAGTGTGTGGCCACGGCTTGAACTCCACTGATTTGGTGGTAAAGACAGGTGGTGGTCATAGCGCGAATGGCGAAACCGAAAGACAAGTAATCCACCTCTCCGGCCACAGTCGCTGGCGTCACCCGCACAAAGCGTTCCACCACCTGAGTCTTGAAGTTTTCGATCAAGCCGGTTTTGTGTCGAACGAGTGCGAGCTGCGGTTCCACGGAAGCGGCGACAAAGTACGCACTCGGAAAGGGCCGGGATGGCCCACGTTACGTGACACTTTGAAGGGCCTACGCACGGGGTCAAAACTCAGGGAAGACCACGACAAACAAAAGCTTCCCACGTTGACCGCAAAGTTCGCGCCGTTCGCAGACGTCAAAATCTACGTACGTCTTTCTTGTCTTTCCCAAATCCAAAGGGGTCAGCCCTTTCAACGGCGTCAACTTGGCAATGAAAAAACCCTTTCAACGCACTGTTTTACCTCTAACGCTGGTGACTGTTGTCCACACGGCGCGACGTATTCGTCCTGCGTCCTGGACGTGTTACCGGACGCCCGTACTGTTAGACGACCGATTACGGGTGACTGTTGACCAGGCCATCGTCCAATACACGCGATACACGCGACTGACACTTTTTGTTACAATCGCAGGTCGCGTGCGGCGGCGAACGAAAACAAAACGGCGACGGCGACGCGCCGAATTCCGAAATCAAAACCACCCTTACGGTAACATCATCAAGCGCCGATGTGAGCTTTCGGCAGCTACGCTTCGCCGCGGGTTTTCTGTTACTCATGCTCGCGCCCTTCCTGTCTGAGCTCGCCGCGGCGTATTACGTAACCGGGATGTTACTGGGCGTGGTGGCGCTGGGGCTGGTGTTGCTAACGCGGGTCACGCGCGCGGTTCCAGGTGGCAGAACCACGCGAGCGGTGGGCGGTGTCCTCGCCGCGGTAGGCGCGTTCGTGGTACCGAGCGAACATCTCAACAAAGTCCTTGAGTGTTACGCCTCGCTGTGGCTGGCGCCGGTCTCCTTGGCGTTTCGGTTGGCGAAACGCGGGGGCGGGTCGACCGAGGGAAACGCGTCGGATTCCGAATCCGACGGCGTGTTTTCCTTTGCCTACGCCTTGGCGGCGACGTTTTCCACTTTAATTGGCGCCGGTGCGGGGGCCTGGGCCACGAAGAGCTGGGTCATCGACCGAAGAACCGGGGACGTCGGCGACGGCGTCGCGGCGTTCGCGAAAATCAGTTTCCGCGTTTTATCCGCGGTTCTTTTTCAGTTTTCGACCCTGGACGTTTTCCTGGGCGGCATTTTTGTCGCCCTGGCGTTCACCGCGCTCGCGGTTGAAAACGCGGGGCACATGATGGGGGTGTTTTTGTTTCGAAACAACCGCCGACGACAGCGGCTCGTGGGGGGTAGTGCGTACGGCGACAGCGACGACGAGCTCGACGGTAATACCCGATCGTCATCGCGAGCGTCGCCGACGAGCCTCCGCTTTGGCGGTTCGCGCGACTCGAGCGAGCGCGCGCGGTCGTCGTCTCGCGGACCACGGGATTCGTACGACGACGACGACGACGACGAACCTAACACCTCTCCCAGCTGGAGCTGGATCTCCCGTGGCGGTGGTGACCGGCCACGCGCGCTTCGGAGGCGGGGTTCACGAAAGAAGTCGTCACCGGTGACGACGATGGACCCGGAACCCAAGACGCCTCCCGCAATACTAACGGGCGTCGGGTCGCTTGGCGCCGTGCGTCTCAAGTCCCCCGGCCGCACCCCGGGTTTAGGGCTGAAACCGTGGCGGCTGTTACAACAGGTGACCCCTTTCGCCATGTGGGGCGGCGGCGGCGGTGCGCCCGGCCGGGATGACGATTCCGACGAAGACGCGAACGGCGACGCGTTGGGCGACGCGCGATTGCTGGCGGCGGCGCGGACGGCGGCGTCGAGTTTGGGAAGCCGAGGCGGCGGTGGGAAGCCGGTGGGATTGAGAAAAGGAAATCGAGGAAAGGAAAGTGTGCAGGACCGAACAGCGCCTCGCAACGACGTGCCGGTGGGTATGGCGGCCCGGTCTAGGGGGCGCTTCATGACCCAAACCGAGTTCGAAGACACAGGCGCCGCGAGCACGGACACGGGTTTAGGTACGCGTTTCCCCCTCACCCAAACCCCCCCTTCCACGTTTGCCCATACTCGTCCTGCGAAGGGACGTCTTACCTCTGTCCTGACTGTTTGTCCACACGGCGCGATACACAACACTGACGCTTTGTTTTACCTATCGCAAGACGCTTTGTGCGGTACTCCCGAGTTTGCGAAGTGGATGCGCCAACAGGCGCACCGGGTGCGGTTAACGTCACGGGATTTCTCGGACAGCGACGACGGGTAGATTCGGCGACGGACCGATCAACTCGATTCGGCAGCGGACTGTTAGACTGTATGCTCATAGACAACAAACACGCCATCACTCACTCCTTTTTCACATCACTCACCCCGGGCGTCCCGGTATCGGCAATTCCGTTTTGTTTCATCCACAGCGCCAAATCGGTCTCCCCAATCTCCAAAGTGCCTTCGTCGTCGAAACCGCCAGGAAGGTCCGCGACGCCCCGCGCCACCGCTTCGCCTTTGAGGGGGAAAGAAAAGTGGTTAACGTCTTTCAATTACACACATCAAAAGCAGACTGTTTGCGTATACAATTTACGAACATCACGAAAGATGTACGGTTGTTGCGGGCAGTAGTACACTCGAACGGTTCAAGAGGGGCATCGTGTAAACAGTGTCTGGATTTGGGAAAGCCTGGCTCCGCGCACCTCGCAGTTTCAAAAAGTCCTCGATCGTGCCTTTGTCCCCGAACCACCCTTCGTGGTCCGCGACGAGGTGCTGGTTTTGACACCCAGGGCACCGCACGATCACGACGCCGTTTTCGTACGCCTGCCGCGAAAAACCCTTCGCCGCGCGCGTTTCGCAAACGCCGCAGGTGAACATCATGTACAGGTTTTTTCGCGGGTTGACCTTGGTGGCGTCGGTTTCCGATTGTAACAAACACTCGTCCGCGATTTTGTGTGTGCCGGTCGCGTCGTCGTCACTTGTTGCCGTGGATGTAACGTGGGAACTCACGGTGGCTTCGTCCTTACCGGGGTTTTCTGTGGACGACGAGAACGGTTTCGGGTGTGCCCTCGAGGAGAATCCGAGCTCAACACGGGCAACCGTGTTTGTCCCCGACGACCGCGAGATGAATCCCGACACGACCCACGGCGCAACCGGCGGCGTTTTGGTGTGTGACCAGATCTGATGCGGCGGCGTAGTGCGTTGAACCCTGCGTGCCGCGGTCACCGCGTGCACAGAGGGTCGCACACCGCGATTCGCCTCCGCGAGCGCGACCGCAAGCGCGCGACGTGAGGGCCCGGGCGGAGCCATGCGCGCGCGGATGTGTGATAACACGTGTTGCGAAATGTTTTTCTAATCTTGACACATCAAACGTGTGTGTGTATTAGCAAGGGCGGCTATAAGGCCTTTGGTGTTAGCTAAGCTAATTGCTACGTCGCCGGGAATCGAACACCGCCAACCCGTGTGCAGATGTCACCTCCCCGGGGGAAGCGCTTCGTTCGCCTCCCGTTCCCGTTTCACCTCCAAGTCGCGTTCGTGTTTCATCATCCCCACGTTGAAAAGAGCCATACCGCAAATCAAAGTTCCAATCCCGGCGACGTACTTGTTGTACCCCACGTACAGCTCAGGGTTGAACACTCTGAATAACAGGGTGGAGGTGGGTCTTATTGAAGGGGGCGGACCTCCACTGGCACCGCTCATGGAGGTCTAATAGATCACGAGGGAGATGAGCGCGTGTGAGAATGACGAGAGTCGATGGTCTCGTACTGATTGGTTTTAAAAGTGTAATCCTCGTTATTGTTTTTTCAGATCCCAGACCCCGGCGGCGCCCCTTCGGGGGCTCGGGTCCGGCTGTTCCCGTATCGTCCCCGATGGAGTCTCTTCCTTACGAACAACGGGTGGAGATTTTCGCGCGCCTTCCAAGGGGTTCGTTGATATCGGTGGCGCAGGTTTCCACCGCCTTGCGTGACGCGGCGTCGGATGATTTGCTGTGGCGAGACGATTTGTGGACGCCAAACTCGCGATGCGTCACGTTACTCGCGGTGTCCACGTGGATCTCTACACGACTTAAATTCCCACCACAAGCGGTGTATCCAACCCTAGCGTTGGAACGAAACTCGCCGTTCCACGTCCGCGTCTCGCTTCACGCGTTGAAGGCCTCCCTGGGAACCGCGGAGACGTTGTTTGGAACTCGTCACACCGAAAAGCAACAACCTGATGAAACCAACACACCTCTCGAAACGACTCCGAACCGAAACGAAACAAACCGCGACCTCGTGCTTCGCGCCGCGTCCTCGCAAATCGACGAGGTCACGCGAATCGCGGAACGTTTAGGGGAGATTCTAAGGGACGACGCCGCGCGCTCCAGGAGACAAATAAAAGAAAAAGGCAAGCAAACTCGGTTCAGTACGCTCGCCGCGACGGCGGCGGCGGCGGTTTCGATACGCGCGGAGCGCGGGTGCTTGCGCGTGAGATTTTCAAACGCGTTCCTGGTGGGGATAGGTGGGAGAATTGTGGGACCAAGGGTGTCGCCTCAGATGTTTACAGGTCGCGGAAACGACGTCGGCGGCACTCCGCCGTGGTCGCGCGTGTTGACTGCTGGTTTACCGAACGACTTGCATTCCATGTCCATGCGTGTCGACGACCAAAATTTAATCGTGCGGCTGCCCAAGCCAAACACGCGTTGGTCGCTGACGCGAGCGCGCGTGGTTGGCGAAGCGCTGCGGGCGACTTTTGCTTTTTCACGACGGGGCGCTCAGGACGCTTCGCGAGCGTACACAAACCACGGAAACGAAAGCACGTCTCAACTTGGATTGGGGTTCGCCACGCGTGCTGTTGCCGATGCCGCGTCTGGGTTTCCTTTGGCGAACGCGGGAGATGTGCCCAACGAAACCGCGGATGCGAACGCGGGCATGGCTTGGCCGGCGCTGGTGACCGATCCGCGGGACGAAACCGCGGTGGATACCTCCGTGTCTTCGTATCCGCAAAATAATGCCTTTCTAACTTTCAACCAACTTGTCACTCAAATTGAAAGGTGTAAAAGGGGTTTCGTCGTGGGTGGGTGTTCGTGTCCCCTTCTCGTGGAAACGGTGGTCAATGAAACGGCGGCGGCGGTGGCCCCGGCGTCGTTCCTGGAGAGAACTGAGGGGGAGCGCAACAAACAGGAGGGACAAACAACAGAAAACGTTTCCGACGCAAAAGAGCGTCTCGGTGTTGATTCGTTGGAACGACCCGCGGCGGTCGCGTTGGCGCTTCTCGCCAGCGCGCAACGCGCACACGAGTGTGTGTTGAGTGGCCCGCGGTTCTCAAACCGGTTGGGGCGAAGCGTTTGGGCGCTTCGTTTGGCGCGTGTGTTGCGTGTAGCGCCCGAGTCGTTCGGGCTTATAAATTCGGAGACAAGCGACCAGGATACTTCAGGAGGAGACGCGTCGTCGTCTCCAAATCCGTCTCACGGTTTCGTGTGGTGTTCCGACGCCACGGACGCAGACGCCAATCTCGCGCTATGGCTGGAGCGAAGTCACGTAGCTTTAGTGGACGGCATGGACCGGTGGGAGCCGCGTGAGGCGGCGGAGGCGGCTGCGCCAATAGCGCACGCGCTTTTCAATGAGACCGCCTCATCGGCGACGTCCGGGGCGGGGGCGGGGGCGGGGGCGGGGGCATTAAAAAGGTCTCTGCACGTAGGAGAAGACCTTCAACAACAAAGGCGGTTCATGCTATTTGAAACGCGGCGAATGCTGGACGCGTTGTTAACGTCGGTCGGCGTGCTTCGCAACGCGACGTGAGGCAAGTGAGTTTTTGAAAAAATCAAATTTAATCAATAATGTTAACATCTGCCAAATCTCGCCTCGAGATTCACCCGCCCCCAGACCCTGCCGCACGTCCCTCAAGGTCGTCATGAGTAGTACCCACTACGACCCCCCCGCACCGATACGTCAACCGAGTTATGATTCCTCCACGCGGGCCACTTCTTCTTCGGGTCAAACCGGGGGGGGGTTCATGGAACGCACGTTCCCCGCGGGGTGTCTTTTCGGGATTCCCATAAAGGTGCACATCCTGTTTCCCCTATACATGGCCATCACCACCCTGTACGGTTTCTCCGGCGGGAACCCCGAGGTTGGCGCCATGCGGCTGCTCCTGAACGGCCCGGTGTTGTTCGGCACGGTGCTGATTCACGAGCTAGGGCACTGTTTCGCGACCTGGCACGTGGGCGGTGTCGTGCATCAGATCTTGCTGTGGCCGTTAGGAGGTGCGGGGCTTTCCCAATCACCGCGTTCCGCCTCCCTGATCGGCCTGATTACCCCGACTGTTTACTAGTGATACTGTTACCATAGTAGCTGTTACCTGTCCAATACCTCATACTTACATTACGAGAGACTGACACTTTCCTTTTTATCGTGCCAGGCTTGGCGTACGTGGGCCACGACGGGGACGCCGGTGATGACTTGAAAGTGTCAATCGCGGGGCCCCTGACGCACGTTCCGCAGGCGCTGGCGTGGCTGGGGGTTCTGGCCGCGGCGACGGGCGGAACTGGAGGCGGAACCGTGACCTTAATCAACGACGGACAGTTCGGCCCTGATTTGTGCCGAGAAGCGATAATCATCAACATTTCGCTCTTCGTGTTTAACCTTTGCGTGCCCGCTTACCCCCTGGACGGCGGCCGAATTCTGTGCGCGTCGCTGTTGTTGTGCGGAGTAGGCGTCAGCACAGCGGCGACGATCACCGTGATCGTGTCGGGCGTACTGTCGATCATGATCATCGCACTGGGCGTGTATTTCATGAACGTAATGTCCATCTTCGTCGGCGGGTGGGTGCTTTCCAAGGCGTACGAGCTGCACAAAATTAACGGACAAGGCCGGTACGTGCCGCGCGTTTCCCAAATCCAGGCACACTGTTTGCCGATTTTCCGCCCGTAATTACTCAGGCCACATCACGACAGACTGACACTTTGTTTTACCTATCGCAAGGTTGGACCTGCACCCGGTGTTCAGCAAGTACGCCGACGGCGGCGGCGGTTCGTACGGGGGGGGGGCTTCAAACCTCTCAAGCGCGGCTCAGTTCAACAACGCGCAACAAGGGGGAATCGCGGGGGCGCTGGGGGGAGGACGAGTCTGAGGATAAACAAATTTGAAAGTACTAATACATTGTTTTACATCAACTGCTGCTAGGGGAAGTAGTCATCGCGCCTACATCAACACCGCGCGGCGTACGACGCGATCAATTCGTGACCTGCGTTTCGCGCCGAGGCGATACGGCGTCGTCCGATTTGGTCACGTGCCGCGTCACCATCACGTCTTCTTCGCCGTCGTCTTGACTCGAACCAGCCGGGTCATCCAAGGACCCACCCGCACTTCGCCTTCGCAACCGAGACACTTTCGTGGGCACCCGCGCCACCACCGGGGCGTCCACTGCGGCCGGTCGCGCGCGCGCGCGCGCCATGGGTTTCCCGACGCGAGTTTTGAGGGCGAGCTCTTTTTTCTCTTTCCGCGCAAGCCGCGCGGTCTCAGCAGCCAAATGGTTTTCCCTCACCGGCAACGCCGCGACTGTTTTTCGGGACAACGACCCGAAGTCGCTCCCGTCGCCGCCGTACAGGGAGAGTTGGTTGTCTGCTTGATTTTGCAGCGATGGCGATGAGTCATTAGACCAAACAACAGGCACATCATCGGAAGCATCTGACTCCTCAGAAGACCCCAAGCACTCGTCCGCTAGCGTCAGTTCGCACGAGTCCAAAAGCAGGGCGCCCGCGATGCCGCTCATGCCGACGTGGCGCAGGCGCATCAGCCGCGCGTGCGACAGCAGCCCGAGGTTCGCGAGCGACCGCTCGTTCTTGACGAACATGGCGTGCGCTTTCGGGTCGTGCAGGGTCACGACGTGCAAACGCAGGTTCTGGAACCGCTCCAGTGACCCGAGCCACACCGGGGAGAAGTTCTCCAGCTCCACGCCCGCGGCCACCAAAGCGTCGCGCTCCGTGATCGTCATCGCGCCGACGCGAATAGCGCTGAGTGACACCGACTCCAGGACGGCGACAGGGTCATCGCAAGAGTCATCTGCTGACTGTTTGCCCACACCGCGGTCACCGGTCTCGTCCTCAGCGGTGACGTTCTCGCCTCGCGCGCGGACGTTGGCGAGCCAAACCGCGAGCTCCGACCCAAGCGGCGGTTCCGCGAAAAGGCCAACCTCGGCTTGGAACTCCCTAAGCGCGCAAATCATGGCTTGCGTTTCCAGGCTCAACACACTACTGCAGTCTGAGCTCGTCGGGTTTCGTGTTTTTGGTGAGTGGGTAACTCCTGGTAACTCAAACCCGCCGCCAATCAGCGCCAGCGCCTCCGCTTTCGGCCCCGCCTCCGCATTCGTCGCGGTTTTCGCTTTCGACTTTTTTGCCTTTTGTCGCGTCGCCGCGACGTTTTTCGCCACGCCCGCGTTCGTTACGTCCGGCTCGTACCCCTCGAACGAGACCCCCAAATTCACCAACCTACCGAGCGCCTTTTCCGGCAACAACCCCTGTCTGTACTTCACCCGTTGCCGCGTTACCCACGCCCCTAGCCCCGCGTCATGTCTGTTCGTGGGTATGTCACACGTCCCAACCGCTTGTTTATACTCCACCATCTCGTCGAACCAAACCTCCCAAGTTCGGTTGCTCTCGCCCTTCCCCGCTTCCTTAACACTCGCGTCGAAGCCCGCGATGTCCAGCAAATACAGCTGCGCCTGCGTTAACCGGCCGCACTGCCGCTTGTCACGCACGTCCTCCACCCACGGTTTCAGGGGGTCGCTCCCAGGGCGCACGCGTCGCGAATACGGCGTACTTTGCGTCATCAAGCTTTGGAGGTGCGAACCGCCGCCGGCCGGGAGGCACACCGCCGGACGTAACACCTCGCAGGGTAACAACTCGTCGGTTTCCTCGAAATCACTCTCGCTGTGGGTTGCGTCCGTCTCGAAACACAACTCGCCACTCAGAATCCGTTCGTTTTTCAGAAGCCGCTTCGACAGCTTGAAATCCGCCCGCACGCGATCCGCAATCGCGAGCTCGGCTTTTTCAATCGACTTTAGCGACGGCAGGCGGGTTTTACGTTTCAGCGGACCAAACTTCCCGCCCCCCGGTACCTTGGTGCGCACGATATACTCAAGCAAGTTCGCGTTCCACTCGTCGTTCGGCACCAGGGCCAGGATCTGCGGCATTTGCGTGAGCAAATTCGGCACCAGTTCTTTTTTCGCGCCCAAATCGAGCAACGCCTCCACCGCGCTCGGCGCATTGCTTTGGACGGCGCGCATTATCTTGCGATCCACAAGCGCGCGGCCGCCTCTCGTGACCCGCCACGCCGCCGCCGCGCTGACTAAACTCGCGGCTTCGTCACACGAAAGCGCCAACACGCTTTGCAGGTAGGACTGCGCGGAGTTCGGTTTGTTTAAGCGGGAACCGGAGGCGACTGATTGCGCGGATCGCGCCGCGACCGGTTTCCGCCGCATCGTGATTTGCGGGAACACCTCCTCGCCCCACCCCTCGCCTCTTCGCTCCAACACCATCACGAGCTCGGTGTCATCACCATCACTGCTGTCGAGAAAAGTGGAGGTCGTGGCTTTCTTCCCGCGTTGGTCGGTTTCTTTTGAGCTCGACGTCTTGTTACTCGTCGACGCTTCGCCGCGCGAAACTCGTCCATCCTCCTCCATCGCCCGCACCGTGGCGTCAAACGCGGATTCGTCCCCACTCGATCCCCACTCCTCCCCCGACCCGGATCCCCACGGAACGCTAATCGCGCCGTTTCTTCTGTATGGCGCGCGACTTAAGGCGCGCGGTTTGCGTTTGGAAGGCGACGGTGAGACGTTCAGGTCGGCGGCATCTTTCGAGGCATCCGCCCTTGGGCCGTGGTGTACACCGCGAAGCGCACGACGCGCCGCGAAACGCGGTCGTCTCAGCGCGTCCCGCGACTCCACCCCGATCAACGACGAACGCGTCAACCGAATCGTCGTGCACATCGCGCTTTGCGTCGCCATCGCGAGGCAGGGTCACACGCAACACACGCGTGTGGACCGTGACTCGAACACCCACGGGAGGGAAACGAGGTGTGTTTCCCCTTTGATCGACGTCGAGATTACGACACTTCGGCGCCCTCGTCCCCTAAGTAACACGACACGAAACGATCACCCGGCCCGGACCGTATCGCCGTCACTCCGGTGGCGTGTGGCACGGGTAAGAAACACCTCACGCGTCGCGTGTCCCGTCGCGTGTCGTGTCTCTCGCACTTGTGCGCGGTCGTCGTGCCAAACCGTGCTGTCATTTGAGACCCGGCGTTCCGTTTTTTTTGGCCAATCAACGTCGAGTATTTTGGAGATTTATTTTATTTCCGATTCGCTCCAAAAAAACGTCCAGCCACACTGGTTGGCGACCAGGGGGGGGGCGACGGCGAAGCTTTAATATCGAGAGTTAGATTATACAAAATCGTTTTGGCGTCTGGTATTTACAAAGACAAATGCAGCATCTGGACCAATACGGCATCATCGAGAATCGTAACAATCGCCGTGTGGCCCTGTTGAGCGGCTATGGACAGCGGCGTCGCGCCGTCATCCATCGCCTTGTTGATGTCCGTGCCCAACTCCACCAGCGCCTGCACTATCGCCTCGTGGCCCTTTTCAGCGGCGATGAGCAGCGGCGTCACGCCGTGATCCCACGTCTTGTTGACGTCCGCGCCTGCCTCGATCAACGCCCTCACTACCATCTCGTGGCCCTGATGAGCGGCGATGAGCAGCGGCGTCACGCCGTCATCCGCTGCCTTGTTGACGTCCGCGCCCGCCTCGATCAGCGCCCGCACCATCGCCACTTGGCCATTTAGAGCGGCGATATGCAGCTCGGTCTCGTCACATGGGCAACCGTTCTTGGGCGTCCATCCGTTATCCGTCGCCTTGTTGACGTCCGCGCCCAACTTGATCAGCGCCCGCACCATCGCCACTTGTCCATTTAGAGCGGCGATATGCAGCTCGGTCTCGTCACATGGGCAACCGTTCTTGCGCGCCCACAGTAGCACCTTCAGATGCCCGCCCTCCGCAGCTGCATGGCACGTGCGTATGTTCCACGGGCAGCCGTTCGCGCGTGCCCACTGCAGCACCTCGAGGTGCCCGCCCAAAGCCGCCGCCGAGCACGTGTACTGGTCCCACGGCCAGCCGTCCGCACGCAACACCTTCAACTCTGCGAGCTGTCCGCTCCTCGCCGCTGCCTGGCAAAGGAGTTCTTGACGCGACAGGCGCCCTTGCCGTTGCATGCGCTGCACCGCGCTTACACATCCGAGCTCCACGGCACGCTTTTCATCAAGCTCCTCGAACCGCAGCCCCGTTTCTGCCACCAGGTCGCGCATCGCGCGGCTCACCGCTGGGAGCCGTGCGAGATCTGCGTCGTCGTCGAAATACTCAGATCTCAGAATGTGAGTGACGACCAGGTGGTTGGGGAGGCGGGGGAAGGCTTCGCCCGCGTTAGCCGCATTAGCATCGCGGCGCCCGCCCTTTTTCTCACGCGCGCGAGCTTTCTTACCGGCCATCGCGTTGGAAGATTGGATGGTTTTGTGTCCGCGTCGCGCACGTCGTTGTTGTGCCTCGAGGCTTCCGAGATTGTGCGATACCCTAAAGGAGACATTTTCGGACGAAAAGTTTTCGAGAAAAAGGTGACAGACATCTGCGATTGTCATTTCAGCTCGTCCTCGTAACCTCCGCGCACCAGTTCCCGCAGTCGTAGTAAACCCGGTCCACCCGTGTCCAATCGCTCATGTGGTCGAACAACCCGCGAAGCTCACCTTCCTTGTACACGTGGCAGTACCGCTGGTACACGCGTTCGCTCGTTTCGTCGTCGTCTTTATTTTTTTCTGCCTCGACTTTGCGCTCGTCGCGACTCTCGTCTTCGTCGTTACCTTTCAAAGCCGCATCCTTCCCGGTCAAATCCTTCCCGGTCGACCCCTTAGCAACCGCACCTCCCCGCTTGTGAAACGGCACGAGCACGTCTTGTCCCTGGAACACGTGCCCCGAGACCCCCCCGGTTTCTTGTTCAAGCGCCCAGGCGTAGAACAAGGCGCACCCGCCGACTTTCACGATCCGCATGGTTTCAAACGCTAACTGTTTCCGTCGTTGTTCAGAACTAATGTGGTGCAACACCGCGATACACAAAGCGGCGTCGAATGACACCGACCGCAACGGCAACGTACACGCGTCGCACGCGAACACCTCCACCGGTGGGTTCCTTTCGATCGCGCAAATCTCGAGCAAGCCGATTGAAAAGTCACACCCCACGATTTCTGCGCCTCCTTGCGATGGGTAAAACAAAGTGTCAGTCTTTCGTGATGTGAGTGAGTAAACAGTCAGAGTAATCGGGCCGAACAGTCAGCAGCTGAGAGGTAAAACAGTGCGTCCCCGGATTTGGGAAAGCCCCAAGGCCGTACCTCGTGTCGCACCAGCCGCCAACACAGCCGGGGCGTTTTTACCGTTACCGCACCCCACATCCGCCACCAACGCGCCTCGCACCACGCACCGGGTAACGAAATCCTCCACCCCGCTCCACGCGCGGTACCGCGTGCCGTGCCACTGCGCCGCGACCGCGTCGTATACTTTCTGGACGTTTTCAATCTCGACCGAAGGCATGGCTCCTGGTTTCTGAGGCGCGGCGTCTTCATTCATATTTCCTTTACCACCCGGTAACATCTCCGGCGGACACGCAGGACACGTCCGTTTCCGGTTACTCTTTTCCAGGGACGTGACGCCATCCGCGGAGAGGACGGTTTCTTTTTCTTTTTTTACCTGTCCGTTTTGTTGCGTCGGATTTTCTTCCCGTTTCCGCGCCTTCGCCGCGAGCTTCGCCGCTTTCTTGGCGTCCTTCTTCAGCCTCGACTTTGACGTTTCCGGGACGTCGCAAAGTCCGTCACCAGTAGCACCAGCGCTTGCTTTATATTTCTTTTCGCTTTTCTCCGCAATCGCGCGCGCTCGTGCCCTTTGTCTTTGTTCGAGTTCGGAAACGCCCTCGGGTAACGGACCTAACCGGCCGACTGCGCCGAGCGGCCCGACGAAACCGAACCCTTTTTTTACTTGATTTTTGTTGAACTCCGCGCGCGCGACGCGGTACTCACCGCGCCGCTGTTCAGCATACGCGATTCGCTCGACAGTTTCCGGATCCTCAAGGTCACCGAGTTTCCTAAAAGTCAGCGAGGCTCGAAAATTCGAAACGGGAGGCACCGCGTGTTCGTACGAATCGGCGGCGGCACCGCGAAGGGAAACGGCGCTGTTTTTGGGTAAGGTCACGATCGCTTCCTCTCCTTCTCTTTTTTGAGTTGAATCGTCGAATTTTGCGCTTAATGAGCCCTCCGAACTTTGTTTGAACACTTCACTAGGGTCTTTCCCTTCCGGCCACCGTATACCTCGCCCTAAAGTCATCGGTTGCGTCGACCGTAGGGATACGGTAACGATAGGGCGTTCGAATTGGGGATTGTCGATGTGCGGCGGTATCCACTGGCCCGGGTTGTACAGGTTAACGGTCACGCTGTCCGGGGTTCCGTCGTCGCCGTGATACACTCCTTTGTCACGTAACAACTCGATGACTTCTTTCAGGGCTTCAGGCATGGGCATGACTTCCACGTTTTTCTCCACCCGGTTGGAATGCGTGAACACGCCGAACTGAAGCATCTCCCTGGATTGGTTTCGGACTTTCCATTTGTCCGGAACCGGGGCGTACGTGTTCCCAACAAGCTTCCCGTCTCGGCCCAACTCCAGCGTCTCAAGAACCCACGCCAACACCTTGTCGTGCTGCGTCTCGGTCAGCACGTTCTCGTGTACCACCAAACCGGGAACGGCATTACAGGGGGAAGCGCTTCCGGAGTGTTGTTGTCCTGATTCTGATTCTTCCAACGCGCCAGCTCCAAACTCGGCGGCGGCGCCGGATCTCGCGTCGGGCGGTCGTGGCATCGCGGTGACATCAGCACTGGTCTCACAGTCACCAAAAAAAGCAACCGACCCCCCCCCCGCGCGCGGCGCCTGCTTGCCGGACCCGTTGCCCATGGCACCGCGAGCACCACCTTACGGCGCGCCGAGGTGTGCGTAAGCGCCTGGTGGTGCCGTGTTGGAGAAGACGAGAAATACGAAATTATGAGAAGGTAAAAAGAGCTGACACACTGTCTTACAAGTCTACCCCCTACCCCCCAAAAGAACTCCCCTAGAACCTCCTCATGTCCTTCGGAGGCACGAAGGGAATGTTCGGGTGCGTCTCCTCGCTCGCGTCCTCGTCCGGTTTCCACATTTTAATCGTCTTATCCGCCTCCACGGTGATCAAGCGGGTGCCCGTTTTGTCAAACGTGCTCGCGAAGACCCCGGCTTCCGCTTCCATGCTTCCGGGCTGCACTTTGGATTGGTGTTCCTGGAAGCAGTGCCCGGATTCGTAGTCCCAGAACCAAACACTGCCGTTGTCCCCGCCGGACACCACGACGCCGTCTTCGTTGACGGACAACGAGTTGACGATAGTTTTCTGTTTCCGTAACATGTTGTGTTTGAACCGCGCGTTGCCGCCGGCGTCGCTTGTTAGGCCAAACTTCTTGATGTTATCCGCGCTCGCGCTGAGTAGGGAAAAATCAGTGGGGTGCAGCGCCAGCGCGCGGACGCCTTTTTTGTGGTGCGTCAGCGTGTTCGCGCACTTACCAGCCGTGAGGTCCCACAGCTTCACCGTGCTGTCGTAACTCCCGGTCATGACTTGCGGGTTTTCGCGCTGCGCCACAATCGCGCCCACGGTGTTGTCGTGGCCGCTGAGGCACATGGCTTGCGTTTTCGTCCTCATGTCCCACACCCGGCACGCGCTGTCCCTGCCGCCCGTCATCAGCACGTCCAGCTCCGGGTGCAGCGCCAAGGCGTACACGCCGCTTAAATGGCCGTGGTAGTGCCTGATGACTTTGTTGTACTCCAGGTCCCAGCACTTCACCTGTTTGTCCAACCCGCAGGAGAACATGTACGGGTGCCGGTCGCTCACCGCGATGCCGGTGACCTGCGAGTGTAACAAAAAGTGTCAGTCTTGAGTCTTACTGTATATCGCGATGTATGGACAAACAGTCACCAGCTGAGAGATAAAACAGTGCACTTGTGATGTATGTAGTGCACTTCCTTTAAAGACTAGTGGACGTCACGAACGGGGCTTGAAACAGTGTCGGGATTTGGGAAACGCGCAACACGTACTTGTTCAATGTGCCCCGTTAAGGTAAGCTTCAGCTGTCCGCTCGCGAGGTCCCAGATTTTAATCGTCCGGTCCGCCGAACCGGTGGCGAACCACTCGTTCGACGGGTCCACGGTAACCGAACGCACCCAGCCCATGTGCCCCGAGATCACCCTGTAAAGCTTCCAGGGCTGGTGCCACTTCGGCTTCGGCCATTTACTCGCCAGCCGCGGAATGAGCTGCGCGCTTTGTTCGTGCGGCTTTTTGAACTGCGTAAGCACGGAGTTTGGTGGTTTAGAGCCTGGTACGGTGCCGGGACTCAACGCTACCGCCAACGCGTTGGACGTCTTTGGCTTTGTCCTGTCCCGCGCCGCCGCGTCGCCGTCGATGGCGTCGATCAGATCCGTGATTGACGACGGATCGTTCGTGGCCGCGTCGAGGCCGGGAATGGTCGTGTCCTCCGTAACACCCGGAACACTGCTCCTCGGTCCCGATGTCCCCGGTCCTGCTGTCCCCAGTTCTACTGTCTCCGCCGCGTCCCCGACCACGGCGTCCCCGAACGATCGGACGTTTTCGTACCCATCCCTCAGCTTGACCGACATTTTCAACTTCACCGAGGACTCGTGCGTGGGCGGCAACAAAGGGTTCCCCAAGTACGAAGTGCGGAACATCTCGTGCGTTCGTTTCGCGCTGCGCTCCGCGAGGGAGCGGATCGTGGTGCCGGTCGCGAGGTCGCCGCGCGATGGCGCGCTGTGATCGGGAGGAGACATCGCGGGTGGCAATGCGCGGTCCCCACCAGATTCGCGCGCACGGACGCAATCAATGGCTTGGGTCCCTTCGCCCGACTCGCCGCTGCGAACCCGTCCGCTCACGAAAGCTTCGCCGTCGGGTCGAGTCAAGTCGTTCACAAGCCGTCACACAACACGGTCCAATTGAACCACACGCACAATCACCGCGCGTCGGTCTTTGTGCCCGGCGCAACCCAACGCCGCCAAACCCTGTCTGGAAACCGAAAACACACCTCGAGCGCCGCGCGCCTTCCAGGAGGAGTTTGAACTCGCGCGACATCGAGTACGCACCTTTCATCACAGCTTGGGGCGTGCTCGGGACACGCGCGTTCCAAATGGACGAGGAGGAGGACCTCGCGTCCCAGCTCGGGCCGCGGACGAGCCAGTGCGTCTCGTTTTCCCGTGTTCCATCGCCGGTTCCGTCGTCTCAAGTTCGCGCCGGCCACGCGCGCGCGCCCGCTTTCCTTTCCATCGGCAGGCCTTCTCGTTAGG
>Ga0222645_100764_pt1 | contig 16528 bp, 10 predicted proteins | sample AntAcemetagen292_FD_179881 | JGI IMG/M metagenome (GOLD analysis project Ga0222645, IMG submission 179881) | Saline water microbial communities from Ace Lake, Antarctica - #292 | ecosystem: Environmental > Aquatic > Non-marine Saline and Alkaline > Saline | place: Antarctica: Ace Lake | collected...
GTAGTGGGACGGAGTAGCTACGAACAGATACACTTGTACTACAGTACTGCCGCGAGGGATGGAGACGCTCGAGAAAGACGTAACATGACCACATCGACACACTATTCAACGCAGTGTTACAACTAAACCGCACCAAATTTACTCACGCGATGATCAACCCGCCGTCGCCGCCGTCGTCGTCGTCGTCGTCGTCAATCGTTTTTTCTTTCCGTCGCCGAATGGACGCCGCCGCGATGTCGTACATCTCCTCCATCTGCGTCTTGACTTCCTCCAGGTACGTATCCGCCCTGTGGACGCACTCCATTAACAGCTTGGTGCTCCCCACGATCTGTTTCACCTGCCCGTCGGTACCAACCAACTGAATGGGCGAGTTTTTCGGATCCGCGATCCAGTCGTCCCGCGCCTCGACGTACGCCAAACCTTTGGTTGAGATGTTATCAAGCGCAAGCGCTTTGTTGTTTCCTTTTTGCCAAACCGCGGCGTACCCGACTGTTTGCGCGTAGGAGTCGCCGTTTGCAGCGCTGCTAGGCGACCTGACTAAACTAGGCTCCGCGAAGCCCCATTCCACGCCGTTCGTGGGTTGGCCGGGTCCCTGGCCCTCGCGCCGTTCCAGAACCACGTACTTGTACTCGTAGTTGTACCCCGGGTGTAACGGCATCGTGCCTTGCCACAAATCGCCGTCCGTCCACGTAAGCGCCAAGCCTTTCTCCACGTCCCAGTCGCACCACGTACCCACGACGAACAGGTCTTGCCCCACTCTTGTGTTGAACGGAATCGAGAACTGGACGTCTATCAGGTTCACGGAAAGGCCGGTTTCGGATGAAAGGGCACCTCCTTTGCCCGACTCGGCGGCGCTACCCAGCGTGCTTCCCAGCTGCGCAAACGCGCTTGCGCTCTTCGCCTTCGCGTTCGCTAGCTTGTCCTCCAGAGTCTCCAGGAGCGAGGCATCCAGCGTCTCCGGCAAGGGAATCGCCGGATTCAAAGGGTCGAGGATACCTGCTCTTTGCTTCAGCGCGTCGCGTACATCCCCAACGAGCTCCGTCGTCAACGAGCTCCGTGCGCGTTCCGTTTCTCGTTTCAAGATGTTGAGCTCGACGTCCAGTCGGCCTCGCAGGTTTTCCGCGGCAGCGTTTTTTTCAGCCAACTTGGCGCGAACCGCGCGCGCCTCGGCCGTCAGCGCCGCGATCTCCTGTCGGTACGTGCCAAGCGCGGGCGCTAAGGCCTGTCCGTCGCTTTCAAGACGCTTTAGCCCGACAAGCGCGCGTTCCCGCTGTCGCAGCACGATCTGTAACCGCGCGAGGGCGGCGGAAACTTCCAGGGTTTCCGCGTCCTCGTTTGCGTCGGCGAAGAGACCGCCGGGTTTGGAAGCTTTCGAAGCCTGTACCTTTGCCTCTCGCGAATCGTCCCCGAAAAGAGTCTGCCAAGGCGAAGGAACTGCAGGTTCTGCGGCAGGGTCAGAGACTTCAAAGTTTACCTGACCAGATACGTCCGACGCGTCATGCGACAGTAGTTGCGCTTTCAGCTCGTCTCGCGCGGCGATTGCGTTTGTTAGATCCGTGACATCCTGGGTCAGCGATGTCACCAGTACCCGCAAACCCGCCGCTTCGCGCTCGGCGGCGAGTTTCGCGGCGTGCGCGTTTACTCGTTGCGCGATTTCAAACTCCAACAACACCTTCTCGGCAGTCAGGCTTTCAATCGCGACCGATCTCTGCTCCGCGATGGAGGTGAGCTCGACAAGACGAGCCGTGAGCGTTACGACGACCAAGCCTTGCGTCGTGTGTTTTTCTTCCGTATCCGAAAGTTTCAGTTCCAACACCGCCCCCATTTCTTCCCGCGCCGCGAGTTTCTCGCGCAAAGCCTCCGCCTCGGTTTCCGCGGCGGACGCGTCGGCGGTCGCGGTTTCGGTTCGCGAAAGGACCACGGCGAGCTCTTCGTCTTTTTCGGCCAACGCATCGCGCGCGGCGGAAACCTCCGCCTCAAGTTTCGCAATGCCGCCCTCGGCCACCTCGGCGTCGCCGGTCTTCGCCCTTTCCACCGCGACTAACCGTTTCTCCAAATCAACATTCGCCACCGCAAGCGCGTCCGCCGCGGCGGACGCCTCGCGAAGCGTGGCGTCGCGCGACGCGAGCGTCGCGCGAAGCGCGTCGAGTTGATTTTCAAGCGCGGCACACTGTTTGGCGGCTTTCGCGCTCGCGGTCGTGGCTTCCGCGACCGCCCGTGACCGCTCCGCTTGCAACGTGGCTTCCGCGTCTTGTAGCCTCCGCTCAAGCGCGGTCCGCGTGGCTTCAAGCGTGGCGCCTTGCGCGCTGGCGGCTTGCGCCTTAGAAAGCGCGGCGCGAAGATCGCGCTCCACGGCGCGCATGTCGAGTAGCTGCGTCTCGTACGCAGTTTCCAACTCAACGAGGCGCAAACGAAGCTCCGCGACTTCCTTCTTTTGAGTCTCTTCCCGCTCCGCGGATTCGACGAAGAGTTTCGCTTTCGCGGCGTCGCGTTCGGCGCGCGTCTCGGCGAGAACGCGTTCGGTCTCCTCGTCGCGTTTCTTGGTATCGGCGGCGACTTCGAGGTCGCGTTTCGCTTGCCTCGCGTTGAATCGCGTTTCCATCGTGCGCATCGCCCGTGTTAGTCGTGTCACGTCGCGTTTGTGTTCCGAGTTCTCCACAGAAACAGCGTCCGCGGCTTCGCGGGCGGTGGCAAGATCCACCTTCAACTCGAGCGCCTCGCTTCGCGCCAAAGAGAGCGCCTCGTTGAGCGCTTTGATCGTCTCCGAATCCGTGTTTTCCGCGAGCGCCGCGAGTTGCGCGTCCAGTTTTCCAAGCAACACCCCCTTTTCCGAAACCAAAGAAGCCAGCGACACGGCGTACATCTCTTTGGTTTCGGTGAGCTCAGATTCGAGTTTTGTACGCGCCGATTTAGACTCGGCGAGTTTCTTTTCGGAAACCGAAACCGCCTCGTTTGCGGCGTTCGCGTCCGCGCTGCTTCTTTTCAGCGTCTCTGCGAGCTCCGCGCGCAACTGTGATTGTGAAAGAAAAGTGTCAGTCTTTTATGGGCAAACAGTGTCGGGATTTGGTAAAGGCCCAATACCTGTTCGACCTCTCCGACAAGCGCGTCATTCGCCAAATCCACCACTCGCAGCGCCTGGCTCGCGTTCTCCATGTCCGACTCTAACGTCTTGACGAGTTTCGTGTTCGCGTCGCTCGCGGTTTTGGAAACCTTCGTTGCCGCTTCGTTGGAAACGACAAGCGCGGCGGTTGTTTCGTCGAGTCGCGTTTGCAACGCACCAACCTCAATCGCCTTCGCGTCTCGTTCCGACGAAGCCGCGGCGAGCGCGTTCAACGTTTCCGCCAAGCGACGCTCCAACCCCCGACTCGTCCCGACCGCGGCGTCTCTTGCTTTCACGGAAACAGAAAGCTCGCGAACGGTCTCGTCGCGTCGCGTTTGCGACGCCGCGGCCGTCTCGGCGAGCCGCGACTCAAGCGCCAAGATCTCACTTGCTTTCACTGCCGCCGCCGCCGCCGCCGCCCGCGTTTCATCACCCGCCAGCGCCACGAGCGCCGCGGTTTTCGCCGCCGCCCTTTCTTCCGCGGCCGCTAACCGGAGCTCGAGCTGCGCAACCGCGTCTCGGAGTGAGGATTCAATTTCCAAAGCTTTGTTTTTTTCCTGTTCAGACGCGACGGAACCAGATTCCAATGCCTTGCCACTAGCCTTCGCCTGCTTCTCGGCGGTGACTCGTTTCTCCTCCGCGTATTGCCCCTCCCGCCGCGCCTCCCTCAGCGCCGCCACGATATCCGCGACTTGCGTTTCCAACTCAGCGACCTGCGAGGCGCGTTGGCGTTCCAAGGAAACGAGTTCGTTCCGTAACCGGTTGGCCTCCCGGTCGTCCCGTTTCTTCGCGAGCGAGTGCTCCAACGTCTCAACCTTCGCCTTCATCTCACCGACGCGCGCGGACATGTGTTTCTCAAGGCTCGCCGCGCTGGCTTTGGCGTCCGCGAGCTGTGGTTGTGAAGGAAACGTGTCAGTCGAGTCTTGCGTATGGGTGTACTGTATGGGCAAACAGCAGTCTACTTGAGATATATTTGTAAGAGATGCCAGTACTGGTAAGAGTTACCAATAGTATACTTCCTTTTAATGACTAGTGGACGTCACGTAGGGGGAGTAAACGGTGTTGGCGGATTTGGGAAGCGCGCAATAGGTACCTGCTTCGTGAGCGACTCGGCGCGTCTCAAGTGCGCCGCGGATTCGAGGACGAGTTGCTCGGGGGGCGTTTCCAAAGCCGCCCTGACGCGCGCGTCGACGTCCGCGGCGGCGGCGGCGAGTCGTTCCACCCGCGCCTCGGAGGCGACTATCGCGTTTTCGACATCTTTCTCGGCGTTGAGTGTTGTGCGCTTCAGCGTGTCGCGCGCGTCACGCAACGCCGTTTCAAGCCGTTTCGTCTCCGCGCCGAGCGCGTCGCGTTCTTCAAACGCCAACTTAGACGCTTCGTCCCGTCGTTTCTCCGCCTCCACGAGCTGTGATTGTTACACGAAAAGTGGTTAACGTCTTGTATGGGCAAACAGTGTGGCGGATTTGGGAAACGCGCAATACGTACCTGTTCCCGGAGCGAAAGAGCCGCCTCACGCGCTTCCTTCGCGGCGGCGGCATCCGCGCCGGCGTTGGCGGTCGCGTCGTCAAGCGCGCGCTGCAGCTTTCGCAACCCTTTGCTTGTCGTGTCCACGTTTTTCGTCGCGGTTTCCAAGTCGCGCGACGCTTTCTTTTGTGTGGCGTTGGAAACGAAAAGTTTCGCTTCGCTCGTCGCGAGTTCAGTTTGAAGGGAAGCCAACTCCCGGAACGCGCCGTCGCGCGCCTCAAGCGCCAGATCAAGCGCCGCGCTCTTCGCCGCGGCGATTGATCGTTGCTCTGACGCGGTTTCTACAGCTTCACGTAACTCAGACTCGACCGCTTCGAGTTTCTGTTTGAACTCGGAAACCGCGTTTGCTTTCGCGTCCGCGTCCGTTTCAAGCGCCTCGCTCTTCGCCGTCAACTCCGCGTTTTTCGTCTCAAACTCGGACCGTTCCAAAACCCTTCGCTGCGTAGCCTTCACGAGCTGCTCACGCAGGGTTTGTTCCACCGTCTCGGACGCCGCGGCGTCCGTCTCCGCGGCTCGCGCCGCCGCGGTCGCCGCGGTTTCCAGCCTGGCCTCCGCGTCCCTCGCCGCGTGTCTCGCGTCTTCCAGCTCGCGCCGCAAACCGCTCACGGTCACCTCCCTCGCGTCTTTGTCCGTTCTGTGTTTTTGTTCCAGTCGATCCACCTGTTTTCTCGCAGACTCCAACGCGTTTTCTAAATCGAAAACCGCCTCGGCGATTCGCTCCTTTTCGAGGAACCGCTCGGTGCGTTCGAACTCCAGGGCGAGTTCGAGATCGCCCTTGGCGACTTCCCACGCCTTGCGATGAAGGAAAGAAAGTGTCAGTCGTTCGTAATGTGTGTGCGTCATTACTCTGGACAATCGGCAAACAGGGAGGCGGGAGTCGGGAAAGGTAAAAACACGTACCTCGCGGTCGGCGTCGACGCTCGCCGCCGAACGTTCCAACTCCTCGGTGAAGGACGCCGCGTCTCTACGCAACCTGATTGTAAAAGAAAAGTGTCAGCACTGTATGGGCAAACAGTGTCGAGATTTGGGAAATGCAAACTTACCCTTGCTCTCTTTGCAAATCAAGACGCGCGTCGCAAAGCCCGAACTCGGTGTCCAACAGCTTTCGCGTCAAAACATCAATCTCGGCTCGCCTTTCCGAAAGTTCTCGAGCAGCCTTTTCAAACTTCGCCGCGTTGGCGCTCGATTTCTGGTTTGCGTTTCGCAGCGCCAAAACGACTTCTTTGTACTGTTTCAGTTCCGCAACTTCTCCTGAAACCTTGGTAACCAACGCGCTCGCGTCGCCTTTTTGGGTCGCGGTTTCCAGGTCAACCAGCCTCTGTGCCAGCCTCTGTTCCAGCCTGTGCAAAACAAGTCCCACGGTTGTCGCGTTGACGGCCGCGTCGCCGGCGTCCACCCTGAACGTGGTAAAAGTTTTCTTCGCCCCGGCCTTCTCGTCCACCCACAGATCCCTGGGCGCGATACCCACCACCCGGCTCGCTTGTTCCAGTTGCGATTTCACGGAATCATTTTTAGTTTGTAATTCCGCCAGCTCAGCGCGTTTCGTCTCAAGCGAGGTCGTGAGACTCGCCGTCGTTCGTTCCAGCGTGAAAACTTTCGCCGCCGAGGTTTCAAGGGACGTCTCCGCGAACCGCAGCTTTTCGGAGGTTTCGAAAAGCCGCGCCTCAACGTCCTTCGCCCTTGACACGTCCTTGGCCATGTTCTCGAGCGCGCTCTGCATCTTACCGAGCTCGCTCCGTGCGTCAGACATCTCAGCGTTGCGATTGATAGTCTCAGCAGCAGCGGCGGCGACATCTAAATTATGCCGGCTCTGCATTTCCTCCACCGAGGACTCGCGCTTCGCCAGGGAGAGTTGAAGCGCCGAGAATTGCGTCATTAACCGCGCCAGCTCGGCGTCGTACCCAACGCTGGCTTTCTGCAGCTCGAGAGATAAATCGCGGACCCTCGCGCGCAACGCGGTTTCCGCAACCGCGAGTTGTTTTTCCCGCACCGTCCGGTCAAGGAGTTCGGCTTCTTTCTGTTCCAGGCGCGCGCGAAGCGACGCGGCTTCCCCGCGCGCCGCGAGCATCGCCTGTTCGACGACTAAAACTTGCGTTTTAGGAACCAAAACGACGTCTACGTCTTCCTTTTCCTTGTCCCCAGAAAAACCGCCGCCGACTCCGCCTCCAGATCCTCTTTGGGAACCCTTTCCGAAAGGCGAAGAACCAGCCGGAGGTTCTCCGCCCTTCTCCAACTCCGCACACGCGACATCAAGCGCTGCCGATTTCGAAACGAGCACGGCGTTGAGTCGCTCCACTTCGGTTCGCAGCGACGCGACGTCGGCGGTTTCCGTGGGCGCCGGGTGGGAGGTTCGCATCCACGCCACGCGGTCGGGAGGGGTCGAAACAGAAGAAGGAGCCTTCGAAGCTTTCGAAGCTGCTTTCGAAGCTTCCGGAACCTTTGAAGGCGCTTTCGAGTTCGAGTCAACATCAGTCGGTGAAGTCAAGTCGACGTCGCCTTTCCCGGTGTGTTCCTCAACCTCCACCCGCCGACGCTCGTACGCCGCGATTTGTCCCCGAAGCGTGTTCTCCAACGTATCCCTCACCGCCGCCTCGGCGTCTTTTTCTTTCCGCAGTTTCGCGAATTGCGTGGTAGCGGTTTCCGCGGCGACCCGGGCTTTCCGCGCTTCGGTTTCCATTCCCCGCAACGCGTCCCGCGCGTCTTTGCGCGCCTGACGCTCCGCCGCCCGCGCGGTGCTCAACTCAACCTCCCTGATCCTCAGCGCTTTCTCCGCTTCCTTCGCTAAAATGGTGAGGCTTTCTTTGGACGGCAGGTCGTTCAAAGGGCTGTCCGTTTGCTTCTTTTTCCCAGCACCACCAAAAAAGTCAAAAGCCGTAGACGCGGCTTCCAGCTGCCGCACGCGTCTTCGCAAATCGCGCTCGCGAACTTCCCAGCTTTCCTTCGCCGCGCGTAAGCGCTCCTCGACTTCGGACTGGGTTTGGGATAACGCGTTGGTTCTGAGTGAGTCGACATCGGTCGTCTGCAACTCGCCTTGCACGTCTCGCGCGTTCGCCGCGGCCCAAGCCGCGGTTCCTGTTCTTTCAGACTTACTAGCAGTAGTAGTCGCAGGTTTCGCGTCCTGTTTTTTCGAGTCACTTTTTTCCAGTCTCGCCACCGCGTCGTCCCGCGCCTTCTCCGCACTTAAAAGCGCGTCCTTTCGCGACGCCAACTCACTTTTAACAAGCGCAAGCTCAGCCGTGGCGGACTCAAGCTCCGCGAGCCTGGCGAATATCGCCTTGTCGCGATCGGCGACCCTCAGTTCAAGCTTTCGCGTTTCGTCCAAAAGAAGTTTCGTTTCGTTTTCAAAGCGCGCCGCGTTTTGATTCGCCGCTTGTAACGCCGACCCGGCGTCCGTAGACGCCAAGAGGTTGAGGGACGTTTCCTGGCCCGATAAAACCGAAAGTGTCAGTCTGTCGGCCACGTGTATGAGAGATTGGTGAAGGGATTGGAAAGGGTGTACTGTAATCCATAGTATGAGGAAACAGTCCGAGGGAATAGTCCCTTCTGGTCGTAATAGTCCCTTCTGGTACGAGTATGCGCAATCGCAACCGGCGGAATGCGGTGATTGGGAACCCCCGCACCTGTTCCAAATCGGCGACTCGGGCTTGCGCGTTTCGCAGCTGCGCGGTGATCCGTTCGATTTCCAACCTCAAGCCAGCCGTTTCGGCACGCAAAGCCGTTTCCGTGGCCTTACTTGACTGTTCAGCGTCTGAGAAGTCGGCGGTCAAGGTTTCCACCTTTTCAGACAAAGCCGCCCCAACCGCCCGCGCCGCGCGTTTCGCGTGTTCGGAATCTTTGAGCGCCGTTTCCATCGAAACAATCGTAGCGCGCAGGGTCATCACCTCCCTGGCTTCTTTCCGAAGCCGCGTGAGTTCGTCCAAATCTTTCCGCGCGTCCGCGAGTTTACTCTCCGCCGCAACAAGCGCCTGACTCAACTCGCGCGTCACTTTCTCGTTGCCGAGTTGAACCTGCGCGAGTTTCTTTTCAAGCACGTTCACTTTTTCAGTCGCCGCTTTCGCTTTTTCGGAAGCGCGACTCGCCTTGACCGCCAGCGCCGCTTTCTCCGAGGAGAGCTTGTTGAGTAGCACACTTTGTTGCTGTTTAAGTTCCGAGTCTTGGGTCAACAGATCAGCCTCTTTCACGGAAACCTCGGCTTCCATTCGCGCGAGTTTTGCGGCGCGCGAGGACAGGGACACGACGTCGGCGGTTTCAAACGCGACGTCCGAGTCGACTGAAAAAGAGCTTTTGATGATTTGCAGCGCCGCTGTGGACTGGCGCTCCAGCACCTTAACTTCTTCAAGCTCGGCTTTCAGGGTAACAATAGTGGAGAGTAACGTCCGCGTCTCCCTGGTTTGCGTAGTCACAACTCGTCGCGACGCGAAAAGCTCAGCCGCGACGCGTCCGGACGTTGAAGCGACGAGCTGTTTGTAAACAATATAGTGTCAGTCTTGTATGGGCAAACAGTCGGCCGGGATTTGGAGTTGGGAAATACAACACGTACCTGCGCTTCCAAGATTTCGCACCGCTTCATGTAGAGCAAAACCTCTTCATCCTTCTCCGCGACGAGAACGTTGTTCACGGCGAGCTCGTCCGCCCAGCGCGTCGCCGACCGCGCCTCCGCGTCGAACACAACCTTGACTCTGCGCTCCAGCTCCGCGCCCCTGTCCTCAAACGCCTTGCGAAGCGCATCCACGGAAACGTTCGCGGTTCGGGTAATCACTTCGCGCACCGTGTTTGACTTTGACGTTTTGGATGTCTCGTCGAGTTTAAGTAAATCAAGTTGTGAACGAAGGGAAACGACTTCCCGCTCCGCGACCTCGCGCGCCTCGTTCGCCTCCGCCGCTTCCGCGAGCGCGTGTTCGATGTCAATCTCTAAATCGTCCGCTTTCTCCTTGTCCATCAACGCGTACGCATCAGCTTCCTCGGCCTTGGCTTCCGCGACCTCGCGAGCGCGCGTCGCGTCGGCGAGCGCGGCGCGGGATTGCGCGAGATTTCGCTCCAGAGTTTTGATCGCCTCTTCCGCGGTTTTAATCGCCTCGTCCGCGTTTTTACTCGCCTCGCCCTGTTCGCCACCCATGTCGCTCCGCACTTTGCCGTACACCCAGGTTTCCGCGTCGGGGGCCCACACAAACGTGCCAAGCGCGTACCGAAGCGTGGCGAGCTCGATATCAGTGACGCGTGATTTGACGCCTCGTTTCTGTATTTTGTTCGGGCCGTCAAGCGCGTTGGCGACGATGGCCCGCGCCGCGGGAAGCGCGATGGCCCCGCCGTCCCGTGTCGCCAGCCGGCAACTGTCCAGTAACCCGCGGTCGTATTTCTCACCGTCGATGATCTCGTAGTACGAGTTCTTACCGCCCGATGAAGGGTCGCTGGAGGGTGGTGCCGGCACCGCCTTGGTCGTCTGCTTTTGCGCGACCAACAACTCATGTTCCAGCGCCGCGACTTTTTCCAACAGCGCCGTTTCCGATGCCACGGCGTGTTCCGACGCGGACTGCACCAAGTCAAACGCGACGCGCGTTTCTTTAAGATCCGCGCGAGCCAAGGCAAGCTCTCCTTGAAGCTGCGCCACGACAGAGGCGTGTAAAGAGGTTTTGGCGTTGTCCGAGTTTAGGGTTTCTTTTGTCGTCGCCGCTTCAGTGGACGCTTCCTCGGCGTTTCGTTTCGCGGACTCGGCTCTTGTTTCCGCCGCTTCTAATGAAACGCGCAACGCAGACGATTCGTTGTCACTCTTTCTTCGCGCCGCGATTGCGATGGCGAGCTCGTCGGTCGCGGCGGCGAGGTCGTTCTGGAATTTGCGTTCGTTTTTCTCAAACACGTTTTTCGCCGCCGCGGTTTCGTCCGCCCGCTTTTTCAAATCCGCCACCGACGTTTCAGAAGCGGCGGCCAACGCGGTCTCTGCGTTTACCAACCGTTTCTCCAAATCAGCACCCTTTTGACGCGCCGCTTCGGATTCCGCATCCGCTTTCCGTTTCGTCTCCTTCAAGGTTCTTGTGTCGGTTTCGGCGACGAGCTTAAGCTTTTTGACCGTTTCCAGCTCTGTTCGCGCCGCGTCCAGGTCCGTCAGCGCTTTCGCACCCGTTTTCTTTGACTGCGCGAGTTTCAGTTCAAACTCAACACTGAGTCGAACCACGGTTTCTTCCAAACCAACCTGCGCCTTTTTTTCCGCTTCCTTCGCGCGCTTCGCCTTGGCCGCGGAAACCAAAAGCTCAGCTCGTAGGCGTTCCGTTTCCACCGCGTTCGCGGCTGAGGATTGATTTGCCGTTTTCGCAGACTCGTTCGCAGTGGACGCCTCTTTTTCCAGCAAATCGATCCGCGCCTTCAACAAACCCTCGTTCCGCTCCGATTCGTCAACCGCGTCCACGTAACTCGCCTTGGCTTCGATGAGTTTCAGTTCTTTCGACTCAAGGGTTTCCCTCATTTTCCGTAAGGTTTCCTCGGAGCTTCGCAACAAATTCTTCGACTCCTCAAACGCAACCTCCACGCCTCGCAAAACACTCAGCTCGTCCCTCACCTTGTCCAGGGTAGCCCACACTTCGAACGCGGCGTCCACGGTTTGCTTTGTCAAATTCGGGGTGAGTTCGTCTGGCTTAGCAGGAGTAGGCTTAGTAGCAGACGCAGCCGCGGTGATCGGATCGATTTCGTTCAGAAGTACCCTCAACCGTTTCGCCAGGGCTTTCACGGAGGGAACGCGCCGCGCGTTTGCGCCGGATTCCATCGTCGTTGCCACCGCGTTTGTTAAAAACGTCTTCGCAGAGGCGAACAAAGAACCAGCCGAAGAACCAACGCCGGCTTTGGTGACTGCATTTGCGTTTTCCCTCGCCTTAGCCTCGGCTTCCACCTCGGCCAGGGCTTTTGCCGCGGCGAGCGATTTCGTTGTCATCTCAGCCTGCAAACGAGAAACTTCCGCTTTCAGGAGCTCAGTTTCGCGGCGCGCTTGGGAAAGTACCGGGTTTGTTTCAGTCGCCGGGTTTGATGAAGCGTTCGTCGCCGGTGCGTCACCCGCCGCCTCCGACGCCTCGTCGCGTATCGTCTCCGCGGCTTCGCGTTTTCTGTGATTGTGAACGAAACGTGTCAATCTTTCGTAATGTGTATGAGTAAACAGTCAGAATAATCGGGCCGAACAGTGTTGGGATTTGGGAAATACAATACGCACCTTTTCTCGGACTCCACAATCGCTGTCAGCCTCGCCAGCTCAGTAACCGACGTCTCTTCCCTTTGTCGCAGGGAATCGCGCGCCTGCGTCAGCGAGACTTGCGTTTTGTGGAGCTCAGCAGCGACGGCGTTTGCTTTTTCATTTGATTTTTTCAAAACCTCCACGAACTTCAGCGCTTCCCCCCGAAGCGTCTCGATCAACTCCATCTGCTCGTTTTCAATCGCACTGGAAGCGCGTTCCGCGGAAACCGCGGCTTCCGCCGCCGCGGCCATCGCGACGGCGTCGGCGACGCCCCGCCCCGCAAGAAGCGCCTCGGCGCGCGTTGTTCGCGACGCGCCCGCCGCGCGCGCCCGAGCAGCCGCGGATTCAGAAGAAATAATCGCTCGTGTCGCCTCGTCCCTCGCGAGCTCGGCGTCGCGCCGCGCACGCACCGCGACAGTCGCTTCTTTCCGGGAACGCAAAACAGCCGCTTGCGCGGCGTCCACGGCGAGTTGGAGTTCGGCTTCTCGTTCGCGAGCCAGTTGCTTTTCCAAAACCGCCTGTGTAGACGCCGCCGAAAGAGCCTGTTTGGACGCTGCCTCCGTGAGTTCAAGCGCGTCGTCGGCGATACCCACCGCGACAGCGTTCGCGACGCCCCGCCCAGCCAAAAGCGCCTCGGCGCGCGTCGCCCGCGATGCGCTTTCCGCTCGCGCGCGCGCAGCCGCCTCTTCCGCCTTCGCAAGACGCTGCTTGAGCACATCAGTTTCCTCTCGCAATTTCGAAAGCTCAGCTTTTTGTGTCTCTGCGTTTGACAAAGAATCGCTCTCCATCGCGTCGCGTTTGGACTCAGCCTGCCTGGTGATCTCCCGCGCGTCAAACGCCGCGGTTTCCGCGGTTTTCAACGATTCTCGCGCCTTTTCAAGGTCGCGTTCCAGCGCCGCGGCTTCGCCGGCGGCGGCGCCCACCGCGACGAGCGCGAGTTCGATTTCCTTCGCGTCCGTACTGGTCACGTCGCTTCCCGTCAGCGTTTGCAGCTCTTTCGATTTCGTAGCAAGCAACAGCTCCAGGCGTTTCGATAACGGCACCGGAACCGACGCGGCGTCGGCGTTCGACGTTTTCGCACTCGCGTCAGCAGCGCCCGAAAACCCGGCGAAAAAGTCAACAGTCCACCGCGTGAGTCTTGTTTGTTTTTGCGCCTCGACAGCGCTCGGCACCGGCATCGACTTCATCTCCAACTCCAGCGCGTCCAGCGTTGCTTCCCTTCGCGCCAGCGCGGCGGCGAGTCGCCGCGATTCATCCTTCGCCGCGGAGGTTTCGGCGTTGGAAAGTTTCAAAACTTGCGTAGCCTTTTCCCTCGTCGCCAAAACTTTGGCATTCGCCTCGCTCGCGCCAGCAGCTTCTGCCAAAGCTCTGCGCTCGGCACTCACCGCGTTTGCGTTGGCCAACTCCGCGTCATTCCTCGCGGCGTGAAGCTCAGCACGAAGCGCGTCGGTGTTGGTCTTCTGTTCCACGGCGACCGCCTTGGCGTCGGCCGCGGCGGCGTCGGCGGCGGCGGCGTCTCGGTCTCGCGACGCCATCCGCGTCGCCGCCAGTTCCTCCCGAGTTTCGTCAAGCTCCGCGATCACGGATCGCAAGGCGTCGTTCGCGGCGTCTTGCGTTTCCTTGGAAGCCACGGACGCGGCGGACTTCGCAGCAAGCAGAGATTGCTCCAGAGTCGCCAAGCGATCGAAAAGCGCCGATTCCACCCGGGCGGGGGTCCACGCCTGATAAGATTGACAAGAAAGTGTCAGTCTCTCGTAACGTGTATTACGTAAACAGTCAGGGTAATGGGCAGAGGTATATCCGTCCCTTCTGGTACGAGTATGGGCATTCAGGGAGGCGGAACGTGGTGAGTGGGAAAGCCCCGCACCTCATCCGGCGTGCCTCCCATCGCGGCGGCGACGCGTCGCAACACGTTCGCGGCGACGCCCAACCGGGATTCCAGCGTGGAGCGCGTTTGGAGCGCCTCCGCGGCGCGCGCAGTGGCGGCGGCTAGTTTCCGCTCGGCGGTCACTTTCGCGAGCGTTTTTTCCCGCGCGTCGGTTCGCGCGTCCTCCAGCGCCAGCTTCGCCGTTTCCGCGGCGGCGACAGATTCCGAAACAAGCGTTTTCGCGTTCGCTATATCAACGCTCCAGCGTTTCTCGTTCCCTTGCAAGCGTTTCTCTTGGCCCGCAAACGCGCTTTCCCGAGCAAGCAGGGTGGCGCGAAGTTCCGTCGCCTCGCTCTCCGCGACGGACGCTTTCTGCAGCGCCGCCGCGGCGCGCAGTGCGAGTGTTTGTTCCGTCTTCTCAAGCTCCATGACCCTCTTCGACGCGCTTTCGAAAGCCAGCTCGCTGGCCGCCGCGCGTTCCGTCGCGTTTAGCGTTTCCTTCGCAGCCTTTTCAAAAGCCAGCTCGCTGGCCGCCGCGCGTTCCGTCGCGTTCGCCGTTTCCTTCGCCGCCTTTTCTAAATCAAGCTCAGCCCGCGCCGCTCTTTCCGCGGCGAATTCCGTTTCCATCTTTAGCGATTCAGCGGAGGTCGTGACATTTGCCTCGCGTTCGAAAAGCGCCATTCGCAGCGCTTCTTCCTTTTCAAGCAAAGCCTTCTCCGCGCCCCTCATGTTCCGCACCGCGACGCGCGTTTCCTCTTCGCGTTTCTTCTCAGCCTCCTTCGCGTTGAGCACGGCTTGTGCCGCGGCTTCAGAGGCGGCAAGAGTCGCGTTTTCGCTGTCCACCAGTTTTTGTTCCACTAAACGCAACGTGTTTTCAAGAGCCGACGCCGCAACCCTGGCTTGTTCCGCTTCAACTTCCGTGACGACTCTTCTTTTTTCGGCGTCGACCGCGGCGGCGGCGGCGTCCAAACGCGATTGGTCCCGCTGCTTCTCCAAAGTCACCGAAGTTTGCTTCGCCCGAACCAGCCGCCCTTCCGAGTTCGCAAGTTGTTGTTTCGTGTCAACAAGCTGCTGTTTCAAAACCTTCGTCGCCGCCGCGTACGCCAGGTCCTTCTCCGCCATCTCCGCCCGCAGGGTTTTGAGGGACGTTTTCAGTGTGGAAACTGCGATTGTTAAGGAAAAGTGTCAGTCTTGTATATCGCGATGTATGGACAAACAGTCAGGGCAGAGGTAGTAGTCCCTTCTGGTACGAGTATGGGCAAACAGGGAGGCGGGATTTGGGAAATGCGGGGACGCACTTTCAGTTTCGTTGCGAGTCACTTTTTCCTGTAGCTCCGCGGTGGTCTCGGTCAAAACGACGTTAGCGGCGGAGAGGTCCGCGTTGACGGCTTCCGATTTTTGTAGGGCCGCTTTCGTAACACCAAGCTCGGTTTCACGCAAAGCAAGCGTTTTCTGTAACGCCACGATTTGGGAAAACAACTTGGACGCTTCCGTTTCCGCGTTCATTTTCAGCGCGAACTTTTGTTTCTCCGCGGTTGCTAACGCTTGCTCAAACGCTGCGATTGTAAAAGAACGAAAAGTGTCAGTCTTTCGGACCGCGCGTATTGCGTAATCAGGGGCGGACAATCGGCAATGACGTGTCGTAATTTTGGAAAGCCCCGACACGTACCGTACGTCGCGTCCGCGTTGAGTTTCGAGTTCCGCTGTAACTTTTGTTGCGCGTCGTTGAGCTGCGTTCGGAGTTGAACAACCTCGCCGCGAAGCGCTTTGGCGCCTTCGCTGGCCACGGCGCCTTCTTTTTCCTTTTCTGTCAACCTCGTGAGCAGCGCCTGTTTCTCCTGTGCCAAAACCTCAAGACGTTTCACTTCGCGCTCGGAAACGGCGTCGGAGGTTTGGCTGGCTGTGCCGTTTACGCTCGACGACGACGACGGGAGCCCGTTTTCAAGCCTCGCAACCTCTCGCTTGACGTTATCAACACCCTTGATTTGCGCCGCGACGAGCCGCAACCCCCACGCCCCTCTGCGTTCCCGAAGCTCGGACATTTCGCTTTGCGCGTACGGCTTTCCAGTCACCAAAGCCCTCGCCGCGAGTTTTTCCATCTCCAAATCGAGCTTTGTGACTGCGATTGTAACCGAAAAGGGTCAGTCTTTCGTAACGTGCATGGGCAAACAGTGCGTTGTCGGATTCGGGAAAGGCCCAAGGCCGTACCTTCCGCGGCGCACTTGGCGACTTGTTTCCAAACCCCGGAGTCTGCCAGGTACCCACCCGCCGCGCTTGTTTCGTCGGCGCTGGCGAATTTGACCCGGGCGATCTCGTTCGCCGCGTTCGCCACCACGTTGCCACCCGCGTTTCGGGTGTACGACACGCCGCAGTTCTCGAACGTGGAAATCTCGAAAACCAGCGCGTCGACGTCGGCGGCGACTCGCGCGATTGTTTCCTCCGACACGGCGAAAATGCCCTTCGCGCTTCGCTCCGCCCTAAGCTCGCCCAGCTTCGACCGGCGCCGCTCCAGGTGCGACTGGAGTTCTTGTTTCAGGGATAAGCCGAGCGCGGAGGAGTCGTAAGGTCGTTCTGTGTTTTGCGATGGAGGCTCCCGCGGAGGCGGTGGGGGCGTCGCGGATTCCATCTCCAGAAGCCGCTCCAACCGACTCCGGGCGCGGTCGACGCGAGTGTTGGTGTCGTCGTCCCCAGGTCCACCGGGCGGCGCCGGCGGTGGTGCTCCCCACCGCTCGCCTTTCGATTCGCTCCCCGACCCCGGCGTGCGATCCACGGTTAAGGAATCAGCCTCCGCCTGTGCCTCACCGGCCATGGCGTCATCCACGGA
>Ga0222645_100769_pt1 | contig 16434 bp, 21 predicted proteins | sample AntAcemetagen292_FD_179881 | JGI IMG/M metagenome (GOLD analysis project Ga0222645, IMG submission 179881) | Saline water microbial communities from Ace Lake, Antarctica - #292 | ecosystem: Environmental > Aquatic > Non-marine Saline and Alkaline > Saline | place: Antarctica: Ace Lake | collected...
TCACGTGGAGATCGCTGAAACACACAATCGACGGGTTCAAAAAGACCATGCCGCTGATCACAGATTTGAGGAACCCGGCGATCCGGGAACGGCACTGGGCGCTGGTCATGGAAAAGTGCGGCGTACAATTCGACCCGCACGGCGACGACTTCACGCTGGGAAGAGTCACTGATTTGGCGCTTCACACCATCGACGTGTTCATCAGCGAGCTTTCTGGGAACGCCACGAAGGAGCTCGCGATTGAACTGGCGCTTGTTGCGATCAAAGAAACCTGGACCGGGCTGAAAATGGACATGGTGCCTTTCAAGGATGACCGACCGGACGTTTTCAAGGTAAGCGCCTTTCCCACTCACCACGTTCCGCCTCTGCGATTGCGCATACTCGTACCAGAAGGGTCTATTACCTCTGCCCATACAAGACTCCCTGACTGTTTACGTAATACACATCACGACCGACTGACGCGTATTTTTCTCAATCCAAGCTACGCGGCACGGAAGACGCGTACGTCGCGCTTGAGGATAACATCGTCACCCTGTCCACCATGAAAGCGAGCAAGTTCTTCACCGTGTTCGAACAACCGATCACGAACTGGGAACGCAAGGTACGGTATTGCATTTCTTGGGAAAGGTGTTACATTTCCCAAGTCCGTCAACACAATGTTTGCTCATACAAGACTGACACTTCTCGTTCACAATCACAGCTCCTTTTGGTCTCCGAGATGCTCGACCTGGTGCAGAAAGTGCAAACGGCGTGGATGTGCGTGTTATTATATTTCCCAAATCCCACATAAATCCAGGCACACTGTTTACCGCCCGTGGTCGAGTACACCGCTAGTTTACTGGCACCTGTTACGACTACGCACAGCACAAACGCACTGTTCGGCCCGGTTACGCCTCCCTGTTTGCCGATTGTCCGCCCGTAATTACTCACTCAAGTCACGGTCCCGACTGACCCTTTTCTTCACAATCGCAGGTACTTGGAGAACATCTTCCTCGGGTCGGAGGATATCCGGAAACAGCTCCCACTGGAGTCCGTCGTTTTCGACGAAGTTAACGCTGCTTTCATTGAGGAGATGCGCGGGATGAAGAACAAGGGGCTTATTGTCACCGCGTGTACGGGTTCGAAACCAGACGCGACGACGCCGGTGTCGCAGGTCGCGCTTGAAAAGTTCACGGCGATGGACTCCAAGCTGGAAAAAATTCAGAAATCCCTGGAGGCGTATTTGGAACAAAAGCGACAACAGTTCCCGCGGTTTTACTTCATTTCTAGCGACGACTTGCTCGAGATCTTGGGGCAAGCCAAGGACCCGCTCAACGTCCAGCCGCATTTCAAAGGCATGTTCGAAGGCGTGAAGAAACTAGAGATGATGTCCCCAGGCGAGGGCGGCCGCCGCAACTACGCCGCAACGCTGATGCACTCGCCGGATGGCGAAACCCTGAACTTCGACGAAGAAGTACCAACCTTCGGCCGCCCGGAAGAGTGGCTGAACAAAGTCGAACACGCGATGTACAAGGCGTGCCGCACCTCGCTCAAAGACACGCTTGAGCAATCAAAAGGCATGAAAAAAGAGAAGTGGGTGAAACAGTTCCCGGGGCAGATGATCATCAGCGCGGGGTGCGTTGTTTGGACCGCGGAGGTACGTATTTCCCATTTACCAAATCCCGGCCTCCCTGTTTGACGATTGTCCCGAGTAATTACTCATACACATGGCCCGAAATACTGACACTTTTCTTTCCCAATCAAAAGTGCGAGAAAGCGCTCGCGGACAAGGACAAGGCGAAAGCGTCGGTGAAGATGCTTAAAAAGAAGTGGGTTTCGTACCTGGCGAAGCTCGTGACGTTAACCAGGAGCAAGCTGGACAAGGTGAACCGCAAGAAAGTAGTGGCGCTCATCACGATTGAGGTGCACGCCCGGGATTCCATCGAGAAGCTGTTACGAAGCGGCTGCGACGCGATCACGGATTTCGAGTGGGTTTCGCAGCTACGGTTTTACTGGGACGCGGAAAAAGACGACTGTGTGGTGAAACAGGTTTTGAGCGTGTTTGAGTACGGGTACGAGTACCAAGGCAACAACGGCCGTTTAGTCGTGACCCCCCTCACCGACCGGTGCTACATGACCTTGGGCGCGGCGATGTTTACCCGGCGAGGCGGTAACCCGCTCGGGCCAGGTACGTGTTTTATTTCCCAAATCCCAACACTGTTTACTGGCCCTCTGTGACCGGTCAAGTGTACTAGTAGTAACAACTGTCACAACTACATGCAACACAAGTTGACTGTTTGCCCATACAGTACACCCATACTCAAGACTCAAGACTGACCTTTTTCTTTCCCAATCGCAGCGGGTACCGGCAAGACCGAAACCGTGAAAGATTTCGGCAAAGCCCTGGCGCGGTACGTGATCGTGTTCAACTGCAGCGACGGGGTGGATTACAAGATGACCGCGAAGATGTTCGCCGGGTTGGCGCAGACCGGGGCGTGGGCGTGCTTAGACGAGTTCAACCGCATTTCCGTGGAGGTGCTTTCGGTGGTGGCGACACAGATTTCGGAAATCATGGCGGCGGTGAAGAAAAGGGCGAAGATGTTTTGGTTTGAAGGTACGCGTTGCACTTACCAAATCCGACACACCTACGTTTTATCTCTAACGCTGGTGACTGTTCGGACCGATTACCCTGACTGTTTGTCCATACATCGTCCAATACACGCCCAACACGGGACTGACACTTTGTTTTACCCATCGCAAGGACAAAACATCCGCCTCATCCCTAGCTGCGGGGTTTTCGTCACGATGAACCCCGGGTACGCGGGCCGTGCGGAGTTGCCTGATAACTTGAAAGCGATCGTCCGGCCCGTATCAATGATGGTGCCCGATTTCTCCCTCATCGCGGAGATCATGATGTTTGCGGAGGGTTTCTCTTCCGCGAAATCCTTAGCAAAGAAAATGGTCGCCATCATGGAGCTCTCGCAGCAGCAGCTCTCGAAACAGGACCACTACGATTACACGTTGCGGTCGTTTGTGATTCCCATTTCGAGGGCCGCGGGGGCGCACAAGCGCGTCGATCCGGAAGGCAGCGAAGGTTCGTGTTGGGGCTTTCCCAAATCCAGTCACGCCGTTTACAGCCCCTGGCCGAGTACTCGGGTAGTAACACTACCCGTGAAGATACTGCTGCTAGTAGTAGTACTGCTAGTACTGCTAGTACCAGTAACACTACCCGCACCGCTCGTAACACTACCCGTAACGTTTACTGGCGCACTGGCGACTGTTCATACAAACCCACACTCGCCGACTCGGGACTGACGTTTTCTTTTACTTAATCGCAGAAGCGATTCTGTACCGCACGATGCAAGACTTGATCATGCCCAAGCTGGTGTACCTCGACATTCCCCTGTTCCGGGCGTTGCTTGGTGATCTCTTTCCAGGCGTCGATCAACCCCCCGACCCAGGCGGTGTGTTGAAAGACATGCTCCAAAGGAAGTGTTTGGAGCTCGGGCTGCAAGTCGTGGATGACTGGATTGTGAAGATAATCCAGATCTTCGACTGCAAGGTCGCGCGGCACGGGAACATGATTGTCGGTAAGACCGGGAGTGGCAAAAGTAGCGCGTGGCGAGTACTGCGAGCGGCGATGGCGCAGCTTTGCGAGGACGGTGTCGGGGACGGCGAGTACCAGAAAGTCGAGGTGTTCACCATAAACCCCCTGGCGTTGAGTAACGACGAAATCTACGGGTGCTTCGATTCGGGGACACACGAGTGGACGGATGGCATTTTGGCGCGGGTCATGCGGACGATCTGCAAGGACGAATCTCAACAGCAGAAGTGGACCCTGTTCGACGGCCCGGTTGACACGCTGTGGATCGAATCGATGAACACCCTGCTTGACGACAACAAACTCCTCACGTTGCTTTCGGGCGAACGGATCATGATGTCGCCGCAGGTATCAATCTTGTTCGAAGTCGAGGACCTCTCCCAAGCCTCCCCCGCCACCGTATCGCGAGCGGGGATGATATACCTCAACGTCGAGGACTTGGGGTGGTGGCCGTTCGCCACGAGCTGGCTCGAGAGTTTGACGAAAAAGTTTAGCGACGACAAAGGTACGTGTTGCGTTTCCCAAATCCCGCCGACTGTTTGACCGAAGCTGGTGACTGTTGTCCATACATCGAGATATACACTACTGACACATTTCTGGCAAAACTCCAAAGTCGTGACGCCGATTGTGAAAACGTTGCTGGAAAAGTGGATGGAGAACGCGCTTGAGTTTCGCCGGCTGAAGTGCGGGCAGCTCGTGGAAACCGACAAGTTAGCCGCGGTGCGGCAGTTCACGGTTTTGTTCGACTCTTTGCGAGGGGACACCACCGGCTCTTCAGGCTTGGACCCGGGCTTGTACTCAGAAGAGCCCGACACGTACACCCAAATGCTAGAGAAGCAGTTTGTGTATTGCTTGGTGTGGAGCGTGGGGGCTTCCCTGGACGACGAGGTGCGGGGCTTTCCCAAGCACCACGTGCCGCCTCCCTGATCGGCCCGATTACCCTTCCCTGTTTACTCATACACATCACGACCGACTGACACTTTCTTTTATTGATCTCAGAGCCGGAAAAAGTTTGACCGCTTCGTGCGTGAAAACGAAAACTCCCTCCCCCCGAGTCACACGGTGTACGAGTACTTCGTGGACCACAAACTGCGGGACTGGTCCCTGTGGGAAACGCGGCTTACGAACTACAAACCCCCAAACGAAACGCCTTTCTTTCGAATCATGGTCCCCACGGTGGATACGCTGCGCACGAAAACCGTAGCGCTGGCGCTGGCCACGGCACAGACGCACGGTACGTGTCGCGCTTACCGAATCCGCCTCACTGTTTACTGCCCTGTATGGAGTACAGGTTGAAAGTTTTACCCACTCCGTCAAAACCCTTTCCAATCCCGGATATTACACGCGGCCTTACCAGACTGACCTTTTCCGCGTGTCCCCAATCGCAGTGCTTATCGTTGGAAGAGTCGGCGTCGGCAAGTCCATGGTGTGCGGCAAGATCCTCGAGGAGCTTCCGTCCGGGTACAACAGCTGCGCGGTGAACTTCTCGGCGCAGACGTCAAGCAACTCGTTGCAGGACACGATCGAGGGGAAGCTTGAGAAGCGATCAAAAGGAACCTTCGCGCCCCCCGGCGGGAAACGCACGGTCGTGCTTTGCGACGATTTCAACATGCCGGCCAAGTCGGTGTTCGGGTTCATGCCCCCGCTCGAGTTGCTGAAGCTTTGGGCAGACAACGGTTTCTGGTACGACCGGGGAAAGCAGGAGGTGAAGCACATCAAAGACATCCAGCTCATGGCGTCCATGGCGCCTCCCGGGGGTGGGCGGAACGCGTTTTCGCAGCGCATCATGGCGGTTTTCGGGACGGTCAACATGACGGACCCGTCGGAAGGCTCGCTGAAACGAATCTACGCCACGCTGTTGAACAGCCACCTGTCTCAATTCGACGACTCCCTGAAACCCCTGGGCGACCCCATCGTCAAAGCCACCATAGAGCTGTACGCCACGATCGCGCAGGAGCTGTTACCCACGCCGTCGAAATCGCACTACCTGTTCAACACCCGCGATTTGGCGAAAGTCATACAAGGCACCATGCAAACCACCCCCGCGTTTTACGACAACAAAGACGCGGTGCTGCAGCTGTGGTGTCACGAGTGCCATCGCGTGTTCGGGGACCGGATGTGGGACGCGAATGACCAAAAGGTACGTATTGGGCCTTTCCCAAATCCCGCCTCAACGTTTTCCCATACAAGACTGACACTTTCTTTTATTTCTCCCAAAAGTGGCTGCGGAACCAACTCGACCAGAAGCTGCTGCATAACCTCGGCACGTCGTGGGAACACCTGTTCGAGCCGTTTTACGGCGAGTGCCCGCCGTTCGTGAGCTTCATGAGGGTCGTCGACGACGGCGACCCGCCGTACGAACCGGTGATTGACAATCGCCGGCTGAAAGGAACGCTCCACGAAAAATTAGAGGAGTACGCCCTGGAACCGGGACATACGGCAATGGACCTGGTGCTGTTCCAAGACGCGTTGCTTCACGTGTGCCGGATTCACCGGGTGTTGATGCAACCAAGGGGCAACGCTTTGCTTGTTGGGGTGGGTGGCAGTGGCCGCAAGTCGTTGGCGCGGCTCGCGACGTACGTCGCCGATTTGAAGGTAAGTATTTCCCATTTACCACATTCCACCGACTGATTGCCCATACGAGACTGACACTTCTTTTTTATCTCTCGAAGTGCTTCGCGATTGAAATCACGAAAAACTACAAGCTAGTAGAATTCCGGGAGGATTTGAAGGACCTGTTCCGCATAACGGGCGTTCAGAACAAACCCACCGTGTTTCTCTTCGACGAAACCCAGATCGTGGTGGAGACGTTTCTGGAGGACATAAACAACGTCCTGACCTCCGGCGAGGTGCCTAACCTGTTTGCGAAGGACGAGCTAGGCGGTTTGTGCGAGGACGTCCGGGCGGAGGTACGGCCTCGGGGCTTTCCCAAATCCAACACACTGTTTCTGCCGCCCCTCTTTGACTGTTCCAGTGTACTATTGCCCGTAACAACTGTCACGACTACACACGGCACAAGTGTACTGTTCGGCCCGGTTACTCCTCCCTGTTTGCCGATTTTCCGCCCGTAGTTACTCACGCAAGTCACGGTCCCGACTGACCCTTTTCTTTTTTACACTCAGGCGAAGCTCGCGAACGCAGGGGAAACGCAGGACGATTTGTACGCTTTCTTTCTAGGTAGAGTGATTAAGAACCTGCACATCGTGCTTTGCATGTCCCCTATTGGGGATTCGTTCCGGGAAAGAACCAGGATGTTCCCGGGCTTGGTGAACTGCTGCACGATTGACTGGTTCAACGAGTGGTACGTATTGCATTTCCCAAATCCAAGGACTGTTTGACCATAGTCTACATACTGACGCTTTCTTTTATTTATCGTAAGGCCGGGCGACGCGCTGATTGAGGTTGCGAAGAAACAGGTACGTATTGCGCGTTTCCCAAATCCTGACACACTGTTTGCACATACACAACTGACACTTTCTTTTATTTATCTCAGATGGAGTCGGAAACAGAAATGGCGGACGACGTCAAGGAAAGTTTATGCAAAGTCTTCGCCACCTGTCACAGGAGCACGTCAGAAAAGTCTCAGGAGATGCTCCAGACTTTGCGCCGAAAAAACTACGTCACCCCCACGAACTACCTGGAGTTTGTCAACGGGTACCGGCGCCTTCTCACCGAAAAGCGTACGCAAATCGGCGGCATGGCGAACAAACTCCGGTGAGTATTTCCCAACTCCAAATCCAAACACTGTTTACTGCCCCTGATGGACGTGACGCTGTGTGTAGTACAATCAGAAAGTCCGCCCCACCAATCCCGGATGTACACATCACGAAAGACTGACACCTTTTTCTTTTCCAATCAGGGGCGGGGTTTTGAAGCTGGACGAAACCTCGGTACAGGTTGGCGAGATGACGATAATCGCGGAGGAGAAACAGGTCGTGGTCGCGGCGGCGAAGGTGGAGTGCGAGTCACTTCTTGTGACCATCATCGCGGACAAGCGAGTGGCGGATGACCAGGAAAAGCAAGTCAGCGCGGAGGCGGCTAAGATCGGCCGGGACGCGGAGGACGCTAACCAAATCGCAGCGGAGTGCCAAGCCGGTTTGGACTTGGCGATGCCCGCGCTGGAAGCCGCGCAAAACGCCCTGAACGTGTTGACTAAAAAAGACATGTCCGAGCTAAAGGCATACAGCAAACCGCCGGCGCTGGTGGAGCTTTGTTTAAAGGGCGTGATGACCGTGCTTAAAAAGTCGCCGACCTGGGACGCGGCGAAGAAGGCGCTTGGGGATTCGCAGGTTCGTGTTGCGTTTCCCAAATCCCTCCGACTGTTTACTGTCCAAGGTCGAGTGCACCACGGCCGTAACATCGACTGGCAACTGTTACGACTACACACGGCACACGTGCACTGTTTTACCGAAGCTGGTCACGGTTCAGACCGATTACGGTGACTGTTGTCCATACATCGTCCAATACATCGCGATATACAGTACACCCATACTCAAGACTGACACTTTTCTTTCCCAATCGCAGTTCCTAAACGGCTTGATGAACTTCGACAAGGACAAGCTGGACGACGCTTTGCTTGGCAAGATGAGAAAGTACATCAACGATCCGGAGTACACCCCGGAGAAGGTCGGCGCCGTGTCCGGCGCGGCGAAAGGTTTGTGCCAGTGGGTGCACGCGATGTTCATTTACGGAAACGTGGCGAAGGAAGTGGCGCCGAAGCGCGCGCGGCTGAAAGCGGCGCAGGAGGCGCTTAAGAAAAAACAGGAAGCGCTGAGGGAGGCGGAGAAGAAACTCAAGTTGGTGCTTGACAAGGTGCAAGCCTTGAAAGACACGTACGAAGTATCCACGAGCAACAAGAAAGCCCTGGAAGATGAGCTCGCGGATTTAGAAGCCAAAGTACGTGTTCTTCCTTTCCCAAATCCCGCCGACTGTGTTCCCATACAAGACTGACACTTTCTTTTATTTATCTCAAGCTTACGCGCGCGGAAAAGCTGGTGAACGGGTTGGGGGGGGAAAAAACGCGGTGGGTGGAAAGTATTGGGAGGTACGGAACTTTCCCATTTACCACATGCCGCCTCCCTGATCGGCCCGATTTCCCTTCCCTGTTTACCTCGAATCCGGTCGACTGTTTACTCATACAAGTTACGAACATTACGAGAGACTGACACTTTCTTTTTTACAACCAGGTACGAAACGCAAATCACCGCGTTACCGGGCGACGTGGTGATCGCCGCGGCGTTCATGTCCTACGCCGGTCCGTTTCCCAGTGAGTTCCGTGATGCCTTGGTCCAGAAAACCTGGCTTCCCCAAGTAACAGCCCTTGGTATTCCCGCGTCCCAAAATTTCGACTTCTCCATGTTCCTGGCGGACCCGTCGGACGTCAGGGACTGGAACATCGACGGCCTCCCCGCGGATTCGTTCTCCACCGAAAACGGCGTCGTCGTGACCCGAGGCACGCGGTGGCCGCTTTTAATAGACCCGCAAGGCCAAGGAAACAAGTGGATCCGTAACATGGAAAAGAAAAACGGGCGGTTGGTGGTGTTGACCCTCACGATGCCTGACATGGTGCGAAGAATGGAAAACGCAATCCAATTCGGCGACCCCGTGTTGATTCAGGACGTGCAGGAAGAAATCGACCCGATTTTGGAGCCCGTGCTTTCCAAGGCCTTCATTAAAAAAGGAAACTCGCTCGCGATTAAGCTTGGTGACAAGGAAGTGGATTACGACCCTAAGTTCCGTTTGTACCTAACCAGCAAGCTGAACAACCCGCACTACACCCCGGAGGTATCAACAAAAGTGACTATTGTTAACTTCGCGGTTAAGGAACAGGGCCTGGAGGCGCAGTTACTAAACGTGGTCGTGCAGAAAGAGCGGCCGGATTTGGACACGCAGAAGAACGACTTGGTGCGGAAAGTCGCGCACGGCAAGCGCACGCTTTTCGAGTTGGAGGACCAGCTTCTCGATTTATTATCAAACGCGACTGGTTCGTTGCTGGACAACACCACGTTGATCAACACCCTAAATGACAGCAAAATAACCTCGGATGAGGTTGCCGAGTCCTTGGTCATCGCGGAGAAGACGGGTAAAAAAATTGAGAGCGCCAGCGCGCTTTACAAACCCTGCAGCGCGCGCGCCTCGATTCTTTATTTCGTTTTGTACGACCTGGCAAACGTGGACCCGATGTACCAGTTTTCCCTGGACGCGTACGTGGATTTGTTCTTGTTGAGCATTAAAAACGCCCCGAAAAGTACGCGATTGGACGAGCGAATAAAGTTTTTAAACGAGTTCCACACGTACGCCACGTACAAGTACACCAGCCGGGGGTTGTTCGAGCAACACAAGTTGTTGTTGTCGCTTCAAATGTGCGTGCGTATTTTGAAAAGCGCCGACTCGTTGAACGACACGGAGTGGCGGTTTTTCTTGCGCGGCGGCGCCGTGTTGGACCGTTCCGACCAACCAACCAACCCCGCCCCGGGTTGGATTTCAGAACTGGCGTGGGACAACGTCGTGGAGCTTGAACAGCAGGTTCCGCACTTTTTGGGGGTACGTGTTGCGTTTCCCAAATCCCGACACGCTGTGGAGGCCCGAGTATGGGTGACTGTTCCGCCCGAGTACTCCTCCCTGTTTGCCGATTGTCCGCCCGTAATCACTCACACGGGCCGTCACGGTCCTGACTGACACTTTTCGTTAACAAACACAGATCACGTCGCACTTTGAACAAAACGTGACTGACTGGGAACGCTGGTACCGCCTTTCGGAACCCGAAAACGCAACCGGCGGCGCCGAGTCGAAACTCCCGGGTGATTGGGAAAGCAAGTGCGACGCGTTGCAGCGCATGCTGGTGGTGCGGTGTTTGCGCATGGACCGGGTGGAGAAAGCGGTTGCGTCTTACGTAGCAGGCGTTTTAGGACGGAAATACGTCGAACCCCCTACCCTGGATTTGAACGCCACGCACGCGGACAGCACAAACACGACGCCGCTGATTTTCGTGTTGTCCCCGGGCGTGGACCCCACGGCGAATTTGAAACAGCTCGCGCTGGCGCAAGGCGTCGGGGACAAGTTCTTCAGCGTTGCCCTCGGGCAAGGCCAGGCCCCGGTCGCCACCAAGCTCATCGAAACCGCGACGCGTGAGGGGAACTGGGTGTTCCTGGCGAATTGCCACCTGATGCTTTCCTGGTTACCCACGTTACAGAAGATCATCGAGAACCTGGAGGACACGAAGCCTCACGAAACGTTCCGGCTTTGGTTAAGTAGTAACCCCACGCCGCACTTCCCTTTGGCGATTCTGCAGCGAGGCTTGAAGATGACCACGGAGCCCCCGAAAGGCCTACGCGCGAACCTCGCGCGTCTTTACCAAACCTGCGTCACGGACGAGTCCTTCGCCGAGTGCAAAACCAGTGGCAAGTACGCCAAGCTGCTTTTCTCGCTAACCTACTTCCACGCCGTGATGCTCGAGCGCCGAAAGTTTCGCGAGCTCGGGATCAACATCCCGTACGACTTCAACGACACTGATTACTCGGTGAGTGACGACGTTTTGAAAGCGTACCTCGACGCGTACGAAGACACGCCATGGGACGCGTTGAAGTACCTAATCTCAGAGGCGAACTACGGAGGCCGGGTAACGGACGAAATCGACCGACGCGTGTTATCGGGGTACCTGAACCAGTACTTCTGCGAAGACGCGCTTGTCGTACCGAACTTCCGCCTGAGCACTTTGGAGGAGTACTTCGTACCGAACGAGGGGTCGTTAAACTCGTACAAGGAGTACATAGCAACCCTCCCAATCAGTGACCAACCCGAAGCCTTCGGCCAGCACCCGAACGCGGACATTTCGTACATGATCACCGATTCGACAATCACGCTTGAATCGTGCGTGGCATTGCAGCCGAAAAGTGGCGCCGGCGGCGGCGGCGGCGGCGGCGGAAAGGCCATCGAGTCTTTAGTGACCCAGCTTTGCGACGACATGCTCGCCAGCACGCCCCTCCCGTTCGACCACGAGCAGCTCATGAAGGACAAGGCGTTAGACCCGTCCCCGCTGCACGTTACTCTCTTTCAGGAAGTGGAGCGGTACAACGTTCTTATCAACAACGTTTTGTCCACGCTGAAGCTTTTGAAGAAAGGAATCAAAGGCCTCGTGGTGATGAGCGCCGATTTGGACGCCGTGTTCCACGCCCTGGCGAACAACAAGGTCCCGGGGCTGTACTTGAAAGCGTACCCGAGCTTGAAACCGCTGGGGAGCTGGACTAGGGATCTGCAGCTGCGGCTTCTGCAGATCAAAAACTGGATAACAGGCACGTATCCAAAGACTTACTGGCTCGCGGGTTTCACGTACCCGTCCTGTTTCCTCACCGCGGTGCTTCAAACCACGGCGCGCAAAAACGCGATCCCGATCGATACGTTGGTTTTCGAGTTTCAAGTTTCCAACATCCACAGCGAAAAAGAGCTCCCGAAAGACCCACCAAAAGAAGGGGTTTTCGTCAAGGAAATGTTCCTGGAAGGCGCTGGGTGGGACATGGAGAATTTGTGTCTGTGCGAACCCAACCCGATGGAACTAGTGGTGGACATGCCGATCACGCTGTTCAAGCCGGTTGAGAACAAAGCGGGCGAGACTTCGAGTTCTTCCAAAAAAGATGGAAAAAAAGGCGCAACAAAAGGCAAAGGAACGTACCAGTGTCCTTTATACATGTACCCGGTACGCACTGGGTCCCGGGAGCGGCCGTCGTTCATGATCATGGTGGACCTGAAATCCGGGGCCGGGGATAGCGATTTCTGGATTAAACGAGGAACGGCGCTGTTGCTGAGTCTGGCGACGTAAAGTATTTAAAAGAAAAAACCTCCGCGGTGGCGGAACTCTTTCCGCGTAAACCCCGGAAAAAGAGCGAGACCGAGAGATAGAGCATCAGGGGCACTTTTGTGATGCAAAACATGTACTACCACCACCACCGTCACGCCGCTCGTGGGGTTCCGCACGTCACGCAGAACTTCCCCGGCGTTGCGTGTTTGGCGCCGCACTCGCCGCAGAACTTCGGAATCGCCGCGTCTGGAGGCGCGGGCGTCGCGTCATCAACCGGCCGGTTGGGCGCGGGCGCCGCGGGTAAAACGTTTGGTGCCGTACCTCGCAGGTTTCGCACAACGTGTTCGCGCCTTACGGCCCGGGGCGCATCAGGGACGGGTCGAGCCTTTTTTTTCCGCACTTGGAACACGGGCGGCCGGTGGTTTCCACGCCGGCGCCGCCGGCGTCGCCCACCGTTTCGCGTTCCAAAACGTCGTCAGAGTTGAATTCGTTAGTGTTGATACCTCCGGTTTCGAAAGCGGAACCGGTTTTGATACCGAAATCGTCGTCGTCGTCGGTTTTCATAGCCAGCGAACGCGGTTCGCGCGGGGAATCGTTTTCGTCATTGTTTGTGTTTTCAGAAACATGACGCCAAGTTGACTGCGCGGCAGGCGTGTCTTCCCCGAGCTTGGGTTCGTCGTCGCTGCTGATACGATAAAAAAGGAAATTGTCAGTCTCTGTAATGTGTATGAGTAAACTGGGTAAAGGTAATAGTCCCTTCTGGTACGAGTATAGGCAATCAGGGAGGCGGAATGTGGTGATTGGGAAAGTTCCTTACCTTTCCCCGAAACCGGCGTCTTTTCTTCGTGCCGCTTCTTCCGCGAACCGCGCGGCGCGTTCCGCCGCGCATCGCGGAAACTCAAACGTTTCCGCGTTCTTTTCCGCCTCCTTTTTTGCCTCCCAGCGTAACGCTCGCTTGCGTCGTTTGAAAATCTCCGGGTCCCGTACGGCTCAACCTTCCACAGCAGGGACCCACGTGTCGTCTTCTTCGCCTTTGCCCCAGTTCGGGGTATCCGCGTACGCCTCGTCGCTGTCGCCGTTTCTTTCGTCGTCGTCGTCGCCGTCGTCGTCGTACTCGGGTTCGGAACTCGTAGCCGTCACGTCATCCATGTCCACGTCGTCGTGGGTCCCGTCGACGGTCTTGCCGCTGGACCCGCGCCGTTTGTTGCATGCGCGACACGCACACCCGAGTTTGTGACGAGACGGACCCCATTGAGAGCCCATCACGAAACCGCCTTTGTCTTCGTCTTTGTTTGCTTTGCGTTGCGGTTTGCGTTGCGGTTTGCCCTGGGGTCTGCGTCTGCTTGTGCATATACGGCACGCACACCTGGGCTTGTGTCGATTAACACCGAATCGCCCGGGAATCATGAACCCGTCTTCGTCGTCGTCGGAAAAATCGTACTCCTCCGAAACGAAACCACCGTCGGATTTTTCTTTGTCTGAAGTCAGGTCCACCGTGACCACGGGTCCGGGGGGAACACGCCTCGCCGTGGTCTTCGTACGCCTTTGCCCGAAAACGCCGCCCCAGCCCTGCGGAACATCGAAGCTCGTGGTGTGTCCTTTGGGGAAGTGGAACGTGTCCGCCCACTCGGTGGTGCCAACCACGTCGAGCGTGTCCAGCTTCCCGTCTCGCTGAGGGACGTACTTTTTTCGCTTGTTCCCAGAAACGGGGACGGGCGCCGCTGGGGGTCGCGGAACCGCGGGGGGCTCGGGCGGGTCGGGCGGGTCAGAACGCGGCTGGTGGGGCTGAGACATGCATATGAAACGCATGGTGGGTGTGGGACACGCGTACGTGACGCGCATGGGCGCCTCCGCGAGTGGTCAACTTCGTTTGGGGAGGGGACGAGACGTCGTGGTCGAGGGCGTCACGTCACTTCAAAATCTCGGACGAGTCAGAAATGTTTTTCCAAAAAGCCAAAAAAAAGCCAACTCTTTTTGTGTAGGCAAGAGTCGCGGTAGCGCGCCGACAACAACCGACAACTGATTCACAACATGATCATACGCCATTCACACCACTTACACCCACACCCCTGTTCCTCTTCCCTTGGTCCTCGCGATCGCACCCGCGAGCGTAGGGGCGTAGGGACTCGTGCCGCAGGCGTTTGGACCGCCGCGGCGGAGCCCGTCTGCTTTTGGCGCCAACCCTGTAGGGAACCCTGCTTTTTTTTTTTCGGACTTGCCCTCCACCTTTGCAGCAGCGATTTCCGCGGCGAGCTTGCCGATGCCGAGCGCGTGCATGATCTGTTTGTTTTCCGCGATGCGCGCGTTGCGCTCGTGTTCGTACGGCGCCAGTCCGTCGATCAACGCGGGGGGGGGTACCGTTCGCGGGGGCCGAGAACGCGGGCGCGGCGGCCAAACCCGAAGGGACGCACGTCTCCACCGCGGGTTGAACCTCAGCTTCACCCGTCTTATCGTGAACGTCCTCTAAAACCAGAGCGGTTCGTTTCCTGCACGGCTCGTGCGCGGCGTCAGCCGCAGGCTGCACTACGAAAGGCATGAGTTGTTCTTCTCCACGATGCCCTCGTGCGTCTCCTGCGCGTGCGCGAGTAGCAGCGGGTGGTCGTGGGTTTTTTCGTCGTCGTTGCTTTTATTTTTCACTTTCTCGGTTCTGCCGAGAAGAGAGTCCATATTTTTCGTGCGTCACGACACGCACCCGTCACTCTTCCCCGCACCTTCGCCATGCCTTCGTTTTCCCGCACCTTCGTCTCCCCGCTCGCCATCGCGCTCATCGCGTCGCTCGTGCTCCACGCCACCGCGTACGAGTGCCCCACCCTTGACAACGACCGTCTGATTGAGCTCGCCAAGACCTGTATCGCGGACAAAGAAGGGTTGTGCGGCGAAAAGTGCTTCTCCGCCGTACGCGAGTCCGCGTTGAACTATTCGGATGACTTCAAGATACCGTGCGGCGAGGGCCTGGATGACGTGATGGACGTCCTGAAGGGCTGCATCAAAGAACAAGGCTTGACCTTCGACGACTGCGGGGGTAAGACCACCGAACGCATCCGAGAGTATGCCGACAAGGTCCGCTGTGAAGACGGAGGGACCCTCGCGGACAAGCTTTAAGGAGTCACAGGAGCCACACGTGGCCACATGTACGGCACCCTCTCGGAGAAAAAAATAGGCTTCCGAGAGGAGACTTTCTTCTCGGAGAGGTTGCAGACAGACATGGTAGAGACAAAGACACCCTGGCTTTTCGATTCTTCCGAGGAAAGAAACAGTTGACATAAAAATACCTGGGGAGAATACCAAAGACAACCCACCCCCTCTGTCCTACCGCTGCGACAACTAGTCTAGTAAGACACGCGCATCAAATCCCTTCTACTACCCCCCCCCCCCCCCCCCCCCCCCCCCCCCCCCCCCCCCCTACCTAAAGCCCTTCGTACGGCGACTTACCAGCCAAGTTCTCCAACGATTCGTCCGCGCTTTTCCCTACTAAGTACGCCCCGAGTTCCCCGAACCCGCCCGCGAGGCAAAAGTGAAGCGGCGTGTTTCCCAAACTGTTTTGTTTGTTCACAAGCGCGCCTTTTTTGAGTAGGTATTTAGTTATCCTTCTGAATCCGAATTGACAGGAACGCATTAATAACGTGTCGCCATTGACGTCGCAGTAGTCACAATGAACGAACCCGGAGTCCACCAAACGAACAACCTCGTCCACGTCGTTGCGCGCGACGCTTTGGAAGATTTGGCGAACGCCGAAACTTTGGGCGTACGTTTGAGTACCCGCGATTGGAGGGTGATGAAGCATCGGATGGATTGGAGTTTGATGCGTCATCGGATGTCCCATCGCACTCCGTTGCTGCTGCTGCTGCTGCTGCGCGAGCTGCAGCTGCTGCATCTGGTAAAGCATCATCTGCTGCTGCTGCTGGAGCTGCCACATCACCGCATCTGGGGCGATCCCCGGGACGTACGAAGGGGGATACGCCATGTTTGGGGATGTTTGGGGCATCCCCATCCCCATCCCCATCCCCGGCGTCCCCGTATCGGGCGGGAACGTCGCGCTTTGCATGTCCGGGGACGGCAT